>Ga0209117_1000347_pt1 | contig 22147 bp, 13 predicted proteins | sample BlaSpr_A8_OM2_M2_FD_187978 | JGI IMG/M metagenome (GOLD analysis project Ga0209117, IMG submission 187978) | Forest soil microbial communities from Thunder Bay, Ontario, Canada - Black Spruce, Ontario site 2_A8_OM2_M2 (SPAdes) (version 2) | ecosystem: Environmental > Terrestrial > Soil > Boreal... | reverse complement strand
TGGAGCAGCTAAGGGGGTACACCCCCGTGGCGACGGGAAGTATGCGGAACAAGCTGAGAGCAAAGGGGTTGCAGCGCGCACGTGGAGCAGATGACGGGGGTAGTGACAAGACTCTGGGCGGAGAAGGCCGGTTGGGGATGGAGGGTAGAGGGAAGAACGTGCCAAATCGGGACGGCCACAGGCTGGGGGGCTGATTTCACGTCCCTGTATAGCATGAAACTGATACTGTGTCAAGTATTTTATCAACTCGATATCCGTTCGAACGATTGCGGCTGCGTTAGTGCTTGAAGGAGAGGACTTTAGCAGAGCATTTGCAACAGGTTTGCATTTTAGGTCAGGGTGAAGCGACGGGACGGAGACTCCAACGTGCCGCAACGAGGCTTCTGGGAAAGCTACGGGAGATTATCACTTGATTGCATAACAGTGTCAGGTGAGTTGGATGCCACGTTATACGCTGCGTTTGCGATTCTTTGCCCCCCTTCTCTTCTGTGCATTCCCTTCAGTGAGGCCATGAAAGATAAGGGCAGCTTCTGCGCCATCTGGTCATTGATTGGGATTACAAACTCCGGGCTCTACGCGGTCATCGGAGCTGCGGTCGTTGGTTTGCGAAAAACAAAATCAAATTGAATCGCCACGGCCCTGGACCCTGACCACAATTTGAAACTGTCCATTGGAGCCAAGTCCTGATTAGTCGGGTTGCCGGACACCTGACCAGCCCGCTTTTGAGGGCCATTCCACTTCGCCGGTAAGCGCGTTTACCAAGCACGGCAAAAGCTAAATTCAGCTCCAGCGCAGCGTGGTGATCGAATCTGTGGTGAGCGCTATTTTCGAAGTCTGGCCGGCGCACGCTACCGTGACGTCCTTCGCGTCGCCCGGATTCGTCAGCACCAGCACCATTGAGCCGTCGGCATTTTTGGCCGCGGTGTGATACACGCGCGAGATCGCAGCGCTATTCGGGGTTGCTGTCACAGTTGATGATGACGCTGGCTGGCCGATCAGTGCGGCGTTCACCGCCGGAAGGTCACCGTTCGCGTCGTGCGAGGCGACAATTACAGCGCCGCGGCGAAATGCCCGGGCATAGTGCACCAACGCCCAATACAATCCGGTCTGCGTGATTTCTTTCGTCACCGAGTGAATCTGTACCAGCCCGCCGCAATCGAACGGACCGATGTTCGGCCGCCCGCGCTCATCGAGAGCCAGATTCCACATCGTGATGCTCTGCGGCCCGTGGGCCAGAATGCCGGCGAACGTCGCGCCCCACTTGCTCCAGTTCGTTAAATAATCAGCGAACTTGTAGTCGTCGCCGCCTTCGGTCCAATGCATTTCCACGTCCGGAAATCTCTGCTTCACGTTGCCCATCATCTCCGGGCTTCCCACGTACCCGTGCCAAGCCACGGTGTTCACGTATTTCTTGAACCGGGGCCTTGAGAGTTGATCCAGGGCGCGGCCAAACAAATTGTAATTGTGGTCGAGGGTCCAGATTTTCGTGTCGCTCGCTTCGAGTAGCGGGCCGAGCGCTGCCACCAGCCGCTCCTCGTCCTCTTCCGGCCACGGACACGCCGGCATTCGCCCGCCCTGGTCCGCGTCGATTTCGTTTTGGGTAGTCACCGCGCGCACTCTCACGCCCGCTGTCGCGTACGCGTCCACGAATTTCTGAAAGTATCGCGCGTATGTGGGAATATTTTCCGGCCGGATGTTCCCGCCCAACATCGAGTTGCTGTACTTCATCCATCCCGGAGGACTCCAGGGTGAGCCGAACAAAAATAGATCCGGATTCGCGGTGAGCGCGGCACGTAAGGTTGGCAAAATGTAATCGCGGTCATGGTCGATGCTAAAGCGCTTCAGCTCCGGATCGGCCGCACCGTCGTCATAACTGTATGCGGCGGTGCTGTAATCGCTCGCGCCAATCGGAATGCGCCCCGTGCTCAGGGCATGTTGATCCTGCCCAAACATGGTATGCAGGAGGTTCGCGCGATCGTTATCGCTCAAGCGCGAGAGCGTGAAGCACGAAGCATCGGTAAACGCCGCGCCAAATCCCAAGATGGTCTGCGCCGCTTTCGTCGGGTCCACCGTCACGTCCGCTGCCGCAGCCTTTCTCGCAACCTTTGTCCACGCAATCTCCGGCCCCGCTGCTAGACGCTTCCCGCTCTTGTCGGTGACTTCTGTCTGCGCGGGCTTCGTCAGCGCCTGCGCCTCATTCGCTTCGACTTTGGCGTTTACCGTCACTCCCAACACTGAAGCCGCCGCCGCACCCATTCCCAGCCCCGCATACTTCAAAACTTCTCGCCGTGTTGTCACGCTCGGCTCCCGGTTATCCCTGAATCATTCACGCGGCCCCCAACCAAGGCATTTTGCTTCGCCGGACAGCATACTGTAAAACTTATTATTTGGGCACCCCGCTAACTCCTTCCATGAGAAGGCCGGTTAGAGTCAAGTCGGTTTTTCTTCTTCCTTCCTGTGGTTCCTTGTTTTCGAGCCGGGCCGCCTCTGTCGCCATCCTTCCATCCGCACTCTTTGTTGAGCGATTTTCGCTCGGTGCAAGTTGGGCGTCCTCATTTCAGCAAGTGCTGCTACCTGATAATCGACCTTGGCTCCTATCTCTTGACGGGAGCTGGGCCAGGACTTAGTCGCAGTCACCTGAACTCGGCGGTTGAGCTCGGCTCTTCGGTCAGCGCCGTTTCTTGCTTTCGTTCTGCGCGACCCGCGCCTTCACCATTTTCTTAACAAGTGCAGTCGGCAGTGGCTTGTCCGTGGGGAAGTGGATGGTCCCTTTGGATGTGGAGACGCCAAATGGGGATGTCTGTTAATGGCAGGACGTGGACGAAGGCTGGAATTTAGTGCTGTCCGCGAGCTATGCTGTGCGGTGGCGACGGCGGCGATGACCGGCCGCTATGGGAAACTATGAGGGAAATGATGGTTACACGACGTGAGTTTCTCGATGCACTTGCAGTGGGAGCGGCGGGGCTGGCGGTGGGAACTACGGCAAAGAGTTATGGCCAGATCCTCGGTTCCAACGACCGTCTAAACTTTGCAGTGATCGGACTGAATGGGCGCGGCTATGCTCATCTCGCGGCGCTCAAGGCGAACAGAAGTGCTGCCCGCATCTCGCATGTCTGCGACGTGGACAGCAACATCCTCAAGAAGTTTGCGGATACTGTGCAGCGCGAGACGGGCGAGTCCCCTGCGACGGAAAAGGACTTTCGCACGATTCTCGAGCGGAAGGATGTGGACGCCATCACGATTGCTACTCCCGACCATTGGCATACACCCATGGCCATCGCCGGATTGCAGGCAGGCAAGCACGTCTACGTGGAAAAGCCATGCAGCCACAATCCTGGTGAGGGAGCGATGTTGGTGCAGGCGCAGCAGAAGTACGGAAAGCTAGTGCAGATGGGCACGCAGCAGCGCTCCTCACCCCACACCATAGAGGTCGTCGAAAAGATTCGCGAAGGCGTTATAGGCCGGCCCTACTTCGCGAAAGCCTGGTACAGCAATGTGAGGAAGTCGATTGGCACCGGCAAAGAAGTGCCCGTGCCGGCGCAGCTTGATTGGGACTTGTGGCAGGGTCCGGCGCCGCGCTGTCCCTATAAGGACAACGTGCACCCTTATAACTGGCACTGGTTCAAAATTTATGGCACAGGGGAAACGCTCAACAATGGCACGCATGAAGTGGATGTCTGCCGCTGGGCGCTGGGCGTCGACTATCCGAAACGGGTCACGGCCTCAGGCGGCCGATACCAGTTCAAAGACGACTGGCAGTTTTACGACACGCTGGTGACAAGTTTCGAGTACGAAGACAGAACGTTGTCTTGGGAGGGCAAGAGCTGCCAGGGAATGAAGTACTACGGCCGCGATCGTGGTTCGCTAATCATGGGAACGACCGGTACGGTGCTGGTCGATCGCGACGGCTACGAGATCTACGATCTCAAAGGGGATAAGACGAAGGAATTCAAGGCTGGCAGCACAACCTCGTCTTCTGATCTCCTCGGCCGCGATTCCATGACAGATGCCCATTTCGCGAACTTTATCGCGGGAATCCGCAAGGGCGAGAAGCTCAACGCTCCCATCTCTGCCGGCAACGTCGCTGTTACGATGCTGCAGCTTTCCAACATCGCCTGGGAAGTCAACCGGGAGTTGCATCTCGACAGCAAAGACGGACGAATCCAGGGCGATCCGGAAGCAATGAAGATGTGGGGGCGCGAGTACGAGAAGGGCTGGGCGCCGCATGTCTGAGGCGCGACGGTGCCTGCCGGGTGATGAGCTGCAAATCAAGGGCACCTTTTCCCGCCGCGATTTTGTTCGCTCCGGTGCCCTTGTTGCGGCAGCGTTCGCAGCTTCGAGCGACTTTTTCGCACTGGCTCAGGAACGGCCATCGGCTGACGAAGGATTGCCTATTCGTTTGGGCCTGGCCAGCTACACGTTCCGCAACTTCAGTCGTGCGCAGATGATCGGCTTCCTGAAGCAGCTTAATGTGCTCGCGTTGAATGCGAAGGACGTGAAAGATCATCTCCCGTCGGATGCGCAGCAGGAGGCAGCTGCGCTGGCGGACTACTCTGCGGCAGGGATCAAGGTTCACGCCGCCGGAACCATCTATTTCCCGAAAGACGAAGATGCGGACATCCGGAGTAAGTTCGAGTACTGCAAGCGAGTAGGTATTGGCGTCATTGTCGCCGGGGACCCCGCACCGGAAACTCTGCCGCGAATCGAGAAATTCGTAAGGGAGTACGACATTCGTTTCGCGATCCACAATCACGGGCCGGAAGATAAGCTCTGGCATTCGCCGCTGGATGTATTGAAGGCCGTAAAGGGTATGGATCCGCGCATGGGGTGCTGCATCGATGTGGGGCATACGGCTCGCGCCGGCACGGATGTGGTTCAGGCCATCCGCGAAGCAGGCCCGAGGCTGTTCAACGTACACGTGAAGGATCTCACGAACTTCCAGAGCAAGGAGAGCCAGGTGGCGGTGGGAGACGGCATCATGCCGATGCGTAAGATGTTTGAAGCACTCATCGCAATGAAGTACAAGGGCTTCGTCGATCTCGAGTATGAGATTCATCCCGACGATCCGATGCCCGGCGTTATCGGCAGCTTTGCTTATATGCGAGGCGTGCTAGCAGGGTTGGGGCATGGGAGCCAAGTCTGACGCACTTGCGTGCCCCTCTCGCCGATCAGAATTGGGTGGCAGTCGGTGGCCGACTCCGGAGGCAAAAGCCACTTGTCGGATAAGCGCGTTAATCAGGCATGTGGATTGCTTCCGGCTGTGCCGCATTTGTGCGCGGTGAGTGATAATTATAGAATCTGTCATTCACCATAGTGAGTAAACTTCGTCGCTCTGGCTCGCCGATAATCCATTCGCCACGATTCGGTGCTGAGTGCCTCAGGGTTGCGAAATACGTGGAGGTCCGCATTGACCGCGTGGTTCGCGATCGCTTCCAGGAGAATCGGACGGCTTTGCCAGCGACACGCCACAAGCCACCGCCAGAAGTCAGCACGCTCGCGCAATCGTCGTATTGTTCGCCAAGCACAGCGGACGAGCGAGAAGTCCAACAAAATGATCGTGTCCGCCGCACGTAGCCGGGCCTCAACCACGTCATACGGCCCTAGGTCACCATCCATAATCCATCCCTCTTCCGCGACAAATCTTTCTTGGACGACCACCCACTGATCGCGAGGTGTTGCGACAAGTCCTGGTCGCCAGAAAACCTTGTCAAGTTCTATCACAGGAAGCCCCGTGATCTCGCCTAAGCGCGCCGCGAGAGTAGATTTGCCTGACGCCCCACGACCTATGATGACCACGCGTTTCATATTCTTCAATGTACGCTACTTGTCGCTTCGACCGATGGCATCAGGTGCTAGACCGGGCGGCCAAGTCCTGATAAGTCGCGTTACCGGACATCTGGACTCCATTTGTCCGACGAGCGCGTTAACCAGGCGTTCAGTCCATTTAGATGGTGACGGGGGCAGTCAACCGTCTTCGAACTCATGAACACGTCTCGCGGGCAACCCGGTCTGCGCCGTTTCTTGCTTTCGATCTGCGCGTATAGGCGGATTATCGTGGTTTCAGTTCCCCATTAGCGCATCAGTCACAGGTTTCCCACAGCGCCGCGGTCCGACGGACTGCTGTCAGCATAGTGACAGCATTGCGCCGGCTGGCCGGCGAATTCCCGGAGTCCGCGGCTTACCTTTCGCGCTAACCGCTTGAGCCATACAGACCTGAGGGCCTACGACATGCCTGGTGAATTTGGAACGAGAGATGCCGAGAATTGCATGCCACAGGCGACGACTGCGTTGTTCCCAGTGGCTGACCATACGCCCAGCTCAAATAGGCAAAGGGTGAATTCTATGGATGTAGGATTGTTGATTGCTCGGCTCATCCTTGGGCTCGCAATGAGCGCACATGGCGCCCAGAAGCTCTTTGGGTGGTTCGGCGGGCATGGGCTAAGCGGAACAGGTGGCTTCTTCGAGAGCATTGGCTTTCGACCAGGTCGCTTGTTCGCATTAGCGGCGGGACTTGCGGAGTTTGGGGGCGGTGCCCTGACGGCTTTGGGTTTGCTCGGCCCCGTCGGACCGGCACTGATCATCTCGGTGATGATGGTGGCGCTGCTCACGGTACATTTGGGGCACGGCTTCTTCGCGCAATCGAACGGAATCGAGCTTCCGGTCATGTATATAACGGGAGCGCTAGCGCTGGCGTCAGCGGGACCTGGCGTGTATTCGCTGGATTACGTTTTGGGACTCGGCGCACGCCCGAGTCCAGGAATAACGTGGAGCGCCGTGATCGTCGCGGTCGCGCTGGCGCTCTTGAGTATGGCGTTACGCCGGCACGCACACGCCGAGAGACACGCTTGAAAGGATTTGCGGGACAGGGTACCGGACGGCTAGTTGGCGGTGAAGGCGGCGTCGAGAGCGTAGGAATCGCCGCTTAGATTGGTGATGACGATTTGCTGCGGACCCGCGGTTAGCGGTGGAGTTGTCACGACTAGCGTGTTCATGTCCTTGAAGGTTGTGGCGGCGGATTTTCCGCCGATCGTCGCGGTCGCTCCGGATTGGAAGCCGCTGCCGCGGATGGTGAGGATTGTGCCGCCCGATGCCGAACCGGATGGGGGGGAAAGCGTCCCTATTGAGAGCGGGACATTTGCGAGCTGAATGACGGTGAGGCCAGAGGTGGTGAGGACGAAAATCCTTTGGCCTGTCTCGTCGACGGCGAGGAAGCTGCCGTGAAGCGCATCGACATCGGTGGATAACGTGGCGAGCGGCTCGGGCAAAAACATGCGGAGGAGCAAGCGGCCGCTGTGGGCGTCGAGTATGTCAACGCCTCCCTGAATGCCGATGGCGGGAGGGGCGGCGGGCGCTGGCCCGGTGAGAAATGGTTGATAGAGCAGCGCGCCGGTCGGATGCAAGGCCAAACCAGGCACAAAAACGCGGCCGGGGATTTGCTGGAGTTCCGGGCTGGCCGGTGTTGCCGTTCGTGTGAGGTCGGCAGTGCGAATTTCGGTGCCGGTGTTGGCGCGCGAAGCAAACATGGTGCCGTCGGAACCTGCGGCTAGATCGACAGCGGATTCTTTTGCGAGAGACGTGGTGAATTGATTGGGCGAAGCTGCGGACCATATTCCGACGGGCCCGCCTGGAACTGCGTCGTACGCGAGAAAAACGGTGTCGCCTGCGGCGTTTGCTTGCACGAGCGGCGCGCCGGTGAGGCTGGTGACCTCCGGCTGCGGAGCAGGCTGGACAGTTGGAGGACTCGCGGAGAGATTGAGTTGCGAGAGGCACGAGCTGCAAGCGCCGGAGGAGCCGCCGCCCTCGCCGCTCATGGCCACGAAAACAGTTTGCGTGCTGGTGGCGGCGACGCGCGCGGGACCGGAATTCAAGAAGCCTGGCACGCCGCCGACCGAGACGGTTGTGCCAGTACCGGCATCGGGACTGACGAGATAAACGCTTTGCGCGCCGAAATCGGCGACGACGAGCTGCGAGGCATCGGGCGTCAGAGAGAGGCCGCGGATCGCGGCGTTTGGCGGCGGGCCGCCGGGCGGGGTGATGCCCGTAGTGTGAAATTGCGCGGCGGCCAAATCGAAGACGTCGGCGTGATCGGTGGCGCTTAGGTACAACCACTGGCGCTTCTGGTCGTAGAGAATAAATTTGTATAAGCCAGGCTTGGCGAAGATCTGCGCGGATTGGGTGTATTGAAACGCGCGGGCGGAGGTCGTAGCTCCCGCCGCGGAAGTGACGGTAATGTCTGATTGGCCGGGGGTTCCCGACGGAGTCAGGAGCGTGATGCGCCGCAACGGGAACGGATAAGTAGCATCGAGAGCGAGCGACGGAGCGATGGAAGTGACATTCTCCACTTTCTGCACGGTCGCGGCGGTGCCGCCAATTTTTACGGTAATCTGCGTCACATCGCTGCCAAAACCGTAGCCATAGATTTGAATTGCATCGCCTCCGGCTTTTGATCCGGCGTTGGGGAGAACTTCCAGAATCTGCGAGCCGTAACTGAATGCGTCGGGCGCGATGGCCAGCCAGCCACTGGGGAAATACGCGGTGACATTGACCGCACCGCTGGTGACGCTTGGCGGAGCGGCGACCTGAATCTGCGTGGGGGTGAGGGTTGGGGTAGGCGCGAGCTGCTGGCCAAATTTTAATTGGGCGCTCGATTCAAAATTTTGCCCCGTGAGAAGCGTTGCGGTGCCGCCGAAGATTGGACCTTGCGAGGGCTGAGCGGAGGGCGCAGACGCAAACGACGGAACTAACGAAGGAAGCGCGATGGGTTTCGCGGCGTCAATGAAACTGATGCCGCGATTGGCGATTCCGAAAAGGAGCTGGGTCTCGTCGGACCCCTCGATTTCAGAGTGCACGCCCTGGATGGATGCGTCCGCAACCTGCCCTATGAACTGCAATGTGCGCCCGTCGAAAACAGCGACGAGCGGAGGCCCGGTTGGGCTTTCACTCGCGTAGAGGAAATTTCCGTCGCGTGAAAAAGCTAATGCTTGGGCGCTGAATGAAACTGGCGTTGCGACTTGATTCAGCGCGGCGTCGAGAAGAAAAAGCTGAGCTGCGCCGCGTGAGACGAACTCCACGGCGAAGCGGCTGCCATCGGGATTCGCGGCTACGAGCGGTATGGTTCCCGCGCCGAGGCCGTGCGGGCCAGCAATGGCGGAGCCGTTCGCGTCGAAAATCGCTGACTCACCGCTTGCGTCGTTTGCGGCGATGAAGACTTTCGCGTGGTCGCCGGTGCGCGCCATCGCGCCGAGCCCGTTCTGAAACAAGGCGGGCTCGACGGAAGTGAGATTCGTCAGACTGTTTGCTGCCGGGTCCCAAATCGCAAGAAGCGATTGCGCGGCCACGGATTGGCGCAGGCGCATCATTACTTTGCCGCTGGACATCGGCAGCAGTTCTTCGGGACGGCCAAATACGCCATTCGGAATGGGCGAAAGCGGCTGGATGGAATGACGGGATCTGACGGTCAGGGTTGCCGTATCGATGGCGACGGCTTGCTCCGTGGTGGTGCCGACCCAAAGGGTCGCGCCATCCGCGGAAAGATCAGCGCTGCTGGCTCCGGGGATGCTGATTTGCGCCACACGCGTCTGGTCCGCTGCGGAAAAGATTTCGATGCGGTTCATGGCGCGATTGGCGACGAATACGTGTTTGTTCACGGCATCGTAGGCGATGCGGCGATGGCGCGCTTCACCCACTGGATCGTCAGAGGCGGCGACAGCGTCCGTGCGCACGTAGGTCGTTCGCGGCAGCAGGGCGCCAACAGCCGCCCGCAGAGTTAGTGCGAGAGTGGCGGAGTGGGACAAGGAACCGCTTTCGCACTGGGCCGTAATCGTGAAATTGCCGGTGGCGGCGTTGGACGCTGCACCAAAGACGACGGGGGTGCTCGCGCCCGATGCGATGTTGAACGGGCTCACTGGATTTGAGATCACGCCGTTTGGAAGGCCCGCCAGTGTTACCTGGACGGCACCGGCGAAGCCGTTTTGTCCACCCACTGAAACCGTGATCGGAGGGCTTGTCGCACCTTGCGAGAGCGAGAGCGAACTGGAAGAGAGCGTGACCGAGAAGTCGGCGGGATGGGGCGGAGGCGGTTGAACGTTTGCAGACCCGCGACCGCCGCCTCCGCATCCGGCACACACGACCAGCAGAAGAATGAGTACGCCCTGAAGGGCGCGTTCTTGGGAATGCTCCACGCCGCGATGACTCCACGCTGATAAGATTCTGGAAGAGTAAACTCACGGCGTAGATTGTCAAGATAATTAATATGCCTGAACGGAACGCACTCGAGGGCTTGGGGCAAACGGAATCCCTGGTGGCGGTGCAAGCACGGTTTGAGGAGGAAAGAAGGCGTGAATGATGGACTGGCGCCAAGCTGGGGTGCAGGAGTGCTGCACCCCTACGCGGGGCAGATAGCCTGGGCGGCAAAGATAGCAAAGCAAAACGGCGCGGGCGTGAAGCCCGCGCCGTTTGGGGAGGTACTCGGACTGGAAAAGTTAAATGGTTTTTGCTGCCGGGGCTCCAGCGTTAGCGATCGCGGGCTTCGCAAACGCGCTGCTGCGGCTGGATTCCTTCTCGGCGGTTTTGTCGATTTCGATGGAGCCTTTGAAATAGGCGCCGTCCTCGATCATGATGCGCGACGTGGTCAGGTCGCCGATCACCGAGCCATCCTTCTTGATTTCGATGCGATCCTTGGCGCGAAGATTTCCCTTCACGTTGCCGTAGACCACCACTTCGCGGGCAATGACGTCGGCGGTCACCTTCGAGGTGGCGCCGATGGTCAGCTTTCGCTCATCGAGCTGGATCAGTCCTTCGACCGAGCCGTCGATTTGCAGATCTTCGTTGCCCGTAATTTCGCCTTTCACGTGCAGGCTGGACCCGAGCCGCGCGGTTGCACGGTCGGCAGTCGCACCCAATGGACGCAAAGCATCTGTACTCATCGCGGTTTTTCCCTCCCAAGTCGCCGGAGCGGGCTTCGGCGCCTGATTCGATTGTGAAATTTTTTGCTCCGGTTGCGCGGCCTGCGGCCCTGGAGCGGCTTGCGGCGTTTCCGGTTTCTTATTCCCCCACATCGGACCTCCCAAAGGGACAGCAGCACCCCACGCAGATTTCCGGCCGGGGTAGAGAAACTCTAGACCTCAGAACGGAGCGCGGCAAATATCGTGTGCGAGAGCTGTTCCAGAGAGTTACTAGGCCGGGCGGACAGCATACACCTTCCGGGTGTCCGGGCGATGACATTTTGCGCGAATTATGTTGTGGGCTTTTCGGGGACGGGCTGCGTGGCCAGGAAATCCCGGATGAAACGCGGGGAGTAGGACTCAAGGAGCTGCTGGATGCGCTCTGGCCTCGAGGATTTGAGCACGAAGCCGGCGTGGTGAAACTTCGAGACGCGGTCGACGATTTCGGGATCCTGGTAGGCAGAGGTATCAGGTTGCTCCTGGCGAGCGAGAGAAACGATCACGCCGGCATAGTCGCGGCGCGTAGCAGGAAGCTGGTAGGGCTGCTTCCCCGCGCCGACTTCGAGGCGCGCCCATTCGCGCCAGAGGTTGATGTTGGTGGCGGCTTCGATCATGTCGGATATGTAGGCTCCGCCGACGCGCGCGGCGATTTCAATGAAATAGAATTTTCCGTCGGCGTGTGATTTCAGGAATTCGGCGTGGGTGACGCCGCGAAGATAGCCGAGGCCTTCGATCACCTCGCGATTTACGGTCAGCAGCGTCTTGGTTTCCGCGGCATCGCGCGGCAGCGTGCGCGTGGTGAAAACGCCGCCTTGATGCGATACGTCGAGCGGCGGCGCGCCATAAGCGTGGGGCTCGGCGAAGAGCACTTCGCGGTCGGAGACGACGCTGTCCACGTGATAAACGTCGCCGGGAACGAACTGCTCGAGCAGATAGAAAGATTGCTGGTCGCCGAGTTGGTCGAGCCAGGGCCAGAGATCATCGGGCTTGTGAATCTTTTTCATGCCGATCCCGGAGGCTTGCGAACGCGGCTTGAGCAACCAGGGTGCAGGGACGCGCGCCATGAATTCGCGAAGGGCGTCGTAATTGAGAACGTGGACAAATTCGGGGACGAGGACGCCAGCTTCCTTGGCTCGAGCGCGCATGGACAACTTGTCGCGATAATAGCGAATGGTGGTGAGGCCCATGCCCGGGATGCGCAGGTGCTCGCGCAGAGCGGAGACATTCTCCATATCGAATTCGTCGAGGGCGACGATACGATCGATGGGTTGCAAGCGGGCCATGTAGCTAACGGTGTAGAGCAGATGCTGCTGGGAGAGATCTTCGGGCATGAGGAATACATCATCGAGAGATTCCCGCGGCCAGTTGGCGTCGCGGAGTTTTTCGACGGTTAGAAGGAGCACGCGGCAGCCCAGAGCTTTGCAGGTGCGCAGGAACTCCTGCCCTTTTTCGTAGGAGCTGACGCAGAGAATGGTGAGCGGACGATTTTCGGTCATGCTGGCGAACCCGTGAGCACGAAAATACGGCGGATTATACTGTGGACTCCGCCGCGGGATACAGGAATTGCAAAAATGGGCCGACGCGGCGGGCCCAGGCGGCTTCGTTGTGCCCGGCGCCTTCGACGCGCTGGTAGTGGAGGTCCCTGCCGAGTTGCCAGCCCTTTTGCAAAAGGACGTCGCGAAATTCCTCGACATCGTGAACGATGCGCGGGCCTTCGTTTGTTCCGATGTCGAGCCAGATGCGCGGGCGCGGCTCGACGGGAGCGGCGGCGGCGAAACGATGAATGACCTGTTGATTCCACCAAACGGATGGAGAGAGAGCAGCCAACTGGCCGAAGACTTGCGGATATTTCAAGCCCAGGTACAGCGACAACAAGCCGCCTAGCGATGACCCGCCCATTCCGGTGACGCGCGCATCGGGGAGCGCGCGGTATTGCTGTTGAATAAACGGCATGACTTCCTGCATAAGAAATTTCGCATAACGGTCGGCACGGCCGCCGCCGAGGCGCGGCGCCTTGGTGGGCGTGTATTCGTAAATGCGCACTTTTCCCACGTTGTAAATTCCGACGATGATGAGCGGCTGCACTGCGCCGCGGAGAATGAGATCGTCGGCGGTTTGCCCGACGTGCCAATCCATGCCGGGAATGAAGGAGGTGGCGCCGTCGAAAAGATTTTGGCCATCGTGCAGGTAGAGAGCCGGGAAGCGGCGCTGCGGCTGCTGGTGATAGCCGGGCGGAAGATAGACGATGAGGTCGCGTTGGTTGCGAAGGAAGCGCGAGCGGAATTGTTGATGCTTGTGGAGGTCGGGAGCGCTCACGGAACGATGATCACCAGTAGATCCTTGGCTTCGACGTGCTGGCCGGGCGCCACGAGCAGCTTGGTGACGCGGCCGGAAATGGGCGCGTAAATATTGGATTGCATCTTCATGGCTTCCAGGGTCAGCAATTTCGCGCCGCGTTCCACGGCATGGTTGGCCTGCACGGCGATACCGGAGATTACGCCAGCGGTCGGCGCGGGCACCTGGCCGGCGTCGGCGGGATCGGCTTTGGGGTGCGCGCGCTCGACCACGCGCAAAGCGCGATCGCGAACGTTTACCTCGCGCGGCTGGCCGTTGAGTTCGAAGAAGAGCGTGCGCGTGCCGTCGGGATGCGGGTCGCTGGAGGTGAGGAATTTGACAATGAGCGTTTTCCCTTGCTCGATCTCGATGGTGATCTCCTCGCCGGATTTCAGCCCGTAGAAAAACGCGCCGGTGGGCAAAACGCTGACGTGCGAATAGGTTTGCTGGAATTTATCGTACTTAAGGAAGACATCCGGGTAGAGCAAGAAGCTTAAGAGGTCGTCGCGCCGCAGTGCATGGCCGACTTTTTTCTCGAGGGCTTGCTGTTCATGATCGAAGTTCGCCGCGGGCAGACCGTCGCTCGGAAGACCGCGAAGCGGGGCCGCGCCGCGAAGGATAATTTTTTGCAGCTTCCTGGGCCAGCCGCCGGGAGGGACGCCCAGGCCGCCGGAGAACATTTCCACCACCGAATTGGGCAGCGAGAGATCGTGGTGCTCGTCGAGCTTGAGCAAATCCCCCGGACTCATTTCTTTGGCCATGAGAAACAGCGCCATGTCGCCGACGACTTTACTGGAGGGCGTGACCTTGACGATGTCGCCGAAAAGCTGGTTCACGCGAGCGTACATTTTTTCGACTTCGCGCCAGCGGTGACCGAGACCCATCGCAGTGGCTTGCTCGCGCAAGTTCGTGTATTGGCCGCCGGGAATTTCGTGTTGATAGAGCCGCGCGGAACCCGATTTGGGTGCGGAATCGAAAGGCAAGTAGTAGGTGCGCACGGTTTCCCAGTAGTCGGAGCACTCGTTGAGCGCGTCGACATCGAGCTGCGTGTCGCGAGGGGTGTGGCGCAGAGCTTCGACGATGGAGTTTAAGTTGGGCTGGCTGGTTCCGCCGCTCATGGAGGCGACAGCCGCATCGGCGACGTCCACGCCGGCGTCGGCGGCTTTCAGCACGGAGGCCGCGTTCAGGCCGCTGGTATCGTGCGTGTGGAAATGAATGGGGATAGCGATTTCCTCGTGAAGAGCGCGAACAAGTTGGAAAGCGGCGTAGGGCTTGCACAAGCCGGCCATGTCTTTGATGGCCAGGAAATGCGCGCCGAGTTTTTCCAGCTGCTTGGCCATTCCGACGTAATACTTGAGCGAATACTTCGGCCGGCCTTTGTCGAGAATGTCGCCCGTATAGCAAATGGCCGGCTCGCAAACCGCTCCGGTTTCGAGCACGGCATCGATGGCAACGCGCATGTTTTCGATGGAGTTGAGCGAATCGAAGACGCGGAAGATGTCGATGCCCTGCGCGTGAGCTTCGCGCACGAATTCCTCAATGACGTTGTCTGGATACGACGCATAACCGACAGCGTTCGCGCCGCGAAGCAGCATTTGAAAGCAAATGTTCGGAATGCGCTGGCGAAGCTGGCGCAGGCGCTGCCACGGATCCTCGTGCAAGAAGCGCAGCGCGGTGTCAAACGTTGCGCCGCCCCACATTTCGACGCTGAAAAGATTGGGAAGGCGTTGGGCCACAGCGTCGGCAGTGGCTAGAAGGTCGTAGGTGCGGACGCGCGTGGCCAGCAGCGATTGATGCGCGTCGCGAAACGTGGTGTCCGTAATCAGCAGGCGCTTTTCCTTGCGCGCCCACGCGGCAAACTTTTTTGGTCCGAGCTTCTGCAGCAAGTGCCGCGACCCGTCGGGCGGCGCAATGCCCGGGACACTCGGCAAGACCGCCGGCTCCAGGTTTTCAGAGATCTTCTTTCCTTTGACTTCCGGGTTGCCATTGAGAATGACGTCGCCCAAGTAAGAGAGCAGCTTGGTGGCGCGGTCGCCGCGCGTGGCGATGCGAAAGAGTTCGGGCGAGTCGTCGAGAAACGCGGTCGTGACTTCCCCCGCGCGGAATCGCGGATGATTGACGACATTCTCCAGGAACGGGATGTTAGTCTTCACGCCGCGAATGCGAAATTCGCGCAGCGCGCGATCCATGCGTTGGCAAGCTTCGGGAAGGTTCAGTCCCCAGGCGGTTACTTTCACGAGCAGCGAGTCGTAATAGGCGGCCAGCAGCGCGCCGGCGTAAGCGGTGCCGCCGTCCAGGCGAATGCCAAATCCCGCTGGGGATCGATAGGTAGAGATTTTTCCGTAGTCGGGAGCGAAATTCTTTTCGGGGTCCTCGGTGGTCACACGGCATTGCAGCGCTGCGCCGTAGAGCGGCACGCTTTCCTGTTTGGGAAGCGACAGCGGCGCATCATGAAGACTGCAACCCTGCGCGATGCGGATTTGCCCCTGCACCAGGTCGATGCCGGTGACCATCTCCGTAACGGTGTGCTCGACCTGAATGCGCGGATTCACTTCGATGAAGTACCACTTGCCGGCATCCACGTCGTATAGAAATTCGACAGTGCCGGCGTTGCGGTAGTTGGCCTTGCGCGCGATGCGTACCGCGGCTTCGCACAATTCGGCGCGCACGCTGGCGGGCAGATTTGCAGCAGGCGCGAGCTCCACAACTTTCTGGTGGCGCCGCTGCACGGAGCAATCGCGGTCCCAGAGATGCAGCAAATTGCCATGGTGGTCGGCAAGAATCTGAACTTCGATGTGCCGCGCGCGGGGAAGAAATTTCTCCAGAAAAACGGAAGCGTCACCGAAGGCCGAGCGCGCTTCGCCCTGCGCTTCTTCGAGTCTGGCATCAAGCTGCGTGGCATCGTAGACAACGCGCATGCCGCGCCCGCCTCCGCCCACGGAGGCCTTGACGATGATCGGATAGCCGATTTCGCCTGCGATTTTGTGCGCTTCGGTGGAAGATTTCACGGGCTCGTCGGTGCCCGGCAGCACCGGCACGCCCGCGGAGGCAGCGAGTTTCCGTGCCGCGGTCTTGTCGCCGAGCAGCTCGAGGAGCGAAGGTGTCGGCCCCACGAATGTAATGCCCGCCTTTTCGCAAGCACGCGCGAACGCCGGATTCTCCGACAGAAAGCCGTAGCCCGGATGAATTGCGTCGACGTTTTTCGCCTTCGCCAGCGCGACGATTCCGGCGATGTCCAGGTACGCCTCCACCGGACCCTTACCAGCGCCGATCTGGTAGGCTTCGTCAGCCTTGAAGCGGTGCAGGCCCAGACGGTCTTCTTGCGAGTAAATGCCGACGGTGCGAAGTCCGAGCTCGTTCGCGGCGCGAAAGATGCGAATGGCGATCTCGCTGCGGTTGGCGGCAAGCAGTTTTTGGATGTTTTTCGGCTTCGTCATCACGGGCGCGACTTAATCCTTGCGCGAAACTTTACATTTTCACACGAGCGGCCGCGACGCCGCTGGAGTTTTTTCAATGCGGAAGGCGAACAAAATTTGTCGAGAGCGGAAGATTCCCCTCAGAAGGAAGCCGGCACAGCTTCGGCATTCGCCGGCGGCGCCTTGGACTTCAATTGCTGTAGCTCCGCCTCGACTTTGCCCCATGCTTTCGGGTTGCGCTTGATGGCATAAGGGGCATTGGGATCAGCAAAAAACTCCAGCAGCTCCGCGCGTAGATCCGGGGACATATCGGCAAAGTCCAGCGCCGCGAGCTTGCCGAGCAGCTCAGCATGCGCATCATCATTCATAAAGTATTTCCCCGGGCCCGTAAATTCGCCCACATCGAAGTTGTCGTTCGGCAGCTTCAGGCGCCCTTCGCCCTCTTCTTTCAGCAGGTCGCGATAGCGGTCCATCGTGGCGTTGAAGCTGGCCTGGAACATTCGCTCGGTCTCCGGCGTGGGTGTGCGGAGCTGCAACACTTTCAGCGGCCCGACTTTGGGAAGCAGCTGATACAAAAACGCGAGGAAGCGATCCCAAAAACTCGGGGGCTGATAGCTTTTGCCCCAATTGCGCTCGTAGCTGGAGCGCGACAAGTTATAGAGAAATTTCTTCCGAGTTACTCCGGGCATATCGCTTTCGATCTCTTTTTTCTTGAGGGACCAAGCCACGCGCGTAGCCCGCGGAATCAGCTTGCTGACATTTCGCCGATAGGAGCCGATTAGCTTATCTTCGTTTTGCAGCACGCCTTTCAAATCCAAGCCGTAGGTTTCACGGAAAGCCTGCTCCAGCAGTGGAGCAGCGACCTGGAAACCGATAAAGTCGTGATAGCTTTCGGGCGCATAACGTCCCTTGGCGACTTCCAGAACGTCAAAGCCGAATTCCGTCTTGACGTGCGCGAGCGGGTCATCTTCATAGGCCACAGAGTCGCCGTGCTTTTTCTTCAGCTTGGGGTACAGAACGGGCACGGCGTGGTTCGTTCCGATGCGATGCCCGTTATTATCGGCGGCGTAGTGCGCCAGGGCTCCAAGGGCGAAAGCGTATTCATTCAAGTCTTTGGAATCGCGCAGCAAGATCAGGACAAAATCGCCGCTGCGCACATAGTGGGCCAGGTCGCTGAAAAACATGCTGCCGTGTGGGTAGTAGCCCATGTCCTGGATAATCGCGCCGCCGTACGCGTACCCATGCGCCTCGCGCAATTCGTCCTTTGTGGCGTCCGGAAATCGGTTAAGGAGCAACGGTTTAATATCGGTATCCCACGCCGAATCAATGATCGCTTCATGAGAGAGCACCGAATATGCCGAGGTCCGGGCAGGCCAAAAAATAGTCCACGCAAATACGGCCAACAGCGCAGCGATTTTTGACAGCAATTCCCCTCCTCCGATGATTCCGGCAAGTTAGACGCCGGTTCGAGTTTAGCAGAGGGCTGGAATTGCGCGTGGTTAGACAGCGCAGTAAGGGGAACCTCTAACAAAGTTGGACGTTGCGGACGGCTCAAAAGATGCACTAATGGCGAGGGTTTCTGCCTGATTCCTGCAGAGCCGTGGTGCTCGGCTCGCTCAGTACTTCCGCAAAACCCCGATGACGCGGCCTTGTATCTTCACGTCGTTGGCCGGAACGATGATCGGCGCCATCTCGGAATTGGCTGGCTGCAGACGAATTTTCCCCGGGCCTTCGCGATAAAATCTCTTTAGCGTCGCTTCTTCTCCATTGATCAAGGCCACCACGATCTCGCCCGCATTCGCCACCTGCGTTTGCTCGCAGACCACAAAATCTCCGTCCATGATGTGATCCTCGATCATGGAAGTGCCCTTCACTTGCAGTGCGAAAGAATTTCCGCCGCGCGCAAAATCCCCCAGCGAAAGCGTCTCGCGCTCTTCCACGGCTTCCAGCGGACGGCCCGCGGCGATGCGCCCGACCAGCGGCAGCTCCTGCACCCGGCGTTCGATTACCTGGTCCTTGACCGATTTTGGCAACTGCAGAATTTCGATGGAGCGGCTCTGGTTATAGCCGCGGCGTATAAAACCTTTTTTCTCCAGCGTGGTGATGTGCTTATGCACCGTTGCAAGCGAGGTCAGCTTCATGCCCTTGCCGATTTCCTCGAAGCTCGGCGCGTAGCCGTGCTTGGTCTCGAACGCCACGAGGTAATCGAGGACTTCCTTCTGTCGCTTGGTCAGGGCCATGGGTGAAACCTCCGATTGCAGCGCCGCGTACTCAGCGGCTGTTGTCCCCACCTTAGGCGAAAAGAAAGCGAATAGTCAAGCACTTCCTTCGCGGGCTTGCTGGATTTGCCAAGATTGTGAGCGGTGTTCTGCGTCTCAGAGGAGGCTAGCGCGTGTCCGATTGCTTAGTATAAGACTGAATTTCTTTTACGAGTGCAACCTCACACGCTCGGAATACGTCCTTTCCATTAGAGCACATTGCCCGCGCGGCGGACTCTCTCCCCGCCGCGGCGAGCCGGTATGGTATCCTAAACCATGCCGGCTCGCGGCGGGCGGAAGCACCAGCCATCCTGTTCTTGCTACCGCGTCATCCTATTTAGCTGAGCCGCGCTCCTCGCGGGGGAAATCGTAGAGGGGCTCTTCCAATCGGGGTCACGCAGCTTATGTCCACGCTCATTGAATCGCCGTTGACCAAGCACCGACGCGAAAAGATCGATCAGGCAGTCATCCGCTTTGCCGGGGACTCCGGCGACGGCATGCAGATTACGGGCAGCCAGTTCACCAACACCGTGGCGCTGTATGGCAATGATATCGCTACCTTTCCGGACTTTCCCGCGGAGATTCGCGCCCCTGCCGGAACTTTGCCGGGGGTAAGCGGGTACCAACTCCATTTTTCTTCCAATGACGTGTACACGCCCGGCGACGCCGTAGATGTCCTGATTGCTATGAACCCCGCGGCGCTGAAGGTCAATGTCGCCGACTTGAAGGCCAACGGCATCCTCATCGTCAATTCCGACAGCTTTAAGGAAACCGACCTGCGCAAGGCGCAGATGACCTCTAATCCGCTTGAAGACCATTCGCTCGACAAGTTCCGCCTTTTCGCCGTCGAGCTGGAGCGCCTCACGCGCGTGGCCCTGGAGCATCTTGGCCTGGATGCCAAGTCCATGGACCGCTGCAAGAACTTCTTCGCGCTGGGGATGTGCTACTGGCTGTACAACCGCTCGATGGATTCGACGGTCCGGTGGATTGAAGACAAGTTCAAGAACAAACCGCTTCTGGTGGAAGCCAACAAGCTGGCCATGAAGGCCGGTTACTCGTACTGCGAAGCCACGGAAGCTTTCCAGATCAGCTATGAGATTCCACCCGCGCAACTGGCGCCCGGCGCCTACCGAAATTTGAGCGGCAATCAGGCGCTGGCGCTCGGCTTTATCACCGCTTCGCAAAAATCGGGTTTGCGCCTGTTTCAGGGCAGCTATCCGATTACGCCTGCGTCCGACATCCTGCACGAGCTCTCGCAGTATAAAGACTTCGGGGTGATGACGTTCCAGGCGGAAGACGAAATCGCCGCGATTACTTCGGCGATTGGCGCCGCTTACGCCGGCGCTCTGGCCATTACCACTACATCGGGTCCCGGCATGGCGCTGAAGACCGAAGCTATGGGTCTTGCCGTGGCTGTGGAGATCCCGCTGGTCATCTGCGACATTCAGCGCGGCGGACCTTCGACGGGCCTTCCTACCAAGACCGAGCAAGCCGACTTGCTGCAGGCGCTGTTCGGGCGCAATTCGGAAGCGCCGATTCCGATTGTCGCCGCCGCAACGCCCAGCGATTGTTTCTGGGCCGCCTTGGAAGCGAGCCGCATCGCCATCAAGTACATGGTGCCGGTGATCCTTCTCTCCGACGGATATTTGGCGAACGGCGCGGAACCGTGGCGCATCCCGGATGCGGACGACATTCCGGAGATCCCGGTGCATTTCGCGACCGAGGCGAACTCCCCGACCGGCTATTTGCCCTACAAACGGGACCCGCAAACCTTGGCGCGGCCATGGGCCGTTCCGGGAACGCCGGGGCTGGAGCATCGCATCGGCGGACTGGAAAAGCAGGACGTCAGCGGCAATATCAACTACGAGCCGCTGAATCACGAAAAAATGGTGCGCATCCGCGCGGCGAAAGTTGCGGCCGTAGCGCAGGACATCCCGGATATCGAGCCGGTGGGCGACACGGAAGGCGATTTGCTCATCGTGGCGTGGGGCTCCACGCACGGCGCGATTACCGCCGCGGTGAAAGCGCAGCGCGCCGAGGGGCGCAGCATTGGTCATGTACATCTGCGGCACCTGAATCCGCTCCCTTCGAATTTGGGCGAAGTCATCGCGCGCTTCAAAAAAGTTCTCGTGCCGGAGCTGAACATGGGCCAGTTGCTGTGGGTCCTGCGTGCCAAGTATCTGGTGGACGCCGTGGGCCTGAACAAAATCCAGGGCCGCCCGTTCAAGCAAAGCGAGCTCGAGCAAAAGATCGAAGAAATGCTGGACGCTTAGGAAGTAATCCGAACGCGATCCGAAGAATCCCGGAGTTGAGTCTGGAGCCATAAGAAATGTCGACCGCCACGCTGCCGCCGCCGCTGACAAAAAAAGACTTTCAGACCGACCAGGAAGTCCGCTGGTGCCCGGGCTGCGGCGACTACGCCATTCTTTCCGCGGTGCAGTCCGTGTTCCCCGAGCTGGGCATCAAGCGCGAGAATTTTGTGGTGGTTTCCGGCATCGGTTGCTCCAGCCGTTTTCCGTACTATATGAACACATTCGGCTTCCATACGATTCATGGCCGCGCGCCCGCGGTCGCGACGGGAATTAAAGCGATTCGGCCGGACCTGGAAGTCTGGGTGGCCACCGGTGACGGCGACGCGCTTTCCATCGGCGGCAATCACACGATTCATATGTTGCGGCGCAACGTTGGAATCAAAGTTTTGCTCTTCAACAATCGCATTTACGGGCTCACCAAGGGCCAATATTCGCCCACCTCGGAATTCAACAAGAAGACGAAGTCAACGCCTTTTGGCTCGGTGGACCGTCCGTTCAATCCCGTGTCCCTGGCCATCGGCGCGGAAGCCACTTTCGTCGCGCGCTCCGTTGATGTTTTCCAATCGCATCTGCGGGACACGCTCAAGCACGCCGCCGCGCACAAGGGCTCCGCGTTCGTGGAAATCCTGCAGAACTGCAACATCTTCAATGACGGCGCATGGTTTTCGCTAACGGAACGTGACGCGCGCAGCGAGCACGTCCTGCAACTGGAGCACGGCAAGCCGTTGGTCTTCGGCAAGAACCGCGACAAAGGCATTCGCCGCAAGAGCGATGGCGACATCGAGGTCGTGCCGCTCGGCAACGGCATCACCGAATCGGATCTCGTCATTCACGACGCGCATCATCCCCGGCCGTCGTATGCTTTCTTGCTTTCGCACATGGAG
>Ga0209117_1000346_pt1 | contig 22245 bp, 25 predicted proteins | sample BlaSpr_A8_OM2_M2_FD_187978 | JGI IMG/M metagenome (GOLD analysis project Ga0209117, IMG submission 187978) | Forest soil microbial communities from Thunder Bay, Ontario, Canada - Black Spruce, Ontario site 2_A8_OM2_M2 (SPAdes) (version 2) | ecosystem: Environmental > Terrestrial > Soil > Boreal... | reverse complement strand
GGAGGAAAAAACCCTGCAGCCTCTCGACAATCCGTTTGGCCCCAAAGTGTTACCCATGTAGCCGGTACGTTCTGTTACCTATGTGTCCGGGCCGGACCATCGGTGTATGGAGCCGAGGGCGGGACTTGAACCCGCGACCTGCCGATTACGAATCGGCTGCTCTACCACTGAGCTACCTCGGCTTCGTGGAGAAAACTACCTTAGCATCCGCGGAAAATTGCTGTCAATTTTACAGGAAGCTGTGTTTCTGTGCGGCCTGCTGCTGAGGCGTTCTTAGTGCGAAAACGGGTACATGGCCCAGCCGATCCCGATGCCGAACAGCAGGAATAGCAGCAGCGACCACGCAATGTACTTCACACGCTCGAGCGGGCGGCGCCGGCTCAGAAATCCAAACGCAATGGATATCATGAGCGCGAACAGCAGCATCGCTTGCAGGTGGCTCAAATGGAATTTCATCTGGCTCAAGCTTTCCGGCCGCGCGCGGCTTCATAGGCGTGCAGTGCGGCCAGCAGATTGAGAACGCCGGCAGCCGCCAGGAACCGCGTACCATAGTCGCCGTAGGCGTGTGAAACGTCCGGCCCGCCAACCTCAATAAATCTCGCCAGCAAGTAGAGACTGCCGGTCCCCAGATCGGCGACGTATCCCAGCGCAGCGAACGCGTCTCCGCCATCCGAATTGAACAGGTTGCCGCGCATCCCCGCGCCGACGAAAACCAGTACGCCCACCACAGCGAAAAAAGTTATCGCGCGGCCCCACATCTTCTGCAGTGCGTGGCCGAGCCCCGGCACCAACCAGCCTGCAATGCCGAAGGCGATTGCGCGAACCTCACCCTTCGTGTCCGGCGGCGAAGCTGCAACGATTTGCGTTTCGTCCGTCATTTCCCTCTTTCGCGCCTGCTGCTTGGCACAAATCGCTTACGCGAGGAGCGGCAAGATCTCCTGCTGCACCGCACCGGTCACGCGCGCTTCGCGCTCGCCGATGTAAACATTCACTTCGCTGCGGATCCCAAACTCCCGCAAATAGATTCCAGGCTCAATCGACGTGCATGTACGGGGAATCAGGTGGCGGGTATCGCGCGTCTCAAGGCCGTCCATGTTGACGCCGTTCCCGTGCACGCTCTCACCGATGCTGTGGCCGGTGCGATGGAAAAAATATTTACCGTAGCCGGCGTCGTTGATTACGCTGCGCGCCGCATTATCCACTTGCCAGCCCTGCAGCGGCTTCCCTTTCGTCATCGAGGACCGAATCAGCTCAATGGCCTTATCTCGCGCCTCGCGCACCACAGCAAAGACCTTGGCGTGTTCTTCCGGCACCTTTGCGCCCAGAAAACCGGTCCAGGTAACGTCGTAATAGACGGTGCCCGGCGCTTTTTTCTTGGCCCACACGTCTAGCAGCAACAGTTCCCCTTCGCGGATCGGCGCGGATTTTCCATCCACTGGACCATAGTGCGGATCGCTGGCGTTCGGCCCCACCGCCACGTCCGGCCCTTCTTCCGTCGTTAGGCCAGCCGAGTCAAACTCCTTCAAGATCCATTGCTTCAGAACGTATTCGGTTAATGGCTTGCCATCGCGAGCGCCTTTGGCCGCTAGCTGGAACGCCTCGCGAACAATCCGATCCACCGCCTCGCCCGCCACCAGGTGTGATTCCAACTGTTCCGCGGTCCAGCAGGCTTCGTATTTTTGCACCAGGTCCGCGGAGCTGAATATCTTCGGCCCGACGCTGCGCACCAACTCCACCGTGCCCGCGTCCACCATCGAAACGTAGGGGATTGCGTTCCGAGGCGAATATTGCATGGCAATGCTCTGCGCGTCCCCCACCAGTCTTTCGAGGTTCTCCTGTAGCTCGTTCTGCGCGGCGTAGTACAGCGTCTCCCCTGGAAGCGCCGCAAGCGATTCCGATTCAATTTTATGTACCAGCTTCCGCGGTGTGCCTTTTACGGGGACAAAATAAAACCACCGCCGCGTACGCATGCTGGGCGGCAACTGCAGAACGCGATGCGCGATGGGGTCGCGGCCGCGAAAATCATAGAACAGCCAGCCGTCCAGCTTCGCGGCCTTCAGGTCTTTCTGTACTGCTTGCACGTCAAAACTCATGGAGCGGCGCACTCCTTGCGCCAGTCAACCCCCAATTAGACTCTGTTGCGTCGCCTAGGCCTCAAAATTCACAAGCGCCAGAACCTGCTGCTCCGTCACTCCGCGCACTTCCACGCGCTTGTTGCGGCTGTGATGGCCGCTGAGGATTCTAACAGCCGCTTTCGGCGTTTTCAAAAGCTCCGCCAGGTATTCGCACAGCGCTTCATTGGCGCGGTCCTCCAAGGCTGGCGCCCGCAAGCGCACCTTCAGCGCTCCGCCCATGACGCCCGCAATCTCGTCCTTGCTCGCGCGCGGTTGCACGCGTACCGGAAGAATCACAGCTCCTTCTCGCGTCTGCAATTCGAGCATCTATTTTGCAGTCCGGCTGCCAAAGATCGCGGTGCCCAGGCGTACTTCCGTGGCGCCTTCCTCGATGGCTATTTCGAAATCATGCGACATGCCCATGGACAGCACAGGAATCTCGCGGCCAATTTTGCGTGCGAGCGAGTCTCGCAATTCGCGCAATCGGCGGAAGTATGGCCTCACTTTTTCCAAGTCCTCCAGAAAAGGCGGAATGCACATGAGACCTGCAAGCTGGAGGTGTGAGAGCGCTACGACCTTCTCAGCAAGCGCCGCCGCTTCCTGGACCTTCACGCCGCTCTTGCTTTCTTCCTCTTCCACGCGCACTTCCAGCAAAACCCGCAGCTTTCGCGCCTCACTTTGCCCATCGCGCGCGCGCTCCAGTCGCTGTGCCAAGGTGAAATCGTCGAGTGAATCCACGCTGTGAAACAATCCAGCAGCGCGCGCCGCCTTGTTGCTCTGCAAATGCCCAACCAGGTGCCATGTTGCCTGCAAGTCCACGAGCGCAGCACGCTTCCCTTCCCACTCCTGCACGCGGTTCTCCCCGAAATGGCGTAAGCCCGCTTCATAAGCGGCGCGAATCGCATCGGCCGGTTGCGTCTTCGAAATGCCAATCAGGGTGATCTCCTCACTCCGCCGTCCAGCTTTCCGCGCCGCATCTGCAATGCGATCGCGCGCTCGCAAAATTCCCTCTCGAATTTGTTCCTGATCTATCATTTGATCCATCTCGGCGTCCACGCTTCCGATTCGCATCCTAGCACGCACGGCGTTGCGACGCCGAACGTCTGCGGTTAGACTGAAACTCAATCAGTCGTCGCGAGACGCATCACCGAACGAGGCAGGTTTGCAACCAACGGAAAATAAGAGGGCTTGGGGCCGGCTGATCGCCATCGAAGGCATCGACGGCAGCGGCAAGCGCACGCAACTCGATCTGCTCTCGAAAGTGCTTGAGGCAAGCGGCAACCGGGTCTACTCAACGGGCTTCCCGCAATATGATTCCTGGTTCGGCAAAATGGTCGCGCAATTCCTCAACGGCGAACTCGGCGCGCTCGAAGCCGTGGATCCGCATTTCACCGCGCTGCTCTACGCCGGCGACCGCTTCGAAGCCAAGCGTAAGATCGAGGCAGCCCTCAACGAAGGCAAAATCGTACTCATCGACCGCTACATCGGCTCCAATCTCGCGCACCAAACCGCGCGCGCCACACCGGACAAGCGCTCCGACTTTCGACGCTGGATCGAGCATCTCGAATACGGCATCTACGATCTGCCGCGCGAGGACTTGATCCTGTATCTTCGCGTGCCTCCCACCGAGGCCCAGAAACTGGTCGCACAGAAATCAAAACGCAGCTACACCAACGCTAAGCAAGACCTGCTAGAGTCCAGCTTGCGTCACTTGCAGGACGCGGCAGGTATGTACGATATTCTTTCGCGCAGCGCACCGTGGGTGACCATCGAGTGTTTCGATTCGAAAAGCGGCGCGATGCGATCGGTCAACGAAATCGCCCGCGAGGTGCTGGCCGCCGTGGAACCTCTGTTGCAGACCGCCGTCGCACGTCAATCGGAGAAAGGCGGCTGAAACCTATGGGTTTTGCGGATTTTCTCGGCAACGAACGCATCGTGGCGGCGCTCCGCGGCGCTTTGCGCAGCGCACGCGTTCCCCACGCCCTGCTCTTCACCGGTCCTCGCGGGGTTGGCAAGTTCACCCTGGCGCGCATGTTTGCTCAGGCCGCGAACTGCGAGCGCCTTGCTGACGACTTTTGTGGTGAATGCAACACCTGCCAGCGCATCGCTTTGCTCGCTGAGCCGCAAACACTAATAGAGGAAGGCCTCGTCGAGCGCGGCGAAACCGCCGACGCCGCTACCGTCGAACGCGTTCCCTTGATCCTGCAATCCCATCCCGACGTCTGGGCGGTCGTCCCCGATCCGGTCCGCCTGAAGAACCCCGTCGCCCGCCCCATGCTCCGTGTTGGCCAGCTCCGCGCCGTGCAGCGCGCCGCTTATTTTCAGCCCCTGGGCCGCCGGCGCGTCTTCATTCTCGATGGTGCGGATACCATGCGCTGGGACGTCGCCAATGTTTTCCTCAAAATCCTCGAGGAGCCTCCCGGCTCCGCCACTCTAATTCTGACGGCTCCGTCACCGTATTCGCTGCTGCCCACAATCGTCTCGCGCTGCCTGCAATTCCATTTCGCGCCGCTGCCCCTGGCCGACGTCGAGAAGATTCTGCAGGACAAAAGCGACCGCAAACCCGCGGACCGCAAGCTAGCCGCGCAGCTTGCCGAAGGCAGTCCCGGCCTCGCCATCGAAATGAATGTCGAACAAGCCGGTCAGCAGCGGAAGAACGCCCTGCGCATTCTGGAGCGCGCCGCCCGAGGCGAAGGCTTTGCGCAGCTCTTTGCAGAGACCGCCGCTCTAGCGAAGGACCGCGGGACTTCCTTCGAAGAGCAAGTCGCCGTGTTTTATGGCTTGCTAGGCGATCTGCTGGAGCTGACTTCCGGTGTCAAGCAGTTGACGCTCCGCAACGCGCCTCTCGCGAAGGAGCTGTCAGCGCTCGCCAATTTGGTGAGCACCGCGTGGGTCATGCGCGCGATCTCCGGATTCGACGAACTCCACGCCGGTGCGCGCCGCAACCTCAATCGCCAGCTCGGCCTCGACGCACTTGCGGCATCATTGGTGACCGCTCCCGGGGGCAGCAGTGTCTCGCACCTGTAAATTCAATCCGGCATTCGAACTAATTTTAAATTTACAATTCCCTACTGTAACCGGGCAGCGTTCGGGCGCATCATAGGAGTGATATCAGCCTGGCCATTCCCGATAAGGAGCAGTCATGGTGAACCGACGGATGTTCCGTCCGGCATTCGCGGACGTAAAGGAACAAGCTCCGCCCCGACCGCAGCATGGCAACAACGGTCCCGCTCCAAGCAAGAAGCCCGCGCCGCCGGAAGTAACGCACGCGGAAAATTTTTATTGGGTCAAGCAGATGCAGGCGCACACGCCAATGGCTGTAGTCTTGGACAACGGCGAAATCCTGCGCGGCACCGTCGAATGGTACGACCGCGATTGCGTCAAGCTGACGCGTCAGGGCAGCCCGAACCTGCTGGTCTTCAAGCGCGTGATCAAGTACGTCTATAAAGACGGCGAAGAGTCCGCCAACGGTGGCGACGAATAAGCACAACTACTTTTGTAGCGAGTGCCCGCCTGCGGCCCCGAAGGTCAGCAACGCTTTCGCCGCGAGCGTGCCCTTGCGGCCAAAAATCTCGCATTCGGTGACCACAAAATTGCGCCCGGTGCGGAGCACGCGCGCCTCCGCCCGGATGCGCCCACCCGGCACGCCTTCCAGATAGTTGATCTTCAGCTCGATCGTAGCCAATGCTACTCCCTTAGGGACCGTTGTGTAGGCCGCAATGGCTCCCGCGGTGTCTGCCAGGGCCGCCAGAATCCCTCCGTGCACCACGTTATTGAGCTGCTTGTGCCGAGCACGCGCATCCAGCCGCAAAACAGCGCGGCCGGCTGACGCCGCCTCCAGCTCAAAGCCCAGCATGGCAATGGCGCGACTCTGTTTCAAGTGCCGTCTGGTGGCCGCCGTCAACTTTTTCGCCGCTTTGGCCAGTTTGCGCTGCATCTGCATCGTCGCTGCCCGCTCTCCCCGCTCCGGCCCCAAAAATGGCCCGCTCGCGCTCCCGTTTCCCCGTGTCACGTTCTGCGGTGCTCCTGCGTCTAATGGGGTATTCGTTAGGCCGGGTCGATTCTACCGGGTGCGCGACTCTAGCATCCGGACTCCCGCGCTCGCAAGTTAGCACGGTAACGATCGGATTTGATGTAAGGTACTGCGGCAAGCTGGAGAGGACAGCGGCGGCCTTATGCGCGTCGGCATCACTTGTTATCCCACCTATGGCGGCTCCGGAGTGGTCGCGACGGAGTTGGGCCAGGAGCTCGCCGCTCGCGGGCACGACGTCCATTTCATCAGCTACGCCCCGCCCATTCGCATGAACCTCAGCGATCCGCACATCTTCTTCCACGAGGTCGAAGTCGCCTCCTACCCGCTGTTCGATCACCCGCCCTACACGTTGGCGCTCGCCACAAAAATGCTCGAAGTGTTTGAGTCCGAAGCGCTCGACATTTTGCATGTGCATTACGCCATTCCGCATTCCGTCAGCGCAATGCTGGCGCGCTCGATGGCCGCGCCACGGCGCTTGCCCTTCGTTACCACGCTGCACGGCACGGACATTACTCTGGTCGGCAGCAACCGCAGCTATCTGCCGATCACGCGCTTTTCCATCGAGCAAAGCGACGGCGTAACAGCCATCTCCAACTACTTGCTCACGCAAACGATCAAAGAATTCGACATCAAGCGCTCCATCGACGTCATCCCCAACTTCGTGAACTGCGATCTTTACACCCGCACCGACGCGAAAGAGCTGCGCGCCCAATGGGCCCCCAACGGCGAGCCCATCCTCATGCACCTCTCGAACTTCCGTCCCGTGAAGCGCCTACCCGACTGCGTGGAGATTTTTGCATTGGTGCGCGCCAAAATGCCCGCGAAGCTCGTGCTGATCGGCGACGGCCCCGATCGCGGCGCCGCGGAGTATCTCGTTCGCAAAAAGAAGCTACAGAAAGACGTGTTCTTCCTCGGCAAGCAGAACGCCGTCTACCAGAAGCTCTCGGCCGCCGATCTGTTCCTGCTTCCCTCGCAGCTCGAGTCCTTCGGCTTGGCCGCGCTCGAAGCCATGGCCTGCGAAGTCCCGGTAATCGCCACCAATGTCGGCGGCGTTCCCGAAGTCGTCGAGCACGGCGTTGACGGTTATCTAGTGGAACCCGGCGATGTGAAGGAAGCCGGAAGCTACGCCATCGAAATTCTGTCGCGAGCGGATCGCGGCCGTGAAATGGGCCAGCGCGCCCGCATCAATGCCAAGAAAAAGTACTGCGCCAACGACGTAATCCCCCAATACGAGCGCTACTACCAGCGCGTCCTCGAATCGGCTTCCGCCGCTCGCGCCTGAGTGCTCCGCAGCTTCCTTGATGTGATTCAGTACGCGCAAATGGATGCGATGAATAATGTAGTCCGACCAGATATGCCAGTAGGCCGCGGGCCACATCGCATTGCGGTAGCGCGTCGTGCCTTCCAGTCGAGTTCCTCCGCTAGGCAAATTGGTTAGCAGAAACTGGCCTTCCTCCGAGACAAAATATCCGTGCAGATGGCGCGGTTCAATATGGCCGTACGGCGTCATCTCGTTTAACGGCGCGGGACTCGCGGTCACGCCAAACTTGAGCAGATGCGGCTCGTCCCATACTTCAATGGGTTCGAGAAACGCCCCCGTGGAGAAAATGCAGCGGCGCATCGCGCCAGGGCCGCGGCCCGTAATCTCCGCGCGTATCGGATACGCGATCCCCGCGCGAAACAGCATCTCCTTTGGCGGAGGGATCTCCGCGAAGGCCACCACCTGCTGCCAGACCTGCTCGGGCCGCGCATGCACGTCGATGGACGTGCGCACCACAAAACTCGGTACTTCGAGCGCCGCCGCGTGCTCCATGCCAAACATTGCGGGCATCGCGAACAGCACGACAGAAAGCATCGCGGCGCCCGTTTTCGCGCCCCAGTAGTTCCCCTGGATGTAATACCCCAGGCTGCCACCGAGCCAAGCAAGCACGAGAGCGATCGGCGCAGCCATAAGAATGCAGATCAGTCCCTCAATGGCCACTAGAATCAGTAGAAGGCCCAGGAGACCCACCGGCAGCAGTGCCACGCTCATGCACGTCCCATAGTCACGCGCCCCATGGTAGCTGTGCAGCAGCACCGCAAACAGGCCGAGACAAAACGGAAGGGCCACGAAGAGGCTCCAGCCGTACGCGCCAACTACGGCGGTACCCAGCAGCACAAAAAGCAGCCCGATGGCGGTCGTGACAACGATCGAGAGTACCGCACTGCCAAGCTGGCTCCGCGGAATGACTCCATCCAGCGGACGCACCGCAGGCCACGGCGCCGCTTCCTCGCGTTCGGCCTGCTGGCGCGAAGGCAAAAAACACAGCAAAAGAAAAAACAATAAGTTCAGTATTGGAAAGAAGAAAAGCACCACCCACCAAACGGGTTGCCCCGCATCGCGCAATCGCCGCACCGTCATGGCCAGGCCCACCCACAGAAACGGCATGGCCACCAGCAGCATCGTGGCAAGAAATTTCCCCTCATCAGTAGTCAGGTGCGTGAGGTGCGCGCCCCTCCCCAGCGGCACCCAATAATTGAAGAAGCCGTACGCATGAAAGAATCCGGCCGCAATGAAGTGATCCACGAAATGTTTGATCACGAATCCGGCAAAGCCCACCAGCGCATACGTCTTCCGGCTGACCCTGCCGTCCCAGCGCCACAAATCTACAAATCGCAAGCCCATAGATTCTCGCCTCCCTCAACAACGCTTGAATCCCTGAAAGCTGCGCCCAACCTCTGTGCTCTCCGTGTCCGACCTCGTGAACTCTGTGTTAGCTCTTCTTCCGTGCCTTTCGTTTAGCTCGCCCGTTGAATCTCGCAGTGCGTCGCGGCGCAGCTACGCCGCGCCGCAAACCAATAATACCCGCGCCGCAGTTGCTCCATCATGCCGGGAATCCTCGCCAGCCATACCAGCGGCCGCGCCCACCAAATCTCCCGCGCCACCGCCAATACCGCATCCGCACCGCCGTACTGACTGCCGTCCGAGAGCAAGAAACGCAGCTCGCGCAACAACTCCGCCTTCGGCAAGCCCAGTAGCGCCCCGACCCGCGGATCCTGCAAGGGCGCTACTGCCAGCCCGCGCCTCTCAAGGATCGGCAATAGCCATCGCGCGGTACGAGTGCAGAAGCCGCACTCCGCATCAAAAAACAACCACCCGCGCGCGTGCCGCCCTTTCCCGTCCGTAAACTCCGATGCCAGCGATATCATTTTTTCTACTGGGACAGCCATTTCTGGCTGTCTTGTCCTTGTTTTTCTCTTGCTCTTCTCTGTGCTCTCTGTGTCCGGCTCACCCAGCCTTCTTCTTCTCCGCCCCCAACAACGTAATCACCTTCCCCCGCAGCTTCACGACGCCCTTCAACGCCCCCGTCGGCATCCTCAAAATTTCCTCGAATAGACCCGTCATAGCCGTCAAAAATTCCAGCATGCTCTCCAACCGCTCCCGCGTGTACGCATCCCCTTGCGGACTCACCTTCAGTTCCTGCACGCATTCGGCAAGGACGCGCAGCGTCGGATCAATCTCCCGCCGCTTCCGCTCCTCCGAAACAATCCGAAAAATCTCCCAAACGTCCTTGATGGACTCAAAATGGTCCCGCCGGTTCCCCAGCACATGCACCACCCGCACAATTCCCCACCCTTGCAGCTCCCGCAAGCTGGTGCTCACATTCGACCGCGCCACGGATAACGTACTGGCAATCTCGTCAGCCGGCACTGGCCGCGGTGAAAGAAACAGTAGCGCGTGCACCTGCGCGACGGTGCGGTTAATCCCCCACCGCGTCCCCATCTCGCCCCAATGCAAAATGAATTTCTGGGCCACCGGCGTTAACGTGTATTGGGTCGCTCGTTCGCTCATGTCTTCTTTCCGTCCTTCAGTTATTTCTGTCTATTCAGATAGTACTGCACATACTGGGCGTGCGTCAATCCTTTTTCGGTTACAGTAAAGAATGGTAGAATGGAGGTCTGCTAAGGTGGATTATGAGCCTGAATATCAAAGACCCACAAACTCATAAGCTCGCGCAGACTCTCGCCGAGGAGACCGGCGAGTCCATGACGCGCGCCGTCACGACCGCTCTGGAAGAGCGCCTGGCTCGCGTTCGCCGTTCTCGAAAGCAGGCAGCGAAAGCATCGGAACTGCTGCGCATAGGGCGCCGTTGCGCGAGCTACCTGAAGGGTACGCCCGTGGACCATGCCGCCATACTTTATGACGAAAAAGGCCTCCCTCGATGATCGTCGACACTTCCGCGCTTCTTGCCGTTCTTTTCGGTGAAAAAGACGCGGAAATGTATGCGCGCGCCATCAGCGAGGCAGAAGTGTGCCGCATCTCCGCTGCGACCTTCGTTGAGGTGTCGATCGTAGTGGAGTCCCAAACCGGCGATGCGGGCAGCCGCCAATGGGACTCGTTCTTCCGGACGGCCAGCATCAGCATTGAGCCGGTTACAGAGGAACACGCCCACGCCGCCCGCCAAGCTTGGTCGGATTTCGGGAAAGGTCGCCACGCTGCTGGCTTGAACTTCGGCGACTGTTTCTCCTATGCGCTCGCCAAAGTTTCCGGTGAGTCCCTCCTGTTCAAAGGTCAGGATTTCCGCAAAACGGGTATTCCCACAGCTTTGTAACCGGAAACGCAGACGCTCGCTCCGCGTCTATCTTCGTAGAGTCCCGGAGCGCAGCCATGAACGCCCTCCTCAACGACATTCGCTACGCCCTTCGCCTCCTCGCCAAAACTCCCGGCTTTACCCTCGTCGCTGTACTGACTCTCGCGCTTGGTATCGGCGCCAATACGGCCATGTTCTCCGTGATTCACGCCGTGTTGCTGCGCCCGCTGCCCTACCCGCAAGCCGACCGGCTGACCACCATTTGGAATGACTACGGTTCCGGCGGCCAATCGCTGCCCGCCGTCTCGCCGCCCGATTTTCGCGACTATCAGCAGCGCTGCCGCCTCTTTGAACAGCTCGCCGCCGCAACCGGTGGAGGGGGCGCCGCTGTCGATTTTGGCACCATGGAAGGCGACGAGCGCCCGCAACAAGTCACCGTCGGATTCGTCACCGCCAACCTCTTTCCCATGTTTGGAGTGAGCCCGCTTCTCGGCCGCAACTTCCTGCCCGAAGAAGCCGTCATAAACGGCCCTAACGTCGTAATCCTTAGCTACGGCTTCTGGCAGCGCCGCTTCGGCGGAGATATCCGCATCGTCGGCAAGACGCTGCGCTACAACCGGCAAGACGTCACCATTGTCGGCGTTTTGCCGCGCGATTTTCACCTCCTGCTTCCCGCCGAAACGCTCTTGCTGCGCGACTCCGAGTTGTGGCGCCCCACCCAGATCCCCTATGACAATTTCCCTCGCAACCTGACCACCCTCGCAGTCTTCGGCAAACTGAAGCCCGGTGTCACCATCGCGCAGGCGCAGAGTGAAATGGACGGCATCGCCGCGCAACTCCGCAGTGAACACGAAGTTCACCGCACCAGCGGCCTGCGCATTCGCGTCGTGCCCATGCAGTACGATATCGTCAAGAACGCCCGCACTTCCCTGCTGATCTTGCTCGGCGCTGTAGGTTTGGTCCTGCTCATCGCCTGCGCCAATGTCGCCAATCTTTTGTTGACGCGCGCCAGCGCTCGCGAACGTGAAGTAGCGCTGCGCGCAGCCCTCGGCGCGGGCCACGGCCGGCTGGTGCGCCAGGTATTGACCGAGGCGTTGGTTCTCGCTCTCCTCGGCGGAGCCGCCGGCATTTTCGTCGGCTCAACCGCCTTGCAACTGCTCCTCGACCTTCACCCCGCCAACGTGCCGCGCCTAGCGGAGGTTCACCTCGACGCCACCGTTCTGGCCTTCTCCTTCGCGGCCTGTGCCTTGACTGGTGTCCTGTTTGGAATTTTGCCCGCGCTGCAACTCGGCAAGCCCAATCTCTCTGATGTGCTGAAGGAAGGTGGCAAAACGTCCGGGAGCGTCGGGCGCAGCCGGATTCGGCGCTTGCTTGTGATCTCGGAAATTGCGCTGTCTCTCATGCTGCTGCTCGGCGCCGGCCTGCTGATTCGCAGCTTCTTCCGGCTCGAGAGCGCTCGCCCCGGCTTCGACATCGAAAATATTCTCACCATGCGGTTGAACATCCCCGGCAATCGCTACAAGAAATTCGAGGACATGATCGAATTCACCAAAAAACTTCAAGCCAGCGTCCGCAGCATTCCCGGTGTGGAATCCGTCGGCAGCATCAATCGTCTCCCGCTGAGCGGCAGCGGCCCGCAAACTCCCTACGCCTACGACGCCGCCACCGAGCAGGCCTGGGAAAGCATCTCCGCCGACTGGCGCGTGGTTACGCCCGGATACTTCGAGACCATGGGCATGCAACTCGCTCACGGCAGGTTCTTCGCCGACCTGGACGATCTCCAGCATCCTTTCGTCGTTGTAGTCGACGAACTTCTCGCCAATCGCGCCTGGCCCAATCAAAATCCCATCGGCAAGCGCCTCCAGATCATGTACTTCCCCAGTTTCAACTCTCCTGGCCTCAATCGCTCCTATGCTCAGGTGATCGGCGTCTTGAAGCATCCGCGCGTGCACGACTTGACCCGCGACGTCCGCGAGCAGGTCTACATTTCGCAATATCAGCAGCCCGGCGGCCTGGTCGGTTTGGTCGTGCGCACCAGAAGCGACGCCGGCATGCTCTCCAAGTCTGTTGAGTCCGCCGTGCGCTCCCTCGACCGCGGCATTCCCGTCTACGAAGTCCGCTCCATTGCGGAATCGGTCTCCGACGCGCTCGCCCCGCGCCGCTTCAGTCTGCTCCTGTTGATGATCTTCGGCGGCCTCGCCACCGGCCTCGCCGTAGTCGGCCTCTACGGGACCATCGCCTATTCCGTGACCCAGCGCACGCAAGAGATCGGCATCCGCATGGCCATGGGCGCCACCTCCTACGAAGTCTCGCGCATGGTTCTGCGCGAAGCATTCCAACTCATCTCTATCGGCATCGTCGCCGGCTTGCTAGGAACAATTCTCCTGGGCCGCATCCTCAATTCTCTCCTCTTCGAAGTTTCCTCCCGCGACCCTCTCACCTACCTCGCAGGCGCAGCACTCATCGCCCTCGTAAGCCTCCTCGCCTGCCTGATGCCAGCCCGCCGCGCCAGCCGCGTCGACCCCATGCTCGCCCTGCGCTACGAATAGGCATCATCCGCCCCCAAGTCGCTGATTTCTCCACGTCCAAGCCAACTTCTGGGGAGTCAGCGAGATTTCACTCACACACTTCAACTCCGCTAGGAGGTAACGATGTACCCCTCTAATTCCACGATTTCTTGGGACTTGACAACCACTCTCCTCAAGAGCATATTTTGCGGGATCATCCCAAACTTCTACCTCTGAAATGCGGCGTTCCGTGCGAGGTCGGCTCCAAGTCCTCATTATTCAGGTCTCACGGAGACCCGACCCTCATGTTTCGTGATTTGTGGCCCGACGCCTTGGGCAGACAAGGATGCTTCCCATGAACACCGGGACTGGGGCTCTTTTTCTGCTCGCTCTACTCGTTGTGGTCACGGGCTGCGGTGGAGGCGGAACGAACAACGTTGCAGTTCCCATTCAAGTTTCCCTTTCTCCGTTCACGGCAAATCTTAACCAAGGCGAGACCCGATCATTCACCGCAACCGTCACCGGCACCAGTAACTCTGCCGTGAACTGGGCGGTGGTGGAAGGTGCAGCGGGAGGATCGATCACCAACATGGGGGTCTACACGGCCCCGAACAAGAGCGGCACTTTTCACGTGATTGCAACCAGCCAGGCCGACGCGACTAAGTCAGCGACGGCGACGGTGAACGTCGCTGCAGTTGCAATCTCCTTGAACCAAACCGCCGTGACTATTGATGTCGGTAATCAATTCCCCTTCGTCGCGAACGTAACAGGGACGGGAAATACGGCCGTCTCTTGGTCCATACAAGAAGGCCCGCCTGGCGGCAGCATCACCAGTTCGGGCGTCTACACCGCTCCCGGGACCGACGGGACGTTTCACGTGATTGCCACAAGCCAGGCGGATACTACCCAAAACGCAACGGCAACTGTCACCGTGGCGACGCTGGTGGTGTCAGTCTCCCCATCAAACGACGTGTTAGGGCCACTGGGGGTTCGTACCTTCATCGCAACCGTGAATACTTCTTTAAACGCGAGTGTCACCTGGAGCGTGCGAGAGGCGGCGGGTGGTGCCATTACGGCCAGTGGCCAATACACGGCTCCAACCACGACCGGGGGGCCGTTCCACGTGGTTGCCACGAGTGTCCAGGACCCAAGCAAGAATGCGATTGCTAATGTAACCATCGTGCCTTCTGGATTCCGGCCTACTGGGGATATGAGTACTAGTCGCACGGCCCACACGGCCACTCTCCTACAAAATGGAAAAGTGCTTATCGCTGGCGGGGATGCTTGCATGTTTGATCAGTATTACGGTGATTGTCCACTGTCCACCGCGGAGGTTTACGATTTCAGCTTAGGCACATTCACAGCTACTAGGAGTATGTCGGTGACGCGTGTTTTCCATACCGCCACACTGCTCGCCAATGGCAAGGTGCTGGTAACGGGCGGACATGATGCCAGCGCCGAGCTTTATGATCCGACTTCCGGGACGTTTGCTGCGCCGGGCAGCATGAGCGTTGGTCGGAGTTCCCACACGGCGACGCTGCTGGTGAGCGGAAAAGTACTTATCGCCGGCGGCCAGAGTGTCAGTGGACCGCTCGCTACCGCCGAAGTGTACGACCCAATCAGCGGGACCTTTACAGCCACGACGGGCAACATGGCGGCGGCGCGCACCTCGCATACCGCGACTCTTCTGGGGAACGGGAAGGTACTTATCGCAGGCGGCTCTAACCCCGCGGGTGAGCTGGCAACAGCCGAACTCTACGATCCGGCAACAGGGAACTTCACCGCGGCTAACAGCATGGTGAGCAAACGCGCGTTTCACACGGCTACGCTGTTAAGCAATGGCAACGTGCTTGTAACTGGTGGTTCGGTCAATAAGGTCCTATTGTCGAACGCAGAGGTTTACCACGTTGTCGCTGGCAGCTTCAGCGCCACCGGACCCATGATGACTGCGCGCGATTCCCATTTTGCCATCCCGTTGGCAAATGGAGCTGTTGTGCTGGTGGCTGGGGGCTCCTTCGGCTCAAGCGACGGCTTCACGGCTGAGCTCTACAACACCGCGAGCGGAACCTTTACCCAAACAGGAGGTATGGAAACAGGCCGGGCGCTTGCGGCTGCTGTCTTGCTGCCAGTGCCAGATGGTCGAGTGTTCGTGAGCGGTGGATCAGATACAATTTCGGCGGAGTTGTACAAGTAGACGGACGAGACGCGGCGGGCCTGATGTCAGCAGGAATCGCTATGCTCTGCAACAAGAAATTCCTGATCGGCGTGGTTGCTCTTCTGATGGGAGTCATCCCGGCTCGTAGCCAAACCGAGTCGCGACCCCATGTGATCGTCGTTGGCGTGAACGGCATGGAGTGGGACATCATTCGTCCCTTATTGTTAAAAGGCGAACTTCGCAACTTTGCTGAAGTCATCCAGCGTGGCGTTTATGGGAAAATGAAGACCCTCTCCGCCCCGAACTGTCCCAAGGTTTACAGCGCCATCGCCACCAGCACCTCCCCGGAGGAGAACGGCATCACCGGTTTCGTTGTTGCTGGAAAAACCGCCAGCACCGATATGCTAAAGCGGGAACCACTGTGGTCGATTCTGTCAAAGCACAGCGTGACTGTCGGCATGGCCAACGTTCCTGCGACCTTCCCGGTCATGCCGTTAAACGGCTACATGATCAGTGGCATGCTCACGCGTGGCAAAGGCTGCGAGGATGGAATCCTTTGTTCGCCGAAGCTGTCGGAGGTGAAAGGCGGAGAAGCGGTGTATCCGCCTAGCATGGTTGCTGAGCTGGAGATGAATGTAGGCGACTTCTGGATTGATTGCTCGCGTATGCCGGCCGCAGAGGAACTGAGAGGCAAAGAAGCAGAGGCTATCGACCACTGGCTCCAGCAGGTATCGCAAGTGCGAGCTCAGCAGGCGAAGTTGTTTGACTACTTGTTAAGTCACCATCGGACTGACTTCACCATGCTCGTTCAATCCTGCGAGGACCGCGTCGGGCACTGGCTCTATCCTATTCAGCCCTACAACGCAGGCTACGACTCAACGCTGCACAGCGTTCGTGTGGGTGCGTTCCCTGACCAGTACCGCGCCTTTGACCAGGTGCTCGGAAAGATCCTGCAGTATGTAGACAGAAATGCTTACCTGTTCATCATTTCCGACCACGGAATCAAGCCGCTGCGGGAATTTGAAGAGGGTCGGCGCCTGTACCACTCAGCTCACGATCACGGCGGCAATACTCCGATCATTGCCAAACACGACTTCGAGGATGGCGATGATGTGCCCGGAATTTTTATTGCGATAGGCCCAAATATCAAGAGAGATGTGCGACTGATGGGGTTTACCGTCAGCGTCTTCGACATTGCGCCGACCATCCTGAACCTCTATGGGATCCCCCAGCCGACTCAGATGAAGGGCCGTGTCCTATCTGAAATCTTCGAGGTTCCAAGTTCGCAGCCCGCGCAGCCGAGCGCGAGATAGCATCCCGCTTCCACGTGGCGAACCTGCCGCCTTCCTCTGCCGAACGATCCTGGATTCTAGAAATGCTGCAACTGAGCCTCGAGCTTAGTCGGTCGTCAGGAGCCGCACTCATCCCCTCGTCAGCCTCCTCGCCTGCCTGATGCCAGCCCGCCGCGCTACCCGCGTCGACCCCATGCTCGCCCTCCGCTACGAATAGCGCATTGCCAAACAGCGGGGAGCACTACATTGGCGATGCTGAACTCGACCGCATTATGACGGTCGCACTTCCATGGCCAAGGCTGGGTGGTTGTGAATCACGAATCCAGTCGGATTAGAAGCGACGCGTTAACCCAAACAAAAACGCGTGTGCTTGATAGGCTCCCGTGCCGCTACTCAGCGCGGAACGGTAGAGAAGGAACGAGAACTGAAGCGACCACTGGTCATCAAATTCGTAGGAGTTGCGCAGCAAGGCGAGGAACCGGGGGCTTGACCGTCTCTGCGTCACAAAAGACAGCGGAAGCGTGCTGGTCAGCACAGGCCGCGTGTAAGTCTCTTCCCCGACATTGAGATCGTAGTCGTAATGGAAGCGGCCCTTCTGCCCCTTGAAATTAACGAGGGCTGTATGGGAAATGAACCGCTTTGGGCTGAAATAACCGTGAAACAGATCGAGTCTGGCGAACGAGAGGCTTTCGAGCTGATAGCCCACACTCACTCGCAACGGTTTCTCCCAGAGCACATGTCGAATCTCCGCATGCCCTCCCCGCAAGTGATTGAAGTCGTTGAGCTGATCCTGATAGTAGGTCAAGTCTAAGCTCGTGGCCTTCGGTAGGCTGTAGCCGAGGTGGCTGGACCAGCCGCGCTGGGTCACTGCCAGCCTAGCTGCAAGTTCTGTCGGGGCGACAATGTGTTGCCTGTACGTGAAAGAGAGCTGCAAACCTGCCATGGGGCTTAACTTAAGACCCCCGTGGTAGATGGGCTTCGTGGTTCCTCCCGCTAAGTAGCGCGCCGCTCCGCCTCCCCCTGTAAGCGTCAGCGCTCTGTTGGCGCGGAACTCGGTCGAGTCCGCCACGGACGCGATCCCCACGGCCAGCGAACGAAAAGCAAGGCGACGATATTCACTGGTCAATTCGTTGCTCCACCGTGTGCCGTAGCTGAGTCTGAGAGTTTGTGGAAAATCGAGAATTTGATTTCCCACAGCGTCAGATAATACGTACGCCCGATCGCGGAGCTCCACTTTCAGGGTTGGCGCTGCTAGGGCTGGCTTCGGAAGTTCGCGCACTTGCAAGAGGATCCGAGTGCGTTCCGCTTTCGGATTCAGTTCAAGGGCCCGCTGCAAACTTCGGCGCGCATCTCCCGTACGCCCCTGGTGAGACTGTACTTCGCCCAATGACTCCCAAAGCCGGAAGTCGCGCGGATGGGCTGCTATGGCCGGTTTTAGCAACCGTTCTGCATCTCCCAAGCGAGTTTCGTAAAGATAGGTTCGGCTCAGGGCCCAGGCAGCGTCTGCGTCATCAGGCGCCACACGCAAGGCCTGCTGGAGCGGGCGCTCGGCCCTAGCATATTCCCCGAGCAGGTTGTACGCTTCACCCGTGCGTACCAAAGCCTCCGGGTTGGACGGATCGCGCCGCAACAACAATTCATAACTACCAATGGCGGCTTTGAACTGGCGGGAAAGCAAATATGCTTTTCCCAGGCCCAGTTGCGCGCTTTCGTCTTCTGGCTGATCCCTCAAAATCTGCTGGTAGAGCGCTATTGCTCGCGAGTAATCGCGCCTCTTCATTGCTTCGTCCGCTTGGACCTTGACATTTTGGTCGCTGGCGCGCTGAGGCAATGAGCACTGCGCCTCTGGAGGGACAAAGGCTAGCGAGAGGAGGGCGTAAAGGCCGAAAATAAAAGAGCAGGCGGACACAGACATCAAGCGGGCGATCCGCTTGTGCTTCGTGTGCACGCGCGGTGCACAAAGCGAACAAGCGGTTCGGGGACGCAGTGGGGCGGACGTTTCCATGTCGCGACGGATCCTCTGTGAGCGTGGCTCGACTCTATTGGTCAACCCAAAGAGAGGAACCGCTGACACAGCCCTAAATGCTCCAGCATTGTCAGCGGTCCAAGTTCACCACTTTGGCGGACCGCACCAACGAAGGCTTCTCGCTGCCGCGGCCATTTCGTTCAGTTTAGTGGAGGTGTATCCGTACCAGCGATTTCCTGCAGGTCAAAGTCTCCTTCGACGTTCAGGTCTTCGACTGACCCGGTGCCCGTTGCGGATACGCCTGCAGGTATCACCGTTGTCGCGACGGTTACAGACGATAACTTCGTGTCCATGGCTGACTCCGGGCCTTCAACCGCTTCCGAACCTTCAGCGGCTTCCGGACCTTCGACCGCTTCCACACCACTGTCCATGGCGGCTGCACCTGTGTCTACGTTCTCGCCATTGAACTCACCCTGTTGACCTTGGTCGGATGCGGGTGGTGGTTGCTGCGCGGCAGCGGTCTGCGTATAAAGACACAGACACGCTCCAAGTACCGCAAAAGCCAGAAACCAGCTTAATCGGATCTTCATTGCGAATTCCTTTCCGCGTTCCCCGATTTACGGAAATCAAGGACCCACACATAAACCAAAGCACAGGACGGGCCAGAACATCGAGATTCGCAACCCTTTGATTGCATTGGATATAGCAGTATTTAGGAGACAAGGAACAAATCTGACGCGGCAAACTGTCGCGCAGTCCAGTGAAAGCCGTCCCAGTCTGCCGCATGGTCTTACGGCCGGTGGTCGGAAGGACAGCCCGCAGGAGACCCTGTCAGACAATTAGTCGGAGATGAATTTCAGCCCAAATTGAGCCTTAACCTATTCGTTAGGAGGTCGGCAGCCTCGATCCTTGATTCTAGAATGCTGCAACTGGGCCTAAGGCTTAGTCGGTACTCAGAATAAGCAAGGTAATATCATCTGGCCGAGGGATTGGCCCCGCAAACGCTGATAGATCTCTCAAAATGTGATCAAGCATGTCTTGAGCACCGGCCGGTGCACTATGGATCCAGTGAGGCTAAATATTCCTCACTGAATTGAATTTTGGTCGCCTCCGCGAGCGTGGTTGGTACATTGTTTTGCGATCCATCTCGATTCACGACTCTTGAGCCGCCTTAGACGGCCAGTTGGGCGTTTCAATACCGAACTGCTTGGCGAATGGGGCAGGTGCCGAAGCTCTTCCCCTATGGGAGGAGATATGGCCGGGACCTGCGATGAAGCTAGCCGGCCCGCTTGCTGCTCGCTCGCCGGGGCTTCGGCTTGCTCTCGCCCTTGACTTTCGCTCGAGTACCCGCAGGCGCCTTCCTCTTCAATTTGATCTGATTGTAATCAACGGCGGCACGGATGAGATTTTTTAGAGCACGCTCATTAATCTTATCGCCCTCGAAAAAATCGATCGCTCGCCACGCGTTGCCTCCGAGGCCCGCGTTGAAGAGCTTGTCAGGATCCGGAAGGCTCGCCCCGTGCGAAAAGGTAAGCTTCACCTTATCTTTGTGGGCGTTGCCGACCGCGATCATTCCGTCGCGAGACCACACTGGGCTTCCCATCCACTTCCATTCCTCGATGATCTCCCGGTCGGCCTCAAGGATGCTCTTGCGGACACTGGCCAGCGTCTTCCCGCGCCAGTCTGTGAGTCCTGCGATCAGCTGGTCAATACGTTCCGATGGATTCATTGGATCTTTATGCCTCCAATTCTTGTCCCGTTTTCAGGGCCCGATTATCGGCTGATCTTAGTCCGCTTCCGTTCATAGCGTAGGCCGACCGATCCATTCGCGTAGGACTTGCATTCTGTCAGCTTGAAGTCGCGCTGCGGAAACGTGCCCGGAAACCCGGGGATGCCATCGCCTAACAGTATGGGACCAAGTCCGATGAAGAGCTCGTCCACCAAATCCTCTTGCAGGAAACTGCGGACCAATTCGCCCCCACCTCCCAGATAGATGTCTTTCCCCGGGCGGCGTTTTAGCTTTCTCACAAAGGCTTTCAGAGATCCGCTCACCACTTCAAAACCCTCTCGTTTGCCCGGCTTCCATCGCCGAGAAACTACGTAATTCGCCATGCCCGGCGTCTCGGGGATCTCTCCACTCTCGCGCATTTTCACCCAGCCAACCGCGGTCTTCCGGCCCATGATCGTGGTATCGATCTTGGAGAAGAAGTCGGCCATCAGTGCTTCACCTTCTTTGTCGATGACCAGAAAATCGAGGTCGCCATTGCGCCGCGCAATATAACCGTCAAGGCTGATTCCGAATCCAAGGATGACTTTTCGTGGCATGGCGCGATTGTAAGACAGACGGTTTACTTGCCGTCAAGAGTTAAGCCGCCGCCCGTTCAGTCGGTGCATCGAACGCTGCCCCACTTGGTGGCATACGGCAGCACGAACAAGTACAGACCGGTGAACAGGAGGAAGGCGAGCGGGAACACCGCCAAGAGGCCCACGCTAGAGGTGTACTTCCCCTGTACCACGGCGACGATGTTGACGATGACGGCCACCGTAAAGGCAATGGACAGCCAGCGGTGGGTCTGCCGAACCCATTTGTTCCAGTTCATTGGGACCTCCTCCTTGATTCACGAGTTTTGAGCCGCCTGAGGCGGCCTGTTGGGCCTTTCAATACCGAACTGCTGGGCGTACTCCGCGTGCAGCCGCTGCCAGCCGAACTTCATGGCCTCGGGGCCGACGATGCGTCCAATCGGCTCACCCGCGAGGAGCCGCTCAAGGACGTCGAAGCAAATGTGCCACCCGGCTGCACCCATTGCGATAAAGCGGCGGCCGATGTTGGTCCACAGCGTCAGGCGCGTGCCGCCACCAAAGGTTTCCAGTTCCCACCGCATATCGTGGTCACCCCAGTTGTACTCAAGCATCTTGGGGGCGTCGGCTCGCGTCACTCTTGTTTCGGTAACGTGCGGCGCGGGCGCTCCCACCGTGGTGAGCTTCACCGTGCTTCCAACCGTACCCAGGCTCCCATCGGCTTCAAAGGGAGCCCACTCACGCAGATGCGCTGGGTCGGTAAGCGCCTGCCAGACTTTTTCCGGCGAGTGGCGCAGTTCTCTGACGAGAATGAGCGTCCACTTCTCTCCCTCCTTTCGGATCTGCGCCCCGCTGGCCGGACCCGGTGTGTACTGCTCGCGCTGGGTCATCTTCTTCTCCTTAGCGTGAATAGCGTGCCAGCTGGGTGAGCTGAATGAGGTTGCCGCAGGTGTCCTTCAGCATCGCAATGGTCGAGCCGGTCACGTCGGTGGGCGGCATCGTGAACTCGGCTCCGCGGCCCTTAATCCGCTCGTAGTCGGCCTTGATGTCGTCGGTGAAGAACATGGCCGCGGGCTGGCTCTGTTGAAATAGCGCCTGCTGATACGCTTTGGCCGCGGGGTTGTTGTTCAGCGCCAGTTGCAGTTCCGTGCCGTCCGGCTCCTCGGGCGAGGCCACGGTCAGCCAGCGATACGGGCCTTGGCTGAAATCAGTCTTCTTGGCAAAGCCCAGCACCTCCGTATAAAAGCGCAGGGCCTTGTCCTGGTCGTCCACGTGTACGCTGGTCACTTTGATTTTCATTTCGTTTCTC
>Ga0209117_1000345_pt1 | contig 22377 bp, 31 predicted proteins | sample BlaSpr_A8_OM2_M2_FD_187978 | JGI IMG/M metagenome (GOLD analysis project Ga0209117, IMG submission 187978) | Forest soil microbial communities from Thunder Bay, Ontario, Canada - Black Spruce, Ontario site 2_A8_OM2_M2 (SPAdes) (version 2) | ecosystem: Environmental > Terrestrial > Soil > Boreal... | reverse complement strand
GAGCCGAGCCTGGCCTAGGCTGGCCGCCGGACGGGCCAAGGTATGATCTTTCCCCTGGCCGAGCGGGAGTAGCTCACTTGGTAGAGCGCGACCTTGCCAAGGTCGAGGTAGCGGGTTCGAAGCCCGTCTCCCGCTCCACCTTTTGAATTCGAAATCGGCCCCGCGCAGCGGGTGTGACCCCTTCGCGTCAGGCGTCCTGGTTTCTGGTACGCCATGCCCCGGCGATAGTCGGTACCACAGTCCAGGCAATGATCACGAGGACGGCTACGGCGGTGGCCATCGGCAGATCTAGGTCAGCCAAGGCGCCGGACGAACCGGGGGAGTCGGGGGCGCCGTAGTGCTTTCCCGGCCGCAAATGACTGAGCGCAATCAGTAGTACGCCATCACGGGCGGAGCCGAGGAAGACAGCGGTGTACAGCAGCGTGCTCGCGATCGTCTGCCAGCCGATCACCGCCGTCAACGTCAGCGAGCGCGAGCCGGTGAGCGAGCCTACGCCGACGGCCAAAGACGTCACGACAGCGGTAGCAACCACGACCCATCCTGCGGATCGGAGGATCAAGCCTAGGTCAGGCGTCGGCGCGGACCCGCTGAATGCGAACGTCGCGCCGAGCGTCACCAGGAACCCGCTGAAGGTGAATACGAGCGCCACGGTGATCGCCGCCGGGACTCGGACGAGGAACAGCGCAGTGCGGGAGCGACCGGTGGCGACGAGATCGCGGAACACTCCGCTGGTCACGTCGGCGGTGCCCGCTTCTGTACCGATCAAGATCGCGGCAAATGAGCCAAAGTAAATCCCTAGGAGAGTGATGCCGTTCAAGAAGCCTTCGGTGCCGCCGAGATTGGCGTTGCGTCTGACCTCCATGACGCCGAAGTAGAGGACGATGATCCCGACCGACAGCACAAGCGCGGCCACCATAGGGCCGCGACTTCGGCGGAGCTTGAGTACGTCGGCGGCGATCATCTGAAAGGCGATGGTCAGATTCATGAGCGGCCTCCTACGCGGGATGTGATCTCTAGAAAGCGGTCCTCGAGCGAGGCTCGGACGGGCGAGAACCGGTAAACGGCGATGCCCGCTTCTATCAGCCGGGAGTTGATCACACCGGCGCCGTTTGCATCCGCTAGGGTGACACGAACACCATCAGTGGTCTTCCGCGCCAGGGCCACCGCCGGATGTGTAGCCAGCAGGTCTAGCGCAGCCGACGGGTCTTCGCAACCGATGTCCAGCTCAGTGTGGTCGTCGCCTAGCAGCTGGCCGATCGGGCCTTGTGCGATCAACCGGCCACGGTCGATAACAGCCGCGGCCTCGCAGGTCTTCTCGATCTCGTCGATGAGGTGGGAGGACAGGAAGACAGTTCGCCCTTCCTCCACCAACTCACCGATCATCGTTCGCAACTCCAGGATCCCGCCCGGGTCGAGTCCGTTCATTGGCTCGTCGAGGATCAGCAGTTCCGGATCGGCCAGAAGGCAGCGCGCGATGCCCAACCGCTGCCGCATGCCCTGCGAGTAGGTGCGCACCCGGTCGTTGCCGCGATCGCTCAGCCCGACACGCGCCAGGGCCGGCTCGATGCGGGTGTGCGCCTCTGGCCCGCGGACAGCAGCGACGACGCGAAGATTCTCTCGACCGGTCAGATGGCCGTGGAAGTGTGGCTCTTCGATAATCGCGCCTACCCGCGCCAGAATTTCTGGCCGGTGCTCGGCGATGACGCGACCGCGGATCCGGATCGCGCCTGCGTCCGGACGGGTAAGACCCAACAGCATGCGGATCAGCGTTGTCTTGCCGGCGCCATTGTGCCCGAGAAAGCCAAACGCGCAGCCACGTGGTACGGCCAGGTTCAGGTCGACCACCGCGTGGCGCTGGCCGAAGCGCTTGGTCAGCCCCTGGGTCTCAATGATGAGTGGAGAAATGTTCACAGCAACTATCATCGAGGCCATTCGCGCGGCTGCCATCGGCCGCAAGTACGGTTTGAGCCGTTGAGCCATCGTCCTTTTGGCTGATGCGGCGATGTTGCGCGCTGCGTAGCCTGACAGCGCGTGACGATGCTGGAACGAATCGCTGGCCGTGTCGGGACTGTGACGAATATCGGACTGGGTCTGGTCTTTGTCGCCGTCCTCACATTTGATGTGGCCTGGACTGCGTACCACGGCGGCAACGGGGCATTCGAGTTGGCCATTGGCGGGATCGTGTGTGTGCTGGCGCTATTCCGGACTCGGAATCGATCGTGGGCCGCGGGTGCGGGCTTGGTCGTCTGCGGGGTGGCCGGGGCAGTGGCCGAGCTGGCCCATCTGCCCTCGCAGCCGGGGATCGCCGCCACGGTCGGGCTACTGGTGCTGGGCGCGGCTTGCGTTCGGGTCGCATCCGCGCGACCCGCGGCGATTGTCGCGGTTGCCGGGGTCGTGGTGATGGTGGCTGGACGCGTTACCGCCCGGCCGCTCTACCTCGTCGCCCTGGCGTTCTTCGGAGTGCTGCTTTGGAGTAGCGCGCTCGCCATCGGAGTTTGGCTGCGCTCTCTCGACACCCACCGCGGGATGGCGATCGACGCCGCCCGACGTGACGAGCGCCTGGAGTTGGCTCGCGAACTTCATGATGTCGTTGCCCATCACATCACCGGCATCGTCGTCCAAGCCCAGGCGGGCCGTGTTGTTGGCGCCAAGCATCCCGAGACCGTGGAGGGCACCCTCGCAGGGATTGAGTCGGCTGGCATCGACGCCCTTGCCGCCATGCGCAGGGTGGTCGGGCTGCTGCGAGATCCCGACGACGGAGCCACCACCACCTCTGGCCCTGAGCAGCTAACCGAGCTGGTCGCACGCTTCGCTAAGCACGGCCCCGCGGTGACCCTCCATTTGCCTGCTGGACCGACCGAGCAGTCGTTGGCGCCCGAAATCACCACCACCGTTTACCGGGTCGTCCAAGAATCTCTGACCAATATCGTCCGCCACGCTTCCAATGCCGGCTCGGTCACAGTGACGGTCACCCACGACACGCGGGCAGTCGCTGTCGAGATCACCGACGATGCCCCGCCCGCGGCACTTCGCCACCCACACTCCGACGGACATGGCCTGGTCGGGATGCGGGAACGCGTTGAAGCCCTCGGCGGCGCATTGCGCGCCGGCCCGAAGGCCGGCGGAGGGTGGTTGGTGCACGCAACCCTGCCTGTCGCGACTCAGGGCGGGTTGTGACGATTCGGGTCCTGCTCGCCGACGACCAGGCAATGATCCGAGGCGGGATGCGCCTCATCCTCGAAGACCAGGAGGACATGACTGTGGTCGCAGAAGCGGGGGATGGCGCCGAAGCGGTCGACCTGGCCCGACGTGTGCGCCCCGATGTGTGCCTCGTCGACATTCGCATGCCGCGACTAGATGGGATCGAAGTGACCCGCGCCTTGGCCGGCCCGGGCGTGCCTAACCCGGCGCGGGTGGTGATCGTCACCACCTTCGATCTGGACGAATACGTCTACGGCGCCCTGCGCGCCGGCGCCGTCGGCTTCTTGCTCAAAGACGCCGGGCCTACCCTGCTCGTCGAAGCCGTGCGAGCCGCCCATGCTGGTGATGCCCTGATCTCGCCGTCGATCACCCTTCGACTCTTGCAACATCTCACTCCAGCCAAAGCGTCGACTGTCGCGAAGCCGGCTGCACCGCTGTCGGAACGCGAGACAGAGGTCATCCGGGCGGTCGCCTACGGCCGTACCAACACAGAGATCGCGGCTGAGCTGTTCATCTCCCTCAGCACTGTCAAGAGCCACCTCGCGAGCATCCAAAACAAATTCGGGTTTCGTAACCGGGTCGAGATTGCGGCATGGGCGTGGGAGAGCCGGCTCGTACGGACCTAGGGTCGTTTCCTTAGTCGATAAATGAATTCGACTAGGTGCTTGGTACTTGGGGCGACAACCCCCGTCTCCTGCTCCACCTTTTGATCTCAAAAATTGGGTGGAAACAAGCCGCTTGACCCCTGCGCTGACCCCCACCGTGACCAATGCCCGTGCCGACGCATTCTAATTGTGTGTGGGCTGACCACTTGACAAGCTGTGGTACAAGGGGAGGTAGGTAGGCTGTGAATAAACCCCCGATTCGCTTTGCATACGATGCCGAGAAGGCGGGTGAGGTCGCCGCCCGCCTGGTTCAGCTCAGTGGGGGTTCGATGCCGTTGGTCAAGCTACTCAAGCTGATGTACCTCGCGGATCGCAACAGCCTCATCGATACCGGTTCGCCAATCACAGGCGACGCGATCGTTGCTATGAACATGGGTCCGGTGCTCAGCAAGACCTACAACCACCTGAAGCCTCCGGCCGATCTGCCGTTCGTGGCTCGCACGGAGGGTGGACCGGTGACTCTGGCTGCAGGTGTGCCTGAAAACGGCCGACTATCTGACTACGAAGTTGACTTGGTCGAGCGAATTTTCGGCAAGTTTGGCGGTAAGTCCGGCCAGCAACTGTCGGACATTCTTCATGCCAATGCGAAAGAGTGGGCATCACCCGATGGCTCAAGCCGGCTAATCGACCCCGCGGAAATTCTTCGCGCCGCAGGCAAGTCCGAGGAGGAGATCGACGCGATCGCCCAGGAAGCGCGGTATTTCGTTTCGGTCCACCCCTACATAGCCTGACCGGCGGGCCGGTGTTTCCGGTCGGCTTCGCCTACCTAGACCTCGAACGCTCGGAGACTCCGCACCTCTGGATCGTCTGCTTCGAGAATCCTGAGGACGCCGACGAGCGCGTCGTATTCAGCGTCACCTCGGATGGCCCCCACGTGAGTGACCGTTCATGCGAGCTCAAGATCGGCGCCCACGAATTTATCCAGCACGACAGTGTCGTTCTGTTTCGCAAGGGAGCCATCGTTACGGTCGGAACGCTTCAAGGCTGGACGAATCGGGGCAACATTGTGATCAAGGACCCTGCATCGTCGCCGCTCATAGAGCGAATCTGCAAGGCTGCTCTCGAGTCCCAGTTCACCCCACGAGAGGTGAAAGCTGTCCTGCGCGGCTGGTAAGGGCGCATATGCTCATGGCATGGCAACGCTCAAGCAGTTGGTCGACCGAGGTTTCAAGAAGGCGACCGCGCTCGGCCATGAGATGGAGTTAGTCACGAGCAACGTGGATAGCGCGTTCTATAGGTGCAAAGTGTGCCGGCAGACCTTCGCTGTCGGGCACGACGTGCAGATCGGCAGCAGGCACGGTAAGCGACCTCTCAAGCTGACCTCGGCTGCGGTCCTTAGTATTCGATGTCCGGGCCGCGACATCACGCCCTGAGAAAAGCCGCCGTCAGGTTGACCTCCCTGGTCCTACTACGGCACGGTCACGTCGAGTTATAACGGCACGTTCGCATGGCTGGAGGATCTTTCTGGCATTCAGGGACAAACCACAACCGGGCCGATGGTTTTGGAGTCTGTGACGGTTGGCCGTCAACGAGCGGATCAACCATGCCTGGCAGCAGGTGGGTGTGGGGTGTCTGGACAAGGTAGCGAAATAGCGCCGATTACGAGAGGTAACGGACCAGCAGCTCCTACGCTGTTCATGGAGAATTAATTTTGGTCGCGCAGGCCTCGGAGGGATCCTAGTGGGAGTTGGAATTCTTGGGATCTTCGCCGTATATGGGCTCGTACCGCTATTGCTGGGCATCGTCGCGATTGGGTTAAGCCTCCGGCTCGGCATGTTGCGCTGCGGCCACCACCGGTGGGTGCGCGCCGGCCGCCGTTCATCGAACTCAATCTGACTTTGACTGCCTACTACTAAATGTCTTTGAAATAACCACTGACTTGACAACACCGCGGCTTGCAATTACTCTTTCGACAAGCTGCTGCTTAATGGAGGCGTGGCGGAGATGAGGCCTTCTGTGGCAATGCGGTTTTGGCCGTGCCGAACGGATCGGCGACGAAAGTTCAGGAGATGGTAAATGAGAGCTGCTTTCTCGTCCAAGTCGTCGAGTGGCAACTTGCCAAGGCGTTTGTGGCTGTTGGGTTTAACTTTCGCACTGACCACCGCTGCTAACTTCGCTTTTTCGGTTGAAGCATTTGCGGCCCCGCCAACAGCCGCCCAGAAGGTATGTCCAAGCTCAAGCGGCCAAGGCCGCCTGACGGCACCGCCGACGGGATTCGTGAGGTACGTCGAATATCGCGTCTTGGATGACTGCACAGTAGCCAAGAGTGCGGTGCGATTAATTCGGCCAATCGAAATCCCCCACCTAATCCCTGGCAGCATCCTCGTTGATCCGAGTCTGACCCAGCACGCCCGAAGTTGGGACTGTTGCGGCATTCTTATGAACGAACTCAGCACGACCCTCCAATGGAATGGCATTTCGGGATCAGCCTATCCATACAATCAATTCAACAGCACGAGTTACCACACCGAAGCACCGCCGAGTCGAGGTTGGTGGCTCGACTACCAGAACCTCTGGTACCCAGGATGCAGTTCCGCCTGTTCTCCAGTCCTGCTTCGTGGTAATGCGGGATTTGGTTACCAAGGGGTCTTTGATCCGAGTGGGACCTGGTATTACAACAGCTACGAGAACTACGTATACGGCTATGGGAATGGCTATGGCGAATGTAGTTATTCGTACTATTGGCGTGGGTCCGCGCCAGGCTGGAATCTACAGCAGTGGTGCGGAGCTTAGGCAGATATCGCAAAGCGCATAGCGCAGAATGGAGTAGACGAATGTTGTCCTCAGACCTCCTTACTTGGGCCTTGGTACCTTGCCAGGGTGGCCTTAAATAGGTGATGCCCCGAGCCCCAGGCTGGGTGCCGTTGTTCGTCGCCGGAGTACTGGGCGTCCTTGCAGGTTACGCCTCGGTGGCTCTTGCCCTGGTCGGCTGGGTGTTGGTCCCAATCCTCTCGTTTCTGGTGATTGCCTGGCTAAAATTTCGACTGAAGGCCACCGGCGTTTATCTGACGCTGCTGGGAGCCACGGGAAGCGCAATTCTCATGCGCACCGTAATTGGTAGCCAGCCATGTTCAAATGGCTCGGCGGGACCTGGAAGCCCGCCCACATGCTATGCGTCGTCTTCGATTCCTGCTCTCGTAGTCCTCGTAGTCATCGCGGCTTTTGGATTGGTTATGCTCGTGACGGGGTTTATTCGAGCCGGTTCAACAAAGCTGACACTAGCTGGCCGCGATTCTGATGGACAACGCCTCCGTGGACATTGAATGACCAACGATTTGACGTACAAGGCACCGATTTTCCACGAATAACCAGGTTGCCGGCATCCGTCAGATACGCATTGCAGTTGACGACCCGGACGCATTTCTCGCCGCGATCACCGCAGCGGCACCGCGTTGCGCCGCGTAGGCCCGGCGTTCTTCGCGGTCACCCCAGGTAGTTGGCAGTTCGGCCGTTCCTGGAAGCCCACAGCAGTGCCCGTGCGTGCTTCAAGTCAAGCACATCCGGCCACACACTGCCAATCAGGCAGCGTGTCGGTATAGAATCGGTGCCTGCGCCCAACCAGCCTCCAGCGCAGTGGGAACGAGGATCTGTTTGCGCACCAACATCAGGTCGACTCTAATTCAATCTCGAAGCCGATAAACGAATTCGACTTGGTGTTTGGTACCAGGGAGGTCAACCCCCGTCTCCCGCTCCCCAGTGCCCATCTGCCGAACTCAAATGGGGAAGCGCCGACCCAAAGATGCCCGGGAATTCAATGTGCTAAGCGGGATCGAACTCATCGACGCGAGGATGAATCGTGACATCGAGTTCGTTGCGGTCTTCGAGGTTTCCAGCCCCGACGTAGCGACGATCGAGAAAGGCCTTCGGTTTGTTCCTGGACGTCTTCCCGGAGTATTTGGCTCCAAGGGCTTTCTGGCCACGCACGGCCAATGCCAGACTCAAAGATCGCGCCCTTGCCTAGCCTCGATCAGTGATGCGAGGCTGATTCGCCGACAAGGCGACCGTTCTGTACAAGGCGATTGATCCGCTGACCAGCCGGAACTCGCGCTGCGATAACCGAGATGCTTCGGGTCGATTGTTCGCGCGCAATCCGCCCGCATGCGGCACAGGTCGAAACTCGAAACGTTGAGCATCAGTTACGCAAGCGATGAGTTCGGTGCCGTTGAAGCAAGATCGCACCTAGATAAGCCGAAGCACAGAGACCCGGTAGAACCAAGGGCCAGTATCCAGACTGTTGAAATTTCCACGTCACGAGCCAGTAAACAACCGCGGCCGCTGCAATAAAGAGAATCCGGACGACCACGGGTGCACCACGCGAAGTAATCGTCGCGGTCAACAGTACCGGCAAAGCGATGGTGAACGGTCCGATACTGAAGCCAGCCGCCCAGCTGAACGCTACCAAGAGCATTGTTGCAACGATTCCTGTGACCCAAGAGACGTTTCGGTCACGAGTTCTAATGGCGATGAAGCCCACGACGATCCCACTTGCAAGAACGAGCCAAACGATTGTGGCGACTAACTCCGGGTTCACGCTACGATTATCGATTCAATTGAAGCGGCCGTCAGTCTTAGGTTGTGATAGTCGGGGGATTTAGGCATCGATCAGGGGGTGACTCTGGAAAAACGCCCAAGATAATGCAGTGGCATCCACCGAATACCGATCAGAGAAGGCCCCTGGCCATGCATGGTCACCGTACTCCAGACGGTAGTGCGCAACATCTGCGGCCGACGCGCACAGCGTCCACGACTCCTCCACGACTCCAGCCTTCAAATTTCGCTGATTGCTGGCCCGACACTTGTTTCGACTAGCCCATTCGACCAGGGTTTCTCGAACGTTCGGAAGCCCGAGTTTGGTGCTACCTACATAAGGGACGATACCGTCCATCAGTCCGTGAAACTCCTGAATCGGCACGGGTCGTTTTGGCAAACACCCGCCCGGCATCGGCCACATTGCCGGGGCGACTGCCGCGACCGCCGCGATTTGCGAGCTCAGTCGACACGCAAGCACCAGTGCAAATCCACCCCCATTCGAGAATCCCACCGCGTAGATTGAGCGGGCATCAACGCACCATTCGCGTACGAGCTTGCCAATCAGATCACCCGTAAAACCAATGTCATCGACGTAAGGGTCAAGTAAGCCGTAGGAATTCCAACCCGAGACTCCATCCGGGCCGATTGCCCCCTGAGGATATGCGACGATGAAATTTTCTGAATCAGACATTTCAGAGAAGCGAGTCAGCCTTTCAATTGCCGAGGCATTTGACTCGTGGCCGTGGAACACAAGAATGAGAGGCCATCCCTTTGTTGGCGGGCTTCCCATGGACGTATGAAGGACAACGGATCTTCTTAGCCCGCCACTCATTAAGGTTTGCGTTTCGTTGCCGCCATGACGATTCCTACATTTATCGCTGTTCTGGGCGACGACCGATGAGCGGTCCGGCGAGTCGCCGCTACGTCGCTGGTCGATCGGGTCGGGTCCACATCCGGTCAGGACCAAAATGCAAACGAGCGTCAGGCAACGCATTGACCGAATCATGGTCGACTAGCCGCGACTAGCTTATTGGTCCCTTTGAGAGCTTCGATCACTTAGTCAGTAGCACTGCAATCGCGGCGGCGACTTAACGGCGCCCACGAGCAATGGGAGACCGACGGAAGATTCGGAGGTCAATCCCACCACTGCTAAGTGACCGAGGCGAAAACCAAATTGAGGTTGTAGAGGGCCACCTACAAGCCACCTGAGCTTGGTTCAGGGATCGTCACGACCTATCCGCTACTTGTGGTTGCGCACTACGAAGCGCGGGTCACAATCGCTTTTGCCACGCGGACCTCCGGGGGATGCATAAAGGCTTCCCAATCAAAAATACGACCACGATTGGTGCAAAAAGTTGGCGCATATCCCGAAGGCCCAGGTCGATGCCCAACCAGATCCGCTGTTATTGGTGTAGCCCTCGACAGTATTCGGCCAGTAGTCGACCCCGGTGCCATTCCCGGTGCCGCTGCAACCTGGAAACCTGAAGGGGCTGTTCCAATATTCAACATAACTCCGAGCGCGGCATGTTCGGTAATCAGGTAGATCTACGTAGAGAGATTGGGTATTTAGGACCCAGCCGGTCTCACTTAGCCACCACAGCTGGTGTACCCCGTTGCAGTAGGTCACGGCGCCCGAAGAATCCCATTCGTAGTACACGTCGTCGAGAACGTGGTTCACCTCGGCGCCCGGGGGGTCATACCAACTCGTTCTAAAGCCGTGCTCCTGTGCTCCCGCTGATACGTATCCAGAAGCCCGGAGTGGCCGGGCGAGACTTGAACTGATGAGCGAGGAACCGTTTGTTGGATCCGCCGGTCGATTAACAATGTGACCAACCCGGACACGCTGACGACAGCTTCCAGGGTTCATCGCAAGCTGCTCGCCACCCATTGGCCCTTCATTCGGTCCAGGAGAGAATGGTGGCGAAGTCCAGCGGCACTCGCCATGAGCTCCCTTAGTCCCGACGATGACCGAATCTTTGAAGTCTGAAAACTTAAGCTGGACTTTCGAGTTGTCGAAAACAACCGTTCCCGGGCCCAGATCGTCCTGCGATTGTGCAGAAGCCGCAATCGGTGAGAGATTCAGGCTCAGGACCGCAAATGATCCAGTAAGCGCAAGCCAATTTTTACGCGCTCTCACCACACACTCCTTGCCTCGGTAGGCATCAAAGAGAGGTTGAAAAGGCGTACCTAACCTAATACCGGTTGGTCGCCAATTGGAAACGTAAAGACGACGCAGTGATCTGTCAAGTAAAATTAATTGACGATCCGCCTAGAGACCGCCGAGGCCACCACGCTCAACCTCAGCCGAGGGAATATCGCGACCGTATGCGGCCCGTGGACGATCCACTGTCGTGGGAACATTGCTCGCGACGCTTGGATGAGGGCAGTCACCTCGTCGGGGAGTGGCGGGGCTTGTGGTGTCTTCATCGCCCTGACACCCCGAAAATGCGAAAGGGCTTGAAAAACGAGCCGCCACAATGACCGAGGACGCCCGGAACGAAGCCGCCGCGACCTATAGGACACTCTGGACCTGAGGACTTTTCATCGCCCCATCACCTCCCAGGCCTTGATTCCGGGCTGAACCGAGAAGCTCTCATTTGCAATGACGGGCGATTCCTTATCGCCGTTGACGTGGCCGCAGGCCGGCTAGGGTGCGGGCCTAGCGCCCATTGCCTTGGTCGCCAGCCGATAAACGAACTCGACACGAGGTTTGGTACTCGGGGCGTTGGCCCCCGTCTCCCGCTCCACCTTTCGAATACAAAATTCGTAACCGGAGCCCGGTTTGACCCCAACGGCCCGCAGGATGATGAAGTCCAAGCGCCTGCACCTCCCAACGCCCAAGACGTGTGTCAAATACTCTGTGGAAGCGGCTAAGAACGCGCGCGACCTACGCGCGGTCGCTGCCGAGGCAGTAAGGCTCGGACACTTTGGCACAGCGGTCAGCGTGGAAATCTTGGCGCTGGAAGAGGCAGCGAAAGCTCAGGCACTCGGTATGAGGGCCATCTTCGCGAGTCTTCATCCCAGCATCCAGGTCCCCGTTAAGGGACTTGAAGACGTACTCCAACGTCGCCACGGGATTCGGTACCGGTTCGCGGCCTGGCAAATAGTCCAGCGGCGGCTGGTCGAGCTGAGTGGCGAAACAACGGGACGCGAAGTCACAATGCTTGAGGCGACGACAGCGGTTGCGAAGCAGTTGCGCTGGCTCCGAAAAGCGGATCGGCTACGCGAACGCGGCTTCTACGTCGATCCTCATTCGGGTAAGTCACCGAGCGAGATGACACGGGACGACTATGACGAGGCGGCAGCAATTACGGAGCCGTACGTGAGCGTGACCTTGGAGCAAGCTGGCCTAGTTCCTCCGAAGACGCCCGAGGCAAGATCTCGAAGAATCAGTCTCGGTAGATGAACCCCTGGGGTTCAAGGACACTGGTTCTCGAGGTTCGAGTCCGCGAGAGGGGCCTCGATCCGGCCCTCATCGTTGCTGCGCATTCGACCCTGCCGCCGCTGAAGCCAGGGTGCCGGACTCAGTGCACCAGCCTCGGCGTCTGCAGCTGCGAACACGTCGTCTGCTGACACACCCAGGCCACTTTGAAAGTAGGGTACGTCGGCGGACGCGCCAAACGAACCTATGTTCGAGGGGCCCAGAGCCACGCGGAGGCGCGAACCGGACCCGACTGACCCGGCGTCCGCGAACCGTCCCTGTCCAAGGCTGGCTTGTAGGGCCGCGTTAGACCTACCCTCTGCACCAACCTATGGCTCGTTCTCGGGTAGCTCTCGTAGCGATTTTTGTCGTCGTCGGCGGCACCATCGTCGTTGTAGCAAGCAACACTGGATGGAACGGGTGGGGCTGGCCGGGCTGGACCGTGGTCGCGGCGGTCGCCACCTTCCTGGCCGTAGTCGTCGCCCTTGCACTCGGTATCTGGGGCGATGAGTTGCGGACGCTTGGCCGCTCACCCCGGTTGTCGCTCACGCTCGATCCCGCGCCCGATCACTTCCAGAGCTTCATGACGTCGCCCGGCATAGCGGAGTACGACGTGCGGATATCGGTCACCAACGACGGAGAATTTGGAGCCCGAAATGTTGAGGTCGTGGCATTAGAACTGACGGTCAAGCAAGCTGATGGTCAGTTCACCCGCGACGAATTGTTCATGGCGATGAACCTAAAGCGCACCCACATCGGTGACACGATCACGCCGATAGTCCATCGCGGTATTCCGAGGCCGTACGACCTTCTAGCCTGCTTCGATCCTCAGATGCAGAAACTGTGGAAGCGCAAGGATCTACGGTTTGAGCTGAGCACCCTGGTTGCGCCAGTGGCTGCTCTATCCGTGATCACACCAGCCGTCCCCGGCCAGGCGATTCCGGTTCCCGACGCGTTCCCAAGCTCGAAGCCAGCAGGGACCTATCGACTTCTAGTTGCTGTTGCCGCCGACCAGGTCGTGCCGGTCCACTGTGTGGTCGAGATCGCCTGGAGCGGCAATTGGACCTACGATGCCGCCGCGTTCTTCAAAAGAGAGCTCATTGTCACCCTGCTGTAGAGCGCCATCACGGCGCGGCGACTGCGGCTTCTGTTCATTTGGATTCATGCCCTGATCAGGCTTCGCCTTGACCCCTACGCTGACACTTACCGGGGCGCGAAATGGTGCGGTTTTGCGCGCTTCCGTGCGCGTGTCGCGTATTCAAGCGTCCGACTCCGGGCGGGAGATCAACCCTCGTCTCCCCCTCCACGTTCTTCTTCATTCGAACCGTGTCGGGTCGATCCTAATCAGCGATGCGCGGAATTCCAAAAAGGTGTGCGAAAGTGTATGTACATATCACTCTGCTAGTATGCATGCATGGTGCGCCGAACGACGATAGAGTTGGATCAGGATCTCGTCGCGAGGGCCAAAAGGGCTCTCGGCGCAAAAACCACTCGGGAAACAGTCGAGGAAGCTCTTAAACGCGCGGTTCAGAGCGAGGAGGGCGATCGGACGAAGCGAGCCGCAGAGCAGCGTGCCTACCTTCAGCGCTTGAGCGCCCACGCTGACATCAAGCTGCTGAACTCGGAGGAAATGTGGCGGTAGCCGGCTGGGTGCTGGACAAGAGCGCGGCCGGCAGGGTCACCAATGCACGAGTCCGGCGGCAGCTCGACGAGCTGCTCGGCTCACTGTTCATCTGTCCGGTCGGGGAGCTGGAACAGCTGTACTCGGCTCGCTCTAGCAAGGATTACGACACGCTGAAGGCAGAGTTGCACTCGAGCTTCGACTTGGTCGACGCTCCGCCCGACCTTCTGGCACGGGCTCTCCAACTACAGCGAGACCTCGCGCATCACCATGGAATGTGGCATCGAACTCCGATACCGGACCTGCTCATCGCCGAGACCGCTTTGCATCACGGCCTCGGTGTGGTTCATGTGGATGGTGACTTTGATCGCATCGCCGAGGTACGGCCGCTTACGGTCCGCCGCCTGAAGGAGTAACGAATGCTTGGTAGGCGGGCGCGGAATGGGGACCGGAGGCCTCAAGCCCTCAGCGGAGTCGATAAATGAACTCGACCGGCTGATTGGTACTCGGGGACTCGCACCACGTCTCCCGCTCCACCTTTTGATCTCAAAATCGGGTGGAAACAGGCTGTTTGACCTCAACGCTGACCCCGGCCGGGACGGCAACACAGGCAAGGCCCACGAGGGATGCCAGATGATCGAGTCCCAGCATTCGCGCGGAGACGCTGGTGTCAATTCAAATTTCAAACTGCATCCGCGGGCACATGCGGGTCTCGGCGCGACGTGTTGGCTCAGGGCCAGAGTTGAATGAGGAGCAGGAAGCCGCTCAACAGCCACAGCAATTGGACCGAGGGTCCGCGTGGCCACTAAGGGAGCAAGATTAGCGCGCGGTGGGAGACTCGCTCAGTCGCGCGGAATCCTTGCTTGGAGGGACAAGATGGCATTCGAAGCCTTGAAGCAGCGGCAGAGCGTGATGTGGGGCAATGGCCCATACCAGCGCGTGACCGAAACGCTTGCTGACATCCACGAGTTGATCGTGGCGCGACTTAGCCCGAAGGTGGGCGAACACTGGCTGGATCTTGCGTGCGGCACGGGCGCCATGTCCGAGCGCGCGGCGCGCGCCGGTGCCGAAGTAGTTGGCGTTGACCTGGCGCCTGCTTTGATCGAGACGGCGCGTGAGCGCGCAAGGGAGCAGGGACTCAAGATCGATTACCGGGTCGGAGATTGCGAGCGTCTCGAGGGCATTGACGATGCGAGCTTCGATGTTGTTTCGTCGACATGCGGGATCATGTTCGCGCCGGATCACGAAGCGACTGCGCGCGAGCTGGCCAGAGTCGTTCGACCTGGAGGGCGGATCGGTCTGGCCAACTGGACCCCTGCCGGAGGAGTCGGACGAATGTTCCGAATGATGGCCCCGTTTCAGCCAGGCCCGCCTCCGAGCAGCCCATTCGACTGGGGCCGCGAAGAGCGCGTACGTGAGTTGCTCGGGGACGCGTTCCAACTGCGGATAGAGCAGAAGGTATCGACTCTTGAATCGGCCGATGGCGAAGAGTACTGGCAGTTGTTTGTCACAAGCTACGGACCGACGAAGACACTCGCCGAGTCGCTGCCCGAGGAGCGCCGCGAAGATTTCCATCGGGCCTGGATCGACTTCTGCGAAAGCGGGTATCGCGATGGCGACCACATCGCCCACACGCGTGAGTATTTGCTGATCGACGGAACCAGGCGCTGACCCGGTCGGAAAGCTAGCAGACCAGCCATCAGGCGCGCGGCCTCCGCTCGATCGTCGAATTGATGCGCCAACGTGTACGTAAAGATGGCTTCGGAGATGCTTCCGCCGACCGGCCGCCCGTCCGATTGGGGCACGGCGCTCACTCCGGCTTAGCCTCGTTTCGCGAGGCGGTATGTGAACTGGACGCGGTACTTGGTACCTGGGACGACGAACCCCGTCTCCCGCTCCACCTTTTGACCTCGAGCGCGGCAGCCCGTTCTGAGACGGCCAACTGTGCACGATTGGCCCGATCGAAGAGCCGAGAAGGCGGCCAACTGTGCACGATTGGCCCGTAACTCGACGGAACCCGGTCTCAGACTCGGCGGAGCGCGCAGCTGCCTATCGGCCACTGCTGCTCTCGCCTGATTTCCCGGCGTGACACAGAATTAGTCGCCCGGCATCGACACAGCAACGCGGTGGGAGAAGCGGTAAGCCGCGAGACTCGAGTCGACCGTCAAAAGCCTATCGACTCGGCGATCGTCGTCGGCGCTTAGGAGGACGATCGCGTCCACCCATGAGAAGGACTGGTCGACATATGTGGCTAACAGAGCCACGGATCGCCGAAGAGATTCATCTGGCATGCCTCTGACTTCAAAGATCTTGCTGCCTGCCTCGAGCAGACCGAAGACAGTGAGGGCGGGCCGGGCGTCGCCGCGGCCGCTGATGCGACGGTCGTATCGCAGTTTGGTGAACGCTTCGCCAGCGACTACCTCAGGCACAACTAACGGAGTCTTTAGCCTTCGTTGAGTCTCTATTGCGTTGATCGCCCAGCGATGGTGGCGATCACCACGATTCAGGGCCGCGATTAGCAGCCCGCTGTCCACGAGCGAGCTCAGCGGCGATACACCGTCTCGTCGATGGTTTCGGACAGGTCTGGAGGACCGTGGAGGACTCCAGCGAAGGCCAGCACGCGGTCAACCTGACTGGCTTCAGCGGCCAGACCCTTCTCCACAAGGTGGACGATGAGCCCACTCTGTGTGGTGCCTCGTTTGCGCGCGGTCTTACGGATCCGTTCGTCGAGCGAACGGGGAAGCGTGATGTTCTTCCTCACGTGCGTTGCCACGCAACTATCATACACACCGAGATCACGATCGTACACACCGTTGTCCGAAGTGAGGCGATAGACCAACTCAACGCCTTGATTGGTACTCGGGGCCGAGAGTCCCGCCTCCCGCTCCAGCAAGTCGTCGACTGTGCGACCTGTAGGCATTCAAGGGCCAGTCGATTCCCTCTTTCCCGCACAGTCGTCGCTCGGAACTGTAGTAAGCATCAACCCAGGCGATAAATGAATTCGACCGCCTTGTTGGTACTTGGAACGGAGGACCCGTCTCCCGCTTACTCGGCTTCCCACTCGGTCCCTGCACGGTGCCAGGTCGGTCGATGGTCCAGGTAGATATAGTGCGGGTCCACCGCGGCCCACCAAACTGATCACAGCAGAACCGTTTAGCCGATCCAGCGAAAGAGGATCGTCACCCCAAAAAGCCCGAGAACGGGGCCCAATGACAAAGCAACCCAACGGATGAGTTCGTGGATCGGCCAGTTCTCTGGCGTGAAGGGCTTGACTCCATAGTCGTTGATCGAGTTGAACCAGGTCCCGCGTTTTGATTGAAGCGCGACCGTCGAGCCATATCCGCACGACTCCGACGTGAGAATGACAACTTGATCACTCAAGCGGACGTCGGGGAGGGAATCGTAGATGAGGTCGTCGAAGGCATAGTCGTGAGTGGACGAATCGATGGTCACATGTAAGGTGCTGATGGTGCCCCGCTCTAATTGGACCGTGCGAACGATTCCCGAATGCGTCTGAATCCCCTGGATGCTGAAATTCCAGCCCAGCCCGATCAAAGCTGCACTGACGGCCATCAAAACCACGATCAAAGCCAGTGAGGCCAGTCCCTTGCCTGCCGGGATAAGGAACCAGGGCCTGGTAAACGGCTGGCGAACGGCTGCCCTCATCGCGCCCGCGTGGGCCAAACGATCCACCCGTCTCCAAAGGACGTACCGGAGCAGCAATGTCATCGCGGCGAGTCCGGTGAAGAGAAACCACTCGTATCCGTGTTGCCCGCAGGTTTGGTTCACCTGCCCCACGCCAATCCACAGGGTGATTCCCAAGTTGACGGACTGGACTGCGGCCAGCAGCCATAGGCCCCATCCGCGGCTGCGAACCGAATAGGCGACCAAGCACAACGTGTTAATTGCGAACCACGCAAACAAGGCCAGAGCGCCACGAGTGCGGTCAGCGAGCAGTTGCTGGTCGTTGCCGATAAGGAAATAGCGAAAGGACCAGGCGAACGATGCCGCCACCAACCAGAGGAGACATTGGGCGGAAGCGAGAACAACAATCGCTACCACCAGAACTTGCCGACCCCTCATGGGCGCATTTTGGGGCCGGCTCAACGGCCGGTCAGTCTCGAGCGGGTCTCAAACCTGGTCTCATATCGCGGAGGTAGGTGGTTCGAGTTCACCGGGGTGAGCGCGAAGCTGGGCATGAGCACACCGGCCGGCATTTCACCGTAGGCCGGTTTCGAGACGGTATACGAACTCGACTTGGCGTTTGGTACCAGGGGCGCTATCTCCCGTCTCCCGCTCCACCACAAGCTTGTGCTACAAATAGCACATGGCGACTGTTGGTGTTCGTGAACTTCGTCAGCGTGCCAGCGAACTGCTGCGCCGCGTCGAGGCGGGTGAAACCATAGAGGTCACGGATCGCGGTAGGCCAGTCGCCGTGCTTGCTCCACTGCCCGAAGCCGGACGGCTGGAGCAACTCCGCGCAGCCGGCGAAGTGACGCCTGCTGTGGGCAGCCTCACGGATCTCCCTGCACCCTTGCCGGTGCCGGCCGGAAAGGAATCACCATCGGTGATCCTGGCTCGGCTGCGTCGCGATGAACGCTGAGCGCGCGATCTACCTGGACTCGTCCGCGATCGTGAAGCTCGCAGTCGCGGAAACGGAATCGTCCGCCCTGCGGCGGTACCTGCGACGGCGGGGAACGCTAGTCGTGAGCGCACTGGCGCGAACCGAGGTCGCAAGGGCGTTACTACCGCTGGGTCCAGCGGCTGTTGAAAGGGGGCACGAAGTGTTGAGCAGGGTCGAGCTGATCCGAGTCAGCGACCGGATCCTGCTGGATGCCGGGTCGCTGCTGCCGGCTCGACTTCGCTCGCTGGACGCGATTCACATCGCGACCATGCGTCAGCTTGGTAGCAGCCTTCGCCGAGTGGTTACCTATGACACCCGGATGGCGGAGGCAGCTTCGGCGATGGGTATGACCACAGTCGCGCCCGCCTGATTGGTCAGTCGAGCCTGTCAGGCGGGGGCCCACCAGGGGTCGTCGCTCACCCGCCTGAGAGCATCCGGCAGTCCGGCCGAGTGCTCTCCGACCCGATCAAGGTAATCGGCGTCCAATCTTCGCGTGTAGCGGGGAAGCGCGAAGACCTCGGCCAGAAGGCGGCGCGGATCGGCGATGCCCGCAGCAGCGCCGTCGGCCAGCAAGCTCCAGCGCCCCACGTGCTCTTCCGACCGGAAGAGGTTCATCTGGTTTCAAGCCAGCGGGTATTGGCCGCGCCATTTCGAAACCGGCACGTTGGTGTGGGTGACCACGCTGTCCGGCGAGATGGAGAGCAGTTCGCCCCCGCTCATGACCAGGCTGATCGGCTCACCGCAGTCAGGGCAGAGCGAATCGATCCTCACTTCGCGGTCAGGGAAGAGCCAGCTCAACGCCAACGACTCAAGCCCGCATTGTGCATAGCCGTGTGGCGCTCCGTCGATCGAGATCCGATAGAGGGTAGGTAGGCTTGAGAAAGGGGCGAAAGATGCGATCAGGTCAGTGCCGGGGTGGAGCCAGACCGGCAGGCCAACCCCCACGACCTCGTGCAAGACCGCTCGCGCGTGGTCGGCTGGCCAATCCAGCGTCTTCGCGATCTCGAGATAGTGAGGGGCAACTCCCGCTTCGACGTAGCCGGCGAGAACCTGATGGTAGAGACTCGCGCGATCGCTCGGCACTCGCCAAGCGTAGAGCCAAATCGCTCCGAGGTTGAACGCAGCTTGTCGGCATGCCTGGACCAAGCGTTCACCCTTTCCTACACGATGGTCTTCCACATGGCGGAGCCGCCATCCTCCCAGCTGATTCGCCGAGGCGGTAAGTGAATTCGACGCGGCGCTTGGTACCAGGGACTTCGAAGCCCGTCTGTCGCTCCAGCTTTTTGTCAGGCGCCTCCTGGCTCATACTTCGACTTTGAAAAATGGCTGAAATTCTGGATGTCCTCGACATCGACGAGTTGCGCCACCAAGTTCGTGAGAAGTACCGTGAGGTCGCGGCTGACCCGGCGGGAAAGCACCATTTCCACACGGGTAGAGCTCACGCGATTCGGCTTGGGTATCCGAGTCATCCCCTCAGCGAACTCCCTGACGAAGCGTGTGAGGGTTTCGCTGGTGTTGGGAATCCCTTTTTTTGGGGGCCACCCAGGCCTGGAGACAAGGTCGTCGACCTTGGATCCGGTGCCGGCATGGACTCGCTTCTCGCGGCTGTTTGGGTCGGCGGCGAAGGTAGCGTGATAGGTGTCGACATGACGCCTGAGATGCTCGAACGAAGCCGCTCGATGGCAGCCAAGCTCGGATTGAAAAACGTGGACTTCCGAGAAGGGCTGATCGAGGATCTGCCGGTCGAGGATGGTTGGGCGGATGTCGTGATCTCGAATGGGGTGATCAATCTGTGCCCTGACAAGCTGGGCGTCTACAGGCAGATCTTTCGAGTATTGCGCCCGGGGGGCCGAATGACTTTGGCTGATATTTGCCTCGAGCGACCTGTACCCGAGGACGCTCTCCGCGATATCGATCTCTGGACAGGTTGAATCGCGGGCGCCCTGCCGTGCGCAGGGTGGGAGACGGTGATCAGGGCAGCCGGACTCGAAGACGTCGAGCTGGCCAATCCCCTAGACACGTTCGCCGGCGCTCGCGGAGAGGAGAGTGCGCGCGAGTTTGGCACCCTGGGCTACTCGATCCGAGCCCGCCGTCCTGAGTAGTGCAGCTTGCCGGTGTCCCTTTTAGTCAACGCGGTCCACGAGTGTGCAGCCGTTTTAGTAGAGGTGGCCTGCCGCGAGCCGCAGCGCTTCAAAGATCGCTGAGAGAGCAATCACCGGAAAGAATGTCAGAGCCCCGATAACCAGGACGACTGCAACCAGGAACACGACAAAGAGCGGCCGGTCAGTTGGCAGGCTACCGGCCCCAGCCGGCACGAGCTTCTTCGCCGCCAACGAGCCCGCCAGCGCGACCACCGGGATGATCACCCCGAACCGTCCAATCCACATCGCAGCCCCCAGCAATGAGTTGTAGTAAAGGGTGTTGGCGTTCAAGCCGGCGAAAGCGCTGCCGTTGTTGACGCTTGCCGAGGTGATGGCGTAGATGATCTGTGTCAGGCCATGCGGCCCCGCGTTCGAGATGCTTGAGGTCCCGGGAGTAACCAGTACGGACGCGGCCGCGAGGCAGAGTACGAAAATCGGGACGACCAAGTTGGCCAGCATCGTGAGTTGCATCTCACGCTTTTCGATCTTCTTGCCAAGGTATTCAGGAGTTCGGCCGATCATCAGTCCGGCGACAAAGACTGCCTGAATGGCGAACAGCAGCATGCCGTAAAGCCCGGCCCCTGGCCCGCCAGGCGTCACCTCACCCAGCTTCATCAGAACCAGGGGGACCAGACCTCCCATTGGCGTAAAACTGTCATGGCTGCTGTTCACCGCGCCGTCACCAGATCCGGTCGACGCGGCAGCGAACTGGGCGCTGAGGATGGGTCCGAATCGAACCTCTTTGCCCTCCATGTTTCCACCGGCGCTCTGAGCGGCGTGTGCCTGGTTCACGCCGGCCAGGGTCAGCACCGGGTTGCCGGCCTGCTCTTCGACGACCACGGCGGTGGTCGCTCCCAGCAGGATTAACCACATCGCAAAAAAGATCGCCAGGCCCTGCCGGGGGCGGCCGACCATCCGGCCCAAAGTGATCGCCAATGCAAACGGAATGATCAGCATCAGACCGATCTCGAACTGGTTGGTGAGTCCGTTCGGGTTCTCATACGGATGGGCTGAATTCGTGTTGAAGAATCCTCCTCCGTCGCCGCTCATGTCCTTCATGACCTCGAACGATGCGACCGGTCCCTGGGCGATGACCTGCATCGCACCTTGGAGTGTGTGCACCGATGTGTATTGGCTCAGGTTCTGCACCACCCCCTGCGATACGAGCAACAGGCTTGCGACCACGGCCACCGGCAACAACACGTAGAGGATGGAGCGCGTCAGGTCGACATAGAAGTTTCCGATTGTTGCGGATCGAGCCCGTGAGAATCCACGAATGAGGGCGATGGCGACAGCCATGCCGGTGGCTGCTGAAAGGAACATCGGCAGGCCGATTGCGAGCATCTGGGAGACATATGACATCGTCTGCTCGCCTGCGTAGCTCTGCCAGCTCGTGTTTGTCACAAAGCTGATCGCGGTGTTGAAGCTGAGGTCCGCGGGGACTCCGCCAAGACCCTGGGGATTGAGAGGAAGCGCACCTTGTATTCGTAGGGCCAGATAGGTGAAGGCGGTATTGACCACGGTAAGCACCAGCACGCAGGTGACGTACTGGATCCACGGCTGCTCGCTCGTTTCGGCGACACCAATGACGCGATAGAAGGCAACCTCTATAGGTCGCACCACTGGCGACAGGAAGACACGGTCGCTTTGATGAACGCGGGCGATATAGATACCCAGCGGTACAGCAGCAAGGCCTACCACGAGGAACGTGAGGCCCGCCGCGATCAGGTCAATCAGCAACAGTTAGCGGATGGATCTGCCGGTACAAGGCTCGCTTACGGAAATAGTCTCGGGCCGACGTACAGGGCGACGGTCACCACAAACTGCGTGAGCGTCACGCCTAGACAGAAGACGCCGATGATGCCAAAGGTCGCCTTCCAGCTGACGGGATCAGACGGCCCGGCCGGCTGCTTGGTATCCGAACTGACATCCCTGCGTGCAGTGAATTGCACGCCTCGCACTTTAGATGCGCTTTCGTCAACAACGGATCAACGAAAGAGGTGGGGAAACGCCGTTTCAGGAGTCATTGAGGTGGTGCAGGCGCCGGTTCCGGCCCTGTCTCGATCCGCGAGAGGCCGTGCGCGCGAGCAAGCGGACCCATGAGGCCGCCCTGGATGAGCAGCGAGAGTACAACCATCCCGTAGGCCACAGTCGAAACCCGCGGATCGATGCCA
>Ga0209117_1000344_pt1 | contig 22409 bp, 21 predicted proteins | sample BlaSpr_A8_OM2_M2_FD_187978 | JGI IMG/M metagenome (GOLD analysis project Ga0209117, IMG submission 187978) | Forest soil microbial communities from Thunder Bay, Ontario, Canada - Black Spruce, Ontario site 2_A8_OM2_M2 (SPAdes) (version 2) | ecosystem: Environmental > Terrestrial > Soil > Boreal... | reverse complement strand
GCCCGCCGGTATCAAGCGAAATACTGAGGAGCCGAGGCGTCGTTCCAGCGGATAGCTTGGCCGTTCAAGAAGGCGGGCGCGTGGTTTAGTACTTTGGAAAAACCAGCACGTCGAAGCCTAAGAGCAAGCCTACTTCAATCACCATCAGGACCAGGCTTCTGGTTAGGGCTAGAAGAAAATCGCTGCGGCGCATGGGCGTGGCTACGAAGCGCTTCGGTCGTGGCATTTTAGCGCAGTCATGTTCGGCAAGAGTCCAATCACCTTTTCAACGCCAGCAAAAGCGGGATCCACAGAGGACACAGGGGTTCACGGAGGAAACCCTGCCGGACTGGGTATTCCATTGCGATCTTGGGAGCCTTAGTGGTCGATGGGTTTTGGCGAGATCGCTCTCGCCGGCATCGGGATGTCGCCTTTTGCATCGTGCCACAGAATTGCATTTAACTTCCTGGCATCGGCTGCATCGGGCCTGGAGAAGTTCATCAATGACGATTCCTTTGCTCCCGCAGCTTTCTTCTCGTTCATCTGATAGATGAGCCCGCTGCGCAAATTCTTGTCGTCGGCCTGATAAGGCGGCTGCGTTCCGGGACCAGCCAACAGCGGCGTCATCAGCGGCGCATGAGCGTCGAACAGGTTCATCGGAGGAAGACCGAGCAGCGCTTCCATGGTGTGGATCATGCTGACCGTCGTGTAGAAGTGATGGTCGACAAACGTTTGCGGCGTGTGCGGCGCATACTTGCTGATGACCAGGGCGGTGGATCGATGGGCATCGATGTGATCGGTGCCGTCCTGGGCGTCGTCTTCGAGGACGAAGATGGCGGTGTCATCCCAGTACGGGCTGTGAGAAACGGCGTCAACGACGCGGCCGAGCGCGAGATCGTTGTCGGCGACCGAGGCCTGCGGCGTGGGCTTGCCAGGACGCGTGCCTCCGGTATGGTCGTCGGGCAGGTAGAGCAGCGTGAACTGCGGAAGCTCCTTGGCGGTCCCCTTTTCTTTCACAAACTCGTCAAACTCGCGCAGAAATTCGTCGGCGCGGAGCTGGTCGGGATAGTCGGTATTGAAGTCGGGAAATTGCGGATCGTAGTGGTCACGCAGAGCAGCCTTGGTCGGGCGCATGCGCTTCATTTGGGGAATCGGCCACGGCCACGGGCTCGGCCCTCCGCGCGGGTTGCCGACGTTCGCGGGTAGGGGTTCGCCTTTCCTGATTTCGGGAACCGGGCAGGTAGCGGAACTGGGAGACAGCGTGCCTTCCTTCGGCGATCCCATCGTCGGCGACTTCGCGTTCTCGTTCTTGCACCACACGGCGGCAATGAATTCTCCGTAGATGCGATAGCTGAGGCCGCGGCGGGCGAGGTTGTCCCAGAGAAAGCCGGTGCCGGGATCGTCAACGTCAGGAATTCCCTGCTCGAGCGGATATTCTTCGGCCACGCTGCCGCCGGAGTCGTAGGTGCGCTCTTTGCTGCGATAGCCAATGGGCCAGGTCTTCTCGTTGTAGTCACTGGTAGTAGCGGCCGTCGACCAGGGGTGTCCATCGCCGGAGACCTCTCCGCTGTCGTAGAAATTGTCGAGCACTCCGAACTGCAGGGCCAGTTTGTGCTGGTTGGGAGTGATGTCAGCGCCATACATAGTTAGCGATGCGTCGCCGTCGCCGACGGGAAGGTCACCCAGGATCTGATCGTAGGTGCGATTTTCTTTCAGAACGTAGATCACGTGGCGGATGGGATTCGTTCCGCCGGCGAATGCGAGCTTGCCGCCGTCGGAGTGGACGAGATTGTCTTCTTCGACCTGGTGCGTGTAGGCGGCGAGATTCTTGTCGATGTCGGCGAGGCTGAGGCGCTGGATGGAGCCGCCGATTAGAGTCGGAATGTAGGGATGCTCCTTTCTCTTGCGCTCGCCTTTCAGCGTGCCCGGCATGTTGTTGGGGCCGCTGCTCTCTCCTTTGGCAGTGGCGATTAGAAGATCGTTACCTGCGATGGCTAGGGCGCTGGGATACCACTCGGTGGGGATGAAGCCGAGAGGTTTTTCAGTCGGTCCAAGCAGAATGGGATTTGTGGTCAGGTTCGGGACATACTTGGTTTCGAACACGGCAATCGCGTCGAGCGAAGCAGTGGCCGCGTAGAGACGCTTGCCATCGGGCGAAAGGGCAATAGCCTGCGGGACGGAGCCATGGTCGACGTAACCTGTGAAATAACTGTGGGGAGCGACCCCGAATTTCAGGTCGACTGCCGCCACGACGTCCGCGTTGGCGAGCGCTACGTAGACTGTGTCTTCATTGGGGTTTAGCAGCATTGCCGTGGGATGAGAACCGGGTGCGATGGGGTCAGCATGGCTCCCGACGTTGATCCAGCGTGTAACTTTACCGGATTCAAGATTCAATTCCGCAATGCCGGACGCGTTCCACAAGCTGACCCAGGCTTTGGTTCCAGCTTTATTGGCGATCACCGTGTAGGGATATGCGCTCGGAACGTAGGGACTCCGGCTCAGATCGAATGACTCTTCGATCTTTCCCGAGGCGACGTTTAAAAGCACCACATTGTCGGAAAGATTATTGGCAATGAGCAGACGGTCGCCTTTCGCGCCGGGCAACACGGCGAATCCTGCGGGGAATGGGGGCGCGGTTCCGGCGGGAGTCTTGCCGGTGCCGAATGCGACTTCTTTCCCTACGGCGATGGGCTGGGGCGCGATCTTGATGAAGCGCTCGGGAGTGACTTGTCCGTCCGTGAACTTGTACACCGCGATGCCGTTGCCGGTGCTCTTTGGTTTTTCGCCGGTGGGATCGGTGATCGAGCCCATCGAGGCATAGAGCTGCTTGCCATCACTCGAGAATGCGAGGCCGATGAAATAAGTCTGGCGCGTGGAATAGTCGTCGCTCAGGCGGTCGTCGGGAAAATCGTGCAGTTGATTGTTGCTGAGATCTAGAATGGCAATCGACTGGCGCGCGCCCGCTTCCTGCGTGCCGTATCCCTGGTTGAGCAGCGCGGCATAGCGGCCATCGGGACTGAGGGCGATGGTCGCGGGAAAGCTGTTGGTGCGGGCGAGATAGCCGGGGACGGGTAGCGTAAGGCTTTTGCTGGTCGGAAGATTGATGCGGCGCGACCGGTCGGCGGCGCGGGCGACCACGAAAATAGCAAGGAATGCGGAAACAGCGAGGAGGGAGACAGCGGCGATCATTTTCACAGGCGATGGCCTCGGAAGTTTGTACCATCCGGGCGGGGAGGGAGGCAAACACGCACCTCACCCTGTCAGCGAACGGCGAGCAGAACCGCAACGTACTGCCGTACTTTGTTGACTAACGCAGGCTCGGCCTTAGAGTGGAATTTCGCTTTGCGGCCAGACCAATCCATGCTCTTCAACTGATCGACGAGAACGGCTCCCTCCACCTGATCAACGGTGATGGGCAGTGCGAATGGATAGGGTTTGCGCTTGCTCGTCAGGGGACAAACCACGGCAAGCCCGCTGGCACGGTTGTAGCGTCGATCAGTGAGCACCAAGGCGGGGCGCCGCTTGGCTTGTTCGCGGCCAACTTGCGGGTCGAAATCCATCATCACGATATCGCCGGCTTCGGGAGCGTAGGAAGTCATCATGTCACCATTCGACAACTTCCTTCCCCACTTCCGCGCCGACCGCGATCTCGGCGTAGCGGTTCTCGGGCGTGATCTGGGAAACAAGTTGCGCGAGCGTGGGAATTTTGGATGCCCGGCGCACTTCGACGCGGCCTTGAGCGACGACTTCGATCTCCAGCACATCGCCTTCCTTCATCATGGCTTCTTCAACCACGGGCTTGGGAATGCGTATAGCTAGACTATTGCCCCACTTGACCATTTGCGTATTCATGAACTGAGGGTCTCCGGAATGATATACAGTGTAGCACAATGTATCTACATTGTAGATCATTGGGATGGCCCTAGCCACCAACGCCAAACCAGCTATAACTATTTCGTCTCGACCAAATGCACTTCCGATACCAGCGACCCGGTCTGCGATTTTTTCACGCCGATCAACTCAACCGCTTTGGCGGCGATGTGTTCGGCGGAAACTTCGAACTCCTTGATTAACTCCCAGGGAGCGCCAGAGTCTCCGAAGCGGTCTTTTACTCCGATGGCGCCGGTGATGATGGGGATGCCGTAGAGCGCGGGCGACTGGGTGATGGCGCTTGCGACGGGCCAAGCCAGCGCGCCGATCTGGTGTTCTTCGGCGGTCAGGACGACGCTGGTGTCGCGCGCGGCTCGCACGATGGCTTCGGTGTCGAGCGGCTTGAGGGTGTGCAGGTTGAGGATGCGGGTTTCGTAGCCGAAGTCGGATTTCAGGATCCAGGCGGCGCGCATGGCTTCGGGCACCATGGGGCCACAGGCGGCGATGGTCAGGTCTTCACCCTCGTCACGGTATTCGGACTCGAGTTTCGTCTCAAAGGCATCGATCAAATTCGCCGCCTCGCACCGCAGGCGAATCACGTTGGCCTTGCCGAAGACGAACGGCGTTTTTTCGTCGGTGACGATGGGCGTCGCTTCGCGCGCGAAGCGGATGTATTTGGGACCGACGTGCTTGAGCAGCAGGTAGTCGGTGGCTTTGCGGGTTTCGACGATATCGCAGGGGACGACCACGTTCATGTTGGGCAATCCGCACATGGCGAACAGATCTTCGAGCGCCTGGTGGGTAGCGCCATCGGGACCAACGCTGACGCCGCCGTGAGCGCCGGCGATCAGGACGTTGAAGTTGCCATAGCAGATGGAGGTGCGGATCTGGTCGAGATTGCGGGCGGCGGCAAAGGTCGCGTAGGTGCCGAAGACGGGGAGCTTCCCTTCTTTCGCGAGACCGGCGGCAGCCGAAGTGGCGGACTGCTCGGCGATGCCCATGCTGATCCAGCGCGACTTGCGTTCGGGCTTACCGGCATAGAACTCGCTAATAGTGATGGAGCCGGAAATATCCAGGCCGAAGCAGACTACATGAGGATCGTCGCCATTGGCGGCGAGCGACTGGCCGAAGCCGAGGCGTGTTGGCTTCATCTGGACTTTCATGGTTCCGGCGGCGTTCCACCAATAGTTGCGGTGAAACTTGGGCATCTTGGCTTCGAGTTTGCGATCGACTTCGGATTGGTATTGCTTGGCGTGGGCGAAGAGCCGATCGACCAGAATCTGGCCGTCTTCATCGATGCCGAGTTCCTTCAAAGCTTTGTTTAACTCTTCCAGGTTGGGCACTTTGCCGTGCCATCCGGCTTGATCTTCCATGAAGCTGACGCCTTTGCCTTTGACGGTATCGGCAATGATGACGGTGGGCTTGCCCGATCCGGCCTTCGCTTTAGCATTCTCCAGCGCTTCGACGACTTGCTTCATGTCGTGTCCGTTGATGGTGAGGACTTCCCATCCGAAGCTGCGATATTTTTCTTCGAGCGGCTCGACGTTCATGACGTCTTTCACCCAGCCGTCGATCTGCAGGCGATTGCGGTCGATGATGCCGACCAGGTTGTCGAGCTTGTGGTGCCCGGCTTCCATCGCGGCTTCCCATATCTGGCCTTCCTGCTGCTCGCCGTCACCCATGATGCAGAAGACGCGGTGATTTTTCTGGTCCAGCCTGGCGGCGAGCGCGATGCCGACGGCAATGCTCAGGCCCTGGCCAAGCGATCCGGTGGAGACTTCAACGCCCGGCAGCTTGAGCCAGTGCGGGTGTCCCTGATAGGGCGAGTAGAGCTTGCGCAGAAGCGCGACGTCTTCTTTCGGGCAGAATCCGGCGAAGGCCAGCCCAAGGTAAAGGCTCGGCGCTTTATGGCCAGTCGACCACACGATGCGATCACGGTCGGGCCAGTTGGGATTCTTGGGATCGTGGTTGGCAACGCGAAGGTAGAGCGCGGCGGTGATGTCCATGATCGAGAGTGTGCCGCCGGCGTGCCCGGAGGTGGCTGCGCACAAGGCGGCGAGGTCATAGCCCCTCATCAATGTAGCCTGCTGTTTCAGTTCGTCAATGCTGTAGGAACGCAGAACTTCGCCGGTGGCTGAATTCTGAATAGACATGGGGTTGCTCCTTCGCGTACGCCGGGTGTTGGGCAGGGCGGGAAACGGCGCATAGGCTTGCAGGATGAGCGTAACTGCCGCTGTCGCAGCGTTCAGTGAGCGAGATCACAGGTGGGAGTGATCGAGGTCAGAGGGCAGAGGTCAGATTGCAGAGGTAAAAACCAAAATCTCCCGCGGGCCGGCACCCAGAGATTTTCACCTCTGCAATCTGACCTCTGACCTTTTGTTCTTTCCTCTGCAATCTGACCTCTGACCTCTGACCTTTTGTCTTAGAAATGGACAATATCCAGCACCAGGTAGCTGCTGCGGTTCATCAGCACGACGTTCCCACCGATGACGACGTGGGCGCACCCTGGCGGAGGCGGAGGGAGACTCACTTCCAGTTCCCGCGGGCACGGGACCATCCTCTTCCGCAACCCGGGCGGGAGCGTTCCGCGCACTTGGATCTGCCGTTCCAGGCCGGGAGGCAGCCGATCTCGCTTAGCAAGCCCGGGCGGGAGGTGATCGCCGTGCTCGCGATACCATCCGCGCATTTTGTCGCGGTCGTGATCGCTGTAATAGTGCCGGTCGTGATCGGCGTGATCACGGTCCTCCTGGCCGTGGTGCTTGGCGTTGCCGTTTCCGTGGCCGTGGCCGTGCTCGTCGTCCGCTATCGCCATCCCGGAAAGGGCGAACATTGCCACCGCACAGACGTAGAACCACCATCTCAATCGCATTGGGCCTCCCATATATTAAAGACTCAATTCCAAGGCTAGAAGGGAAACGAGGGGCAGGCAAATTACCAACGCACCTGACCCTTTTCGTACAGGCTTGGCGGAAAACTCACAGCGGCAGAGCGCTCGGGAAGCGGGCTTGGAAATCGAGGAGACCCACCCATTCCGGGGTAATGGTGATTCGCACCATCTCGTGAATCATCGAACCGAGCTGCTTGACCCAGACCTTTCCCTGCTCGCTACCGAAATAGCGCTCGGCGGCTACGGCATATTCGGGAACGATGCCCGGCACGGTTTCAAGCCGAGCGCTGCCGCGCACCAGTAGCACCTTATGGGGGAAGGTGTTGTCGTCAATTGTGAGGGCAACTTTGGGATTCTTCGCGAGCGCCTTGAGCTTGGGCGCCTTCGGCGGAGTAGCAAGCACAAACTCGCGCTCATTCCAATGGAACCAGATGGGCACGACGCGCGGAGTTCCGTCAGTCCAGACATAGGCCAGACGGGCAGGAATTTTTGACTGCAATAGTTCCCTCGATGCCGGGTGCTGCAAGAGTTGAAGTTGTCCTTGCTTCACAGGCATGCTTCACGCTCCATCATCCACACTACGGGGAGTGGCGCGCCGATTTGAAGATCGCGAACACCGCGCCTTGCGGGTCGGCGATCACCGACATGCGGCCGACTCCTTCCATCGTCATGGGCGCGAGATAGAGATTCGCGCCCATCTGCTTGGCCTTGGATGCTGAAGCATCCACGTCATCCACCAGGAAGTAGGCTAGCCAATGCGGCGGCACACCGGGCTGGCGAGTGGCGGCGGGAGGAACGCCTCCGATGAAATGTTCGCCGTTCTTGATATGCAGGTAGCCGGTAGGATCTTTAGGGTCGGTGGTCAACTGCCATCCGAAAAGGCCGGAGTAAAATCCGGAGGCGCGTTTTGGGTCGGGCGTGCTCAGATCGGCCCAGCAGAGCGTGCCGGCCACGTGCGCGATTCCGATTCCGGTGTTCTTGTTTGCCCGCCAGACGCAGAAAATCGCGCCGGTGGGATCCTGAATGACCGCCATACGACCGGCATCCATGACGTCGAAAGCTGGGGCAAGAATTTTGCCGCCCAGTTGCTGCGCCTTGGTGACGGCCGCGTCGGCGTTTTCGACTGTGATGTAAATCATCCAGTACGGAGGAATACCCTGCGAGCGCTCGTCGGGGCGCAGGGTGCATCCGGCCGCAGCGTCGCGGTTCTGGAGTTTGAACATGGTGTAAAAATCGTTCGGGCCCATCGGATTGTCATGGGCTTCCCAGCCGAAGAGAGACCCGTAGAAGCTCTTGGCGGAGTTTTGGTCGGTGGTGTGGAGTTCAATCCAGCAGAAGGAACCGGCGGGATGCTGATCGATGTTTGCCATGGCGGCAGAAGTTTACACCAAGTCGGGCCGACGGATTGTCAACGCGAGATGAAACTCACGAAACAGACGCGGAAAACACGGGCTCAACGAGGATTAAACAAAATTCCATCGTGTAGCCGCAGGCAGTGATTTCTTTTCATCCAGCCCAAATACCACCTGCGGGCGGACGCCATAAATCGGTTCTTTGAGGCTCAGGATTCCCTCTTCGAATGCCGACAGGTCGTACTGGTACTTGGCTTCGCACAGCTTAATGAACTTGCGGCGCAGGGCTATTTCGCGCACTTCTTCCGCAATTCCCTCCAGAATAACTGCCTCATGAGCCAGCTCCGTGCTCACCGCGCAATGTTGGTTTCCGCTCAGGTTCCGCGCCTTGCGCGACTGCCGACCGGTGCTGAACAGGAAAACTCCATTCAGCCACAGGCCCCATACAACCATGACATGCGGAGCACAATCCGGCTTTACCGTGGTGATCCAGTAATTGTGACTCTTCTTGAGCCGATCTGCTGCCCACTTCCACGGAAGCAGGCCCTTGTTGCCTTCCGGAAGTCCATACCCGGGCATGTAAGGACGACTGGCCTTGGGTCGAGACCTAGGCAGAGACTCTTTGGGCGATTTTTGCGGAGCGGACATGTCGGAAGATTATGCCGAGCCGCGCAAATTCAAGTCAATAAGGCAGAAGGTCAGACGTGCGAGGTTAAAGGTTTTCTTTTGTCCAGCGATCGATCAAAGCGAGAGCCCTGACCAGGTTCTCGAGCGAGTTGGCGACGCTGAAGCGGAGATAGCCTTCTCCGTACGCGCCGAAGGCAGTGCCGGAGAGGCAGGCGACGCCGGCTTGTTCGAGCAGCGCGTCGGCCAGTTTCTTCGACGGCCAGCCGGTCTGAGTAATGTTGGGGAAGGCGTAGAACGCGCCTTTCGGCACGAGGCAGGAAAAGCCTTTGATCTTTTTCAGGCCGGCGACGAAGACGTCGCGGCGGTGTCTGAACTCAGCGTTCATCTTGTCGACAGAGGACTGATCGCCGCGCAGCGCTTCGATTCCGGCCATCTGCGTGAAGCTGGCGGTACAGGAATTCGAGTTGGTCACGAGGCGCGCGATGTGCGTGGCCAGGTCGGGACGCATTACGCCGTAGCCCATGCGCCATCCGGTCATGGCGTAGGTTTTCGAGAAGCCGTCGAGGACGATGGTCCGCTCCTTGAAGCCGGGGACGCTCATGATGGAGAAGTCCTCGCCTTCGTAGATAAGGCGGCTGTAGATTTCGTCCGAAAGAATCATGATGTTGCGGTCGCCGATGGCATCGGCTATTTCGAAAATGTCCTTTTTGGTGAGCACGCCGCCGGTCGGGTTGTGCGGCGAGTTCAGGATGATCAGCTTGGTACGGTCGGTGATCAGCGAGGCCAGTTCTTTGACATCGACGGAAAAGTCGCGCTCCTCGCGCAGCGGAATTGCGACCGCGCGTCCGCCGACATAGTTGATCATGGACTCATAGATGGGGAAGCCGGGATTGGGGTAAATGACTTCATCCCCTGCCTCAATCAACGCCAGGATCGTAAAGAAAATAATTGGCTTGCCGCCCGGAACAACAACGACCTCATCGCTCGACACCGGGACCTTGCGGGTGCGGCTGACATAATCGGCAATGGTCTGGCGCAGGTCGGGCAGACCGGCGGCGGGGCCGTAGTGGGTCCATCCCTTGTGGAGCGCGTCGACACCGGCCTCGACGACATTGGCGGGAGTGTCGAAGTCGGGCTCGCCAATTTCGAGGTGAATGATTTCTTTGCCCTGTTTTTCGAGCACGCGGGCGCGGTTCAGGACTTCAAAAGCGGTTTCCGTTCCGAGCCGCGACATCCGGCTGGCAAGACGCAATTCGAATTGGGTTGTGGTGGGCATGGCGGCCGATGAAATTATAGCGCTTTGATAAGGTCAGAGGTCAGAGGTTAGATTGCAGAGGTGAAAATCTTCTGACGACCGTCCGTGGTAGATTTTGATTCTTACCTCTGCAATCTAACTTCTGACCTCTGCAATCACTCCGAGATGGTGCTCTCTTCGCTCTGCGCGCGCAGGATGCGATCGACGGAGTACGGGGCGCGTTGCGCGGGCTCGTGGTAATGGCGCACCTGCATTTCTCCGAGCAGGCCGACGGCGAGCATGTTCAGGCCCGCCAGTAACAGGACGGCCGAGAACATCATCAGCGGGCCGTGCTGGTACATGATATCGGTCCGGTGCAGGAGCTTCTGCAGAATGAGCCAGCCGGAGATTCCGCAGCCCGCCAGAATGCTGAACATCCCCACCGTGCCGAAGAAGTGCAAGGGGCGGGAAAGATATTTGAGCAGGAAGCGGATGGTGATGAGGTCGAAGAAGACGCGGAAGGTGCGAGAGATTCCGTAATGCGAAACCCCGCGTTCCCGATTCACGTTCTTGATGGGAACTTCAATGATCGACGCGCCGTGCCATGAGGCTAGTGCGGGGATGAAGCGGTGGAGCTCTCCGTAGAGCGGAACCTGCCCCAGGATTTCGCGGCGGTAGGCCTTAAAAGTGGTGCCGAAGTCGTGGATGTCCACGCCGCTCAACTTGGCCATGAGCCAGTTGGCGCAGAGCGAAGGGATGCGGCGCAGCCAGAAATTGTCGACGCGATTCTTGCGCCAGCCGCTGACGATGTCGTAGCCCTCGGCAATTTTTTCCAGGAACAAAGGGATGTCGGCAGGATCGTGCTGCAGATCGCCGTCCATGGCGATGATGTATTCCCCGCGGGCATGGTCAAATCCAGCGGCCAGGCCGGCGGTCTGACCAAAATTACGGCGCAGCTTGACGACCGTCACGCGGCTGTCGACGGCGGCAATCTCCCGCAGCAACGGGAATGTGCCGTCGGTCGAGCCGTCATCGACCAGCACCATCTCGAAGGTCTCGCCGCTCGCTTCCATCACGGACTTAAGCCGCGCGTACAGGTCGGTGACGTTCTCCTGCTCGTTGTGAAGTGGAACTACGATGGAGTATTTGAGCACAGTGCTTTTTATTATACGGCAGCGGGGCGGGGGTTTCGCAGTGACTTGTGTGGGACATGACCGCGGCGGGACGTGAAGTCAACCGTGTCCTCAGAGAGCGGGACTAGTGCCCTCTCGAAAGCCTTACTCCCGCCCAAGTGCACCGGCGTCAAGGCGGCGTACGGCGGTGACTCGGAGTTCGCCGGCAGTGCGTCGAATCTGCTGAGGTAAGGCGTCGAAGTCGTAAAGACAGCCGCCCGGGTGCGAAATTCTTGTTTGTTTTCTGCGCAAGAGTGGGGATTCCACGAGTGCAGATTCCGCGGGCAGGGTAGGCCCCGCCTCGCCGATGTTTACTACCTGGTACCCTACCCCCCTCCCCCGGTCTAATGAAATCATGGGCGGTGTCGGCGGTTCGGAGAATCCCGCCCTTCGTTTCGCGATAGGACGGGCCACCCGCCCGACTAAGTTACGTAAGAATGTCCGGGGGCGGTGGCAGAATGCGCGACATGAACGCGTCGGCCGAGAGCGCAACGGTCCATAACCAGCTGTGAGGATGCTTGCGACGCCATCTCCCCCTGGCAGTTAGTTCACAGCAATCCAAACACAACCAGACTTGAATTGGTACCAACGTAAATCTTTCCGTTCACTTCTACTAGCTGAGCAAAGTGGGGTAGGGCCGGCAGGGCGTCGCGGCCGCCACTTTGGGACCCGGAGTATACTCTTTGCAGGGTCATCGCGTTGTACGCTGTAAGGGTGCTGCCGTTTATCTGCCAAAGAATGCCGTTGCTTTCCGCACTAGACGACAGAACCGGCGAATGCCCACCGGCAACCCGGATGGTCTCCGCTATCGGCGTTGTGGAAAGCAAACCGTTGTTCAATGACCATGCCATGATGGGAGACCCCGCACCGCTGGAGTACAACCTGTCGTTCCAATAGACCAGCGACCCCGTGTTCCATCCAACGGCTTTCGACAGCTCCTGCACGATTTGCGTGTCTCCGGTCGAGCAGGTCGAACACAGCCCGCCCATATGGTCGCGGTCAAGCACGTAAAGGGTTCCTTCCTTGCCAACCGCGATCGCCAAATGCTGATACGTGCCTGGCTGGTTCGGCAAGATGAGAACCGAATCATTCAGATCGAGGTCGTTCGACTTGAGATAACTCCAGTTATAGGGTGTAAACCAGTCAGCTAAAGCAAGACTGCTGGTGGTCTGGATCAACTTAAACACACTTTGGCCCAAATTCTTACCTGCGATCACGGGTCCATCGCCGGTCTCTCCGTAAATAGAGCCAGCACTATCAGCCGAGAGTCCACCCCCTTTCTGCCAGATGGCCGCCGTATACTTGCCGGGTTCGTCGTCAAACGCCCCGCACAATTTCGGAGTCGGCGACGCAGAAGTTGCCGCACTATAGGCAATCACCCACCCTTGCTCCATACCATTGTTCCCATTGGATCCAAAGGCGATATATAGGATCCCTTTACTTAGCAGGAGTGCGGGCCGGTTGACCTGGGTCAGGTCGTTGAAGGTATACGCCTTGCCCCCGCTGGCGAAAGTAGCCGAAATGACCACCGGAGTAAATTTTGTGGCCCCGGTGGTCACGCCTAGACCGTAGAGCCGGTTGCGCACTACACCATTCAAGTAATCTTTCGCGACCACATACAAAATCCCGGTAGCGCTGTCGATAACGGGAGTCGAAACTACCCCCACTTCCGTCCAGCCAGTAGTCGTCTGGCCCCCTTGCACGCTCATGGGAACTGGAGTTGCGCCCGAGGGAAGAACGCGTCTCTTCCAGAGAGGCAACGCGTTCCCGCCCACATTGTCATCGGCATCAAAGGCATAAACGCTGTCGTGCATCGTCGCAACGTAAACCACATTGTGAACGCCCTTGTTGGGTATGGACACGCTGGACAGGTAGAGGGCCTGTCCAACAATTGCGCCGTCCACGGACTGCCAGAATAGCTTTCCGAACTGAGTCCACACCACATTACCCGGATGGAGGATGGTTTCCTCGGCGTTCGCGCCGGTGCGCATGTTGTTATAGTGCCAGGTCAGAACGCTTACCTGTCCGAGGGAGGTCGCCGCAGACAAGAGAACTGCGGTCAGATGGAACAGAGATCTTTTGGTGTGCTGCATACCCATAGACTCCTGAAGCAGCCACTTGGCCGGAATCTCCTTTTTGGTTCAAAAACGGCACCGATGATACACCCATCCCGCTGTTCGCCGCCAGTGGGAAACAATTTTCATCCGGAGCGCCCCCTACGGTACGAGATTCCGAAGGCAGCACAGCCGAAATTGCGCCCTTTGCGGCCCACTTTTGCGACACCTCTCCTTAACTCCAACCCGCTGGGGACAGACTTCGCTGCGAACTGGTCACTATATCTATCCCGTCGGTACCGGCAGTAGCGCGATCCGACCCAGCATCGCCCCGAACCGCCGCCTGCTCAAATGTCCTTCCGCCAGCAGTAGCCAGTAGTAACGCGGGGGCTGGCCCACCCTTTCCAGAATTCCAACTCCGGGGGTGCCCCGCTCCTGTCGCGCTTTCTGCGACGGGGCGGGGATGTTGACTTTCCCAATCGCGGAAGAAAAGTGGGGAAACCTAGCGGTCATGCGGCGAACTCTCGATCGACCACCGATTTTTTCATCACATCCAGCCAGTGGCGGGTGGCCCGTCCTATCGCGAAGCGAAGGGCGGGGAATGTTCAGCCGGTGCCCCTTAGTTTTGCTAAGTGTGGGATTCCCACGTTCGCCTACGACCGTTCCGGCCTAGTTGGGCGGCGAACTCAGGAACTGCGCTGTGGTGGTTATCCGTTCACCGTCGCGGCCGCGCCGCCGTCAAAGGCAGCGCTTTCGATACAGGCCTTCAGCCAGAGCCCGAGAAAGGCGAGGAGTTCGCCGGGGGGCTTCAGCCACAATTGCGCCGCCGTCTGCCGCCACCTGGGACGCACCAGCACGCTGATGCCGCGGCCCTGGATGGCCCGGAAAGCGGATTCGTCGGTGCTGTCGTCGCCCAGATAGGCCGCCGGCGCGTCGGGACTGATTTCACTCAGAAAGATACGAACCGCATCCCCCTTGTCGGCTTCGCTCGCGCGAATTTCTACTCCACCGTCGAATTCCAGCAGGCCGAGCCCGCCGTGTTCCGCAATGGGCCGCCAGCCGAGCAAGACGCGGGCCCGAAGATCCTCGGCGCTGCTTTCGCTCAGTCCGCGCCAATGAACGGCAATGCTTCCGGTCTTGAATTCCGCGGTGTGGCGCAGTTGCTGGTAGCCGAGCCAGCGGTCGGCATCCGATAAGGCATGGCGCGTTCGCTCTTCGATAAGCGGCATCTCCATAGTCCCGTCTGTCTTCCGGCGCTGCAGCCCGTGGATTCCCCAAACTTCAGGACGCGGGTGAATATTGAGAAGGGGGAGCACGTCGGCCGCATCTCGCCCGGAAATGACAACCACTCGCGTCCGGCCGTTGCGTACGATCTCTTGCAGCATGAGCGCCACTCCGGGATACGGGTACGCCTGGTCGCGCTTGGCGTGGAAAGGCGCCAGCGTGCCGTCGTAATCGATCAGCAGTGCCGCCTGGGATGCCCGGGCGACCGTTTGCAGAAACGGCATGAGCTGGGCTTGCACTTCTGGCCTCAACGCATTGCTCCTAATCTTGACCGCTCGTTAACCGCAAAATCAGGCTACGGTCACGTTTGTGCGAGATTTCTCCTGCACGTCCTCGGGCGCATCCAAGCGGACCTCACAAAGTTCGGTGACCAGGTTCCCGGCCCAGCGGTATATGTTGCGCTCCTTGATGACCTTGCGCATGCGATGCACGCGCAACTGCTTGTCTTCCGGCTCCATCTCTAAAGCGGCGCGGATGGCTTCGGCGGTCTGATCGATGTCGTAAGGATTGACCAGCAGGGCGTCGCGCAGTTCGCGGGCCGCTCCAGTGAATTGACTGAGGATGAGCACGCCCTGTTCATCCCGGCGTGTGACGAGGAATTCCTTGGCTACGAGGTTCATTCCGTCGTGCAACGAAGTCACCAGGCAGAGATCGGCGGCGCGGTAATAGGGTTCGATCTCCTGATGGCTGTGCTGGCGCTTGAGGAACACAATGGGCTTCCACTTTCCGCCCTGGAAGCGCCAATTGATGCGTTCCGCCTCGGCCTCCACCTCGGCCAACAAGTCGTGATAGCGCTTGATGTGCGTACGGCTGGGCGCTCCGATCTGCACGAACGTGAATTTCCCCTGATAGCTGGGATATTTCTCGAGAAACCGCTCGATCGCCAGGAACCGCTCAAGAATTCCCTTGGTGTAGTCGACGCGATCCACCCCAATCCCCATGAAGGTTGCCTCCACGCCCTGACTCCGCATCAGAGTTGAACGATCGACGGAGTTGAGGCCATCATTGTTGTTCTCGGCGGCATCATCTTCGGTGAAGGCAACACTGATGGGAAAAGGCCGCACCATAGTGCGGTGGTCCTGGCGGAGCACGGAAAAGTGCTCCCAGTCCACGCGCGACTCGACCACGCGGTCGACGGTCTGCAGGAAGTTGTTGCAGTGTGACTGAATGTGAAATCCGATCAGGTCGGCGCCGAGCAAACCATCCACCAACTGGCGCTGCCAGGGGCAAATGCCAAAGGCTTCCGGATTGGGCCACGGAATGTGCCAAAAGATTGCCACGCGGGCATCCGGCCGCTTTTCCTTGAGGAGCCGAGGCAGTAACGCGAAGTGATAGTCCTGGACGAGCACCACCGGCTTCGCGACATTTTCGATCTCCTCAAGCACGGCGGCCGTGAACTTGCGGTTGACATCCTGGTAGTACTGCCAGTCGGCAGCCCGAAAGAGCGGGCGGGTGTGCGCGATGTGGCAAAGCGGCCAGAGCCCTTCGTTGGCAAAGCCGTAGTAGTAACCCTCCTCCTCCTCTTTGGTTAACCACACACGGCGCAAGGTGTAGCGGGGATCCTCGGGAGGAACACGCAGCCGGTCGTGCGCGTCCACGACTTCGGCGTCGCCATTGCCGCTGCCGTGCGCGATCCAGGTGCCATCGCATGCATCGAGCACGGGTTCGAGCGCGGTGACCAGGCCGCTCGGCGGAACGACCACGTCGAGCGCCTTCCCGTTTCGTTGATGCATGTAAGGCTCCCGATTCGAGACGACGAACAGGTGGCTATCGCCCAGACGTGTGCGGAGTTGCACCGAGAGACGATCCGCTGTCCACATGGATTCTCCAGCCTCGCGCAGGCGGGCCTCATTTTCGGCTGCATTGCGGGCGTTGCTGAGGCTCTCAGCCATGGTGACAACTTCGCGCGCCAGTGGCCGGAACATGTCGAGGTGGTCCGGCAGTTCCTGGCGGAAAGAAATCTTTCCCGTGCGGAGCGCGTGCATCCACAGCGCCGCCCGTGCAATCGGACCGGTGATGCTCCAGCGGACAATCAGCAACGTAATCAGAACGATGAGAAAGACCTGAGCCAGCACTCGAAAAAAAGTCTGGCGCCAGGTAAGAAGGCTCTGCGCACGGATATAGCTCGCGTCGTGCACCACGGCCAGGCCGCCCAACACTTCATCCTGACGGCGAATCGGCAACGCGAGAATGTGAACCGGCACGGTTCCCAACCGCACGAACGAGCTTTCTTCGTGACTCTGCGTGATGGCCTGCGTTACCGTCGGCGGACTCACGCTGAGCGTTTTCGCGAGTTCTGGAGTCACGGCTACCAGTGCACCCTGCCGGTCGTAGATGGCGACGCCCAGCAGGTGCTCTCGGTTCCCGAAGCGCAGCACAAGCCGCCGCAGTTCCTTGTCCGAACCTGTATTCCATGACCGCTCGACGTTGCCGACGAGACTTTCACCAAGCATCTCGGCGCGACGCTCCAGATCACTGCGGAGCGCGCGCTTTTCACTCACCACTTCGTAGTAGGAAAAACCGGACGAAACCAGCGTGATGCCGAGAATAAGAGAAACAATGAGGCGAGCACTCAACAGTCGCATGCCATGGTCCTCCTGCCTGGAACTTGACTATGAAGCCCAATCGCAACGAAACGAACGGCGCTCAGACGTGTCGTTCGTCAAGTGTAAACCCTAGTTTGAAATAGAAGTTTAATACTTTAGACATGAAAAAGGGGGCGGCTATGCACCGCCCCTTCATCACAGGCGCCTTGCTTGTGGGCGCCCTTCCTTAGAGAGATCAGGAGGCTGGCTCGATCGCGCTGACGCGAATCGTTCCGGTGGAGGCATCCAGAACTCCGGTTACCTTCACGTTCTTGTTCAGGAAGTCATGGGCTTTCTGCTGGTCGTCGAGCTGGTAGGTGGTCTTGCTGTCGGCGGCCGCAAGGACAAGTTTGTTTCCGGATTTCACGATCTTTCCGCTGAACGTCTTCTCCGAAGCCGTATTAACCGCGTTCTGATCGTCCGGCTGCATCGGCTGCTGCTGAGTTGTCGTGTTGCCGGAAGACTCGGGAGCACTCTGCGCGAGCATCGGCTGGCTTGCGAAACACAAGGCAGCGGTCAGCGCCATCACTGGCAACATCATGGACAAAGCGAATTGTGTTTTCTTCATCGCAGTCTCCTTGGGGGAGGGATTTCTATCTAGGAAAATGGAGATGCAAGTCCGCTGCCAAACAGAAGGCACGAGCCTTAAGTTGTTGATATGCCTCTCACGTCAGGCGGCTGAGAGAATTCGCACAGTGCAAGGATGACCGGTCGGGAGAAAATTGTTCCGCGCTAAGTTTCTTGCAGAAAGAAGCGAGGCTGGATTCTTACTTCAGCGGCCATCAAAGGCAGCCGGTTTCATTCGATGTGCGATACCGGGTGCTGAAGGGCTTGGTAGCCCCGGCAGGAATCGAACCTGCATAGTCAGTTTAGGAAACTGAAGTCCTATCCGTTGAACGACGGGGCCACTGACAAACTGACAAATCAGGTTAGCAGGTTGCGAAACGGGTTGCCAAACCTGCCGATCCGCCGCCCACAAAGTGTACGATCTCTAGCCGATCTCCCTCGTGCAATGGAGTCTGCGGCCATTGGTCACGGGGCACGATCTCACGGTTCAGTTCGATCGCCACCCGGTCCGGCTTCATGCCGAGCCCCTCGACGAGCGCGCCCAGAGTTTCGGCGGAAGAGACCTGGTTCTCGCCATTGATCGTGAGATTCATCGGATCCATTCTCGGATCTTGTCGTCCCGCATTTGGTAGCTCATGGAGCGCGGGAGCACGCTGAAAACTAAATGGCGGCGCGCAGTTGGAATTTGCGGGTGGCAGTTCGACCGGCGAAACTCGCTTGCACGAGTACGGAGGAATCAGCGAGTGACTTTTCATCCACCTGAACGCTCATCTCAGCGTTGCCCTTGGCGTCGGTGATAACCTGCGCATAGTAGGGCGCAGCGTTTGGCCGGGCGAAGCGCAGTGTGAGGCGAGCACCTTCGACCCTGGCGCCTCCGTCGGTGACTCGGATCTGCATCGTCAAAGCATCCCTCGAGTGCACGGACCTGGCATTAATCCACTCCAGGTCAAGCTCCTTCACCGCCGCAAGCGTTTCCGGTGTATCCCGCTTGTCGAAGATGGAATCGAGTTCGCCATTGCGGATGGCGTCGAGCACCTCGCGATGCAGATCGCGCAGCATCTTCTCCTTCTCCTTATCCTGATCGCTGTTCGGAGAGCCGATTTTGCCTTCCGCCGCGCTGGAGCCATAGGAAACCGCGCGCTTCCCGATGCAGCGGCCCTGAACGAAGACTTGCGTCTGCAGCAGTTGCTCGCCTTCGCGCGCTTCGCTCTGCACGTGGTAGACGGTGTCTTCGTGCCGAATGTCGGTATTAAAGCCAAAGATCATATGAAGTTCAGGCTTTCCCTGGTCCGGTCTAGATAGCTTCCGCCGGATGAAACGACTGTTAAAAGGCGCACTAGCTTGACACTTCTGCCAGCCAAAACTAATCTAGAACGTTTACTGTTGTGCATGGCGCAGATTATATATAGCCCTTCCTATGCCGGACAATTATTTCGCTCGCTACCTGCCCCTCCTGATGCACTTCGGCATCGCCACGGCCCTTGCGAGCGCGATTGTGATCCTTTCATGGCTGGTGGGCCAGCACAAGCCGAATCGGGCGAAAGTGTCGCCTTATGAGTGCGGGGTCCAGCCCATCGGCGATGCTCAGGGACGGTTCTCCGTTAAGTTCTACCTGGTGGCCATGCTCTTTATCTTGTTCGACGTGGAAGCCGTTTTCCTTTACCCCTGGGCGGTTATCCTGCGCGAACTGAAGATGTTTGGCTTCTGGGAAATGATGGTGTACATCGCCATCGTGCTGGTCGGCCTCTTCTATGTGTGGAAAAAAGGCGTGCTCGACTGGGGACTGACGCCCGCCAAGCGGAGAAATCTCTGATGCCGCTCGCTCCCCCCATCACCGATATCGAGCAGTTGAAGTCGCATCCCGCCCTGGCCCGCTTGGTGGAATGGAACGCCTCCGTGGTGCAGGCGGTGAAGTTCGATCGCGACGAGCTTACGATCTGGATCGAGAAGGGCGCAATCCGCGAAGTTTGCGCCATTTTGCGCGACTCTACCGATTGCCCGTTCAATTACTTCTGCGACCTCACCTGCGTGGACTGGTATCCCTCGGAGCCAAGGTTTGAGGTGGTTTACCATCTTCTTTCGATTCCGGAAAAAGAGCGGGTGCGTTTGAAAGCCCGCCTTGATGGCTCCAGTCCGGCGATCGAATCGGTCACGTCGGTTTGGCCCTCGGCCAACTTCTATGAGCGTGAGGTGTTCGATCTGTTTGGAGTGCGCTTCACCGGACATCCCAACCTGCAACGCATTATGATGCCCGATGACTGGGAAGGCCATCCTCTGCGGAAGGACTACCCGGTCGAAGGCTACCGGTAAAAGTAAGACATGACGCAATTTCCCGCTACTGTCACTCAGCCCGGCCAGGACCGAGCGTCGGATCGAATGTCGGATCGAATGTCGGATCAAGCCACTGACGATCGCACCCTGGTCCTGAACATGGGGCCGCAACACCCCTCGACGCACGGGGTTCTGCGGTTGGTACTGGAAATTGACGGGGAGACCGTGTTGAGGGTTAAGCCGGAGATCGGCTTCCTGCATACTGGCATCGAGAAAACCTGCGAAGCCAAGTTCTACCAACAAGTTGTCCCGCTAACGGATCGCGTCGATTACCTCTGTCCCATGACGAACAATCTCGCCTACTGCCTGGCCGTGGAGAAATTGCTGGGGCTGGAGATTCCGCCGAAAGCACAGTGGATGCGGGTTCTGATGAATGAGTTGACCCGCATCAATTCCCACCTGGTCTGGCTGGGAACACATGCCATGGACCTCGGTGCGGTGACGGTCTTCCTTTATTGCTTCCGTGAGCGCGAAGACATTCAGCGCTTCTTCGAGATGGTCAGCGGGCAGCGGATGATGACGTCTTATTTCCGCATCGGCGGGTTGGCGCTGGAGCCACCGCTCGGATTCTTCGAGAAGGTCAAAAAGTTCGCCGACCGCTTCCCTGGAAACGTGGATGAATATGAAGGCTTGCTGACCGGAAATCCAATTTTCGTGATGCGCACCAAGGGCGTCGCCCACCTGAGCGCGGAAGACGCGATTGCTCTGGGCGCATGCGGTCCAACGTTGCGCGGCAGCGGGGTCGATATCGACCTCCGCCGCGATGCACCCTACTCGGGCTACGAAAACTTCAAGTTCAACGTGCCGGTGCGCACCGAAGGGGACGTGTTCGCGCGATACCTTTGCCGCGTGCAGGAGTTGCGGGAATCGATTGGCATGGTGCAGCAGGCCCTGGCGGGAATGCCCGAAGGACCCATCAAAGCCGACGCGCCCCATGTCGTGCTGCCCGACCGCGAAAAGATGAAGACCCAGATGGAAGCCCTCATCTACCATTTCAAGATCATCACCGAGGGCTTTGCGGTTCCGGCGGGCGAAGTTTACCAGGCGATAGAATCGCCGCGCGGCGAGATGGGATATTACATCGTCAGCGACGGAACGGCGAAACCGTATCGCGTGCACATGCGCGGACCGTCCTACGCGAACCTGCAGACGCTGGCCAAGATGTGCGAAGGGCAGCTTATTGCCGATGTAGTCGCGGCCATCGGAAGTATTGATGTGGTACTGGGAGACGTTGATCGGTAGAGCATTGGTAATTTGTGATTTGTGATTTGTAATTTGTAATTTGTAATTGAAGAGCTCATGACTCCGGATGAGTTACGCGCGCGGACCAAATCGTTTGCGCTCCGGGTAGTTAAGCTGTATCGGTCATTGCCTCGCACGGCGGATGCGCAAGTAATGGGTAAGCAGCTTTTACGGTGTGGGACGTCGGTTGCAGCGAACTATCGGGCGTCTTGCCGTGCCAGATCGAGAGCCGAATTCGCGGCGCGAATCGGCATCGTAGCGGAAGAAGCGGACGAGAGCGGGTTTTGGTTGGAGATGCTGGCAGAAGCAGGAGTAGTTCGCATGATGTTGTTGAAAGAACTATTGCAAGAGTCGAAAGAGCTGACCGCAATCTTTACGGCGACGCAGCAGTCGACCCGGAAGCGAAGTTGAGACGGTAAAATTACAAATTACAAATTACAAATTACCAATCACAAATTCATGCAATTTTCGCCCGAATTCGAGACGCGGTTCAGCGAGATGCTAACGCACTATCCGACCAGGCGGTCGGCGCTTGTGCCTACGCTGCTCTACGCGCAGGATGAGGTCGGCAATCTGAGCGATGAGGTGATCAAGGAACTGGCGCAGCGACTGGATCTCACCGAACTGGAAGTTCGCAACGTGATCAGTTACTACTCCATGCTGACCACGAAACCGCGCGGGAAGTACAACGTGCAGGTGTGCACCAATATCGCGTGCATGCTCCGCGGTGGCGAGGAACTGCTTGAACACTGCAAAAAGAAGCTGGGCATCGGCCACAAGGGCACAACACAAGACGGCTTGTTCTCGCTGGAAGAAGTCGAGTGTATTGGCGCATGCAGTTGGGCTCCAGCAGCGCAGGTGAATTACGACTTTCATGAGAACCTGACCAACGAAAAGATGGACCAGGTTTTGGACGAGTGTAAAAAGAATTTGTAATTGTTAATTGGAAATTTGTAATTGAAAATCGAGTTGCGCGCGAATCAAGGTTTTCAATTACAAATTACAAATCACAAATTTCCAATGGCTTCACTAGTTTCCCATCCCGACGAGGTACGCGTGATCTCTAAGCGCTTTGGCCAGGGCGCTACGAATATCGATCGCTATCTCCAACTGGACGGCTACAAGGCCGTGCAGAAGGCGCTCGCCATGCAGCCGGACGCCATTATTAATGAGGTAAAAAACTCCGGGCTGCGCGGGCGGGGCGGGGCGGGGTTCAGTACGGGAA
>Ga0209117_1000343_pt1 | contig 22421 bp, 23 predicted proteins | sample BlaSpr_A8_OM2_M2_FD_187978 | JGI IMG/M metagenome (GOLD analysis project Ga0209117, IMG submission 187978) | Forest soil microbial communities from Thunder Bay, Ontario, Canada - Black Spruce, Ontario site 2_A8_OM2_M2 (SPAdes) (version 2) | ecosystem: Environmental > Terrestrial > Soil > Boreal... | reverse complement strand
CGCAGCCGGCAATAGTGCGTTTGGCATCCGAAGGCGGATTCGCCGGAGCGGTGCTCGATGCGGGCTGCGGGACCGGCGAGAACGCTCTTCATATCGCCTCGCTGGGATTGTCGGTTCTGGGCGTTGACCTGGCTGAGACGGCACTGGCGATCGCCCGAGCGAAGGCCGACGACCGTGGCATCGAGATTGAGTTCGGTGCGGCTGACGCATTCCAGCTGGAGCGTTTGGGACGCAGGTTTCAGACGGTCCTGGACTCCGGACTGTTCCACACCTTCGACGGCGACGAGCGGCCACGATACGTGGCGAGTTTGGCGTCGGTGACCGAGCACGATGGGACCCTGTATGTGTTGTGCTTCAGTGAGGATGGTCCCAATACTGGCCCGCACCCCATCACTCAGGAAGAGCTGAGAGCGGCGTTCGACCCTAACAATGGATGGAATGTCGCCGCCATCGAACCGGACCGGGTTCTGACGAGGTACCACGACGATGGCGCACCGGCTTGGTTCGCGACGATCAAACGGATCTAGACAGCGGGGTCGGCCCGGTGAGCGATCCATTGCTCTGAGGCCGGCCGTCATCGGTGACCCGCACGCCGTAAGCGGCCGGCGATCCCTGCGATGCCGCCGGGAAAGAAGAAGACGAGCAGTATGAAAAGAACCCCGAGGATGAACAGCGGCTCTGCCAGAGGCGCCCGCAGCCAAACAGGCAGCGAGTGGATCTCGCTGGACGACGAGAGCTTGAGCAGGCGAAAGTCGAGGTACTCGTAAAGAGCGCCACCGAGAGCCGGTCCCCATAGACTGCCCGCGCCGCCGAGGACCACCATCAAAAGCAAGGCCAGGCTCAAGTTGGCGGTGGTCACTCCAGGTGTGGCGCCGCCGAGCAGGAGCAGATAGACGATGCCGCCGAGAGTGGCAAGAAAGCCGCTCAGCGTGAAGGTGAGCAGCTTGAAGACATAGGGGTTGAGCCCCATCACCTCAACGCGCCGTTCATTCTCCCGAATCGCCTGCCAGACCTTGCCGGGGCGCGAGTTGACCGCCCACCAGCAGACCACGAATGTCAACAGCAGGTAACCAAGTGCGATCCAGTAGAGGTTCTTCGTGTTGATCACGCCGATCAAGAAGTCCGGGATCCTCGTTACGTCCAGACCCAGCCCCTCTTCCCCTCCGGTAAGCCGTCCGGGATTCGCATAGACCAGGATCGAGCCCGCCTGGGCAAAGGCCAGGGTGACCATGGCGAACGCTATCCCCCCAACTCTCAGCGAGATTGCTCCAAGGATGAGAGGAAGAACGATGCCGGCGGCAAACGTCATCGCCAGGGCCGGCAGGAGCGCCCAGTGGTACCGGGTCAAGAGGATGTCGGTGAGGTAGATGCCCACCGAGAAATAGAGCGCGTGACCAAACGAGAGCAATCCCGTGTATCCGAAGAGAAGGTTGTAGCTCAGCGCAACCCCAGCAAAAGTGGCGCACAGGGCCAGAAGCTGCAGCGGGCCCGGTTGGCTCAGGAGACCGTTGAACAAGCCGGGAATCTCGAAATCCGCGAACGGGATCGCGGCCAGCAGCCCGAAAACGACCAGTGCGGCAATCGTGCTCCTGCGCGAGCGAAGTTGGCGCAACAAGCTAGCCGACGCTCCGGCCGAGCAAGCCCTGAGGTCGCCACAGAAGCACCACTGCGAGAAGCAGCACCACCGACAGGTCGCCGGCGGCCGAAAATCCCCAGTACACCGACGAGTAGTAATTGATGAACTGCTGGAGCAGCCCGACGACCACCGCGGCGAGCACGGAGCCGGTGAAGGAGCCAAGGCCGCCGATGACGATGACGATGAAGGCGAAGATCAGGGTCGCGGTGCCTCGCTGCGGGTCGATGTTGCCGAAGTAGAGAGCACCCAGAGCACCGGCGAGCGCGGCGGCGACACCACCCAGCGCAAAGATGAGGGTGAACGCGCGCTGGACGTCGATCCCAAGGGCGGTCACCATGGATCGATTCTCGACGCCGGCACGAACGATCAGGCCCCACCGCGTGAACCGGAGGAAAGCGGCCAGGAGGAGAAACACCGCCGCCGCGACGGCGATAGCAAGCAGCCTGCTGTTGGGGATGTTCGCGCCGGCAAGCTGCGTGACCCCCTGGGTCCAGCCTGGGGCGGGATACGAAATCGGGTCCGGGCCGAAAATCCCCTGGACCAATGCCGTGAAGGCCAAAGCAAGGCCGACCGTCACGAGCACCTGCTCGATGTGGCGCCGGTAAAGCGGCCGAATCAGGCTGACCTCCACCGCGGCGGCGACGATCGCGCCGACGACCATGCAGCCGGCCAGGGCAATCAGAAAGCGCCACGGCTCTCCGATCGGAAGGCGGACCGCGATCCACCACGACGCGTAGCCGCCAACGGTCAGGAAAATGCCGTGGGCGAAGTTGAGCACCCGCATCAACCCATAGGTGAGCGAGAGTCCAGACGCGATCAGGAAGTAAAGAGCGCCGAGACCAAGACCCGTGACCAGCAGCAAGATGACCGTGCTCATCTTGTTTTCATCAGTGACCGCCGACGCCGAGATAGCGCCGGGCAAGGGCGGGGTCGGCCATGAGCTCGGCCACGTCACCCGTGTACGCGACGCGGCCCTGGTCGAGCACCACGACCTTCTCCGCCAGCGTTCGCGCGACCTGGAGATTCTGCTCGACAAGCAGCAGGGTGGCCGCCTGGGCGGCACGTTTCAGCGCGGAAGCTGCATTCGTGACCATCAGCGGAGACAGTCCCTTGGTCGGCTCGTCGACGAGGATGATCTGGTTTTCGTTGAGCAGCGCCCGGGCGATCGCGACCATCTGCTGCTGGCCGCCCGAGAGGCTGCCCGCCGCTTGCGCGCGGCGCTGCTGGAGCTCTGGAAACAGCTCGAACACGAGGTCGTACCGCGGCTTCTTGTCGCGCTCGGCGAGCTTGAGGTTCTCAGCCACGCTGAGCTCCGAGAAGATCTCCCGTTCTTCGGGGACGTATCCGACACCAAGGCGCACGATCTGGTGGGTCGGCATCCGTGTCAGCTCGCGCTCCAACAGCCGGATCGAGCCGCTGCGACCGACGAGGCCAAGGATCGCCTTGATGGTGGTGGTCTTCCCCGCACCGTTGCGGCCGAGAAGAGCAGTCACGCCACCGGCCGGGACCTTGAAGCTGACTCCCTGGAGGATGTGCGACTCACCGAGATGGACGTGAAGGTCTTCGACCTCGAGCAGAGTGCGGATGGTGGTGGGAGCGCTCACACGCTTTCCGGACCGAGGTAGGCTTCCTGGACGACTGGGTCGGCCATCACATTTGCCGGCGTATCGATTCGCAGCAGCTTGCCTTGATGCATGACCGCGACCCTGTCGCTTAGACCGATCACCGCGTCCATCCGGTGCTCGACCATCAGGATGGCCTTGCCCTGCTCGCGGTGCAGTGAGCGGATGACATCGATCATGCCCGCGACATGCTCGACCGACAGGCCTGAGGTCGGTTCGTCGAGGAGCAGGACCTCGAAACCACCGCCGAGCAGGATGGCCAGCTCCAGCCGCCGCTTGGTCCCGTGCGGGAGCAGGGCCGCGGGCAGCGGCGCGACGTCGGCAAGACCGACCTGTGCAAGCGCCTCGGCTGAGCGCTGAACCGTACCGGTGTCGGCGGCCGCTCGCCGCCAGGGCTGCAGGCTGCCGCCCTGATGGGCCTGAACGCCGAGCCGTACGTTTTCCATCACGGAAAGCGCGTTGAAGACTGTCGAAGTCTGGAAGGTGCGGCCGAGTCCGGCCTGGGCGCGCTGGAACGGCCGATCGCCGGTGACGTTCCGTCCGAGCAGCTCGACGGAGCCGGCGGTGGGTCGAGCTATCCCGCTGATCAAGTTGAGCAACGTCGTCTTGCCCGCGCCGTTCGGGCCGATCACACTCACGAACTCACCTGGAGCGAGCGCAAAGCTCACCCCATCGACGATGGTGAAGCCACCGACACGGAAGCCGAGGTTGTGCACCTTCAGCACCGGTGCGGTGGACTTCACCATCTCAGCGGACGAAGAGACTACTTCTGCGGCGGTGCGGTGTCTTGAGCTGAGAGTGTCTTGACCAGCGTTGCGGTGTAGTCGGTGCCGCTCTGGTTCAGCTTGGCGATGAACATCGGCTGCAGCATCGCGTGGTCCGAGGCACGGACCGTTTGCTGTCCTTTCGGCGCGAGGAAGCTGTAGCCCTCGAGCGCAGTGATCATCGCGTCCACGTTGGTGTCGCCGTCCGCTTTTTCTACGGCGCGGGCCAGCAGCTGCGCGGTCACAAAGCCGTCGGGACTGAATAGATCGGAGAACGAGCCCATCTTCTTCTCCTCACTGATGAGGTTGGTGCAGACGGCGTTCGAGGATGCCCCCTCGAAGTAGTGCGCGAGCAGCGAGATCTTGCTGCCGGCAGTGCCGAAGATCGGCCAGGTCGCCTTCTCGGCGAGGCCAGTGACCACCGTGCTCGAGTCCACGGCGCCCTGCTGTGTCATCGCCTGCCACATCGACTGCGCGGTGGCTCCGGCCCAGGCGACGAAGATCATGTCGACTTTGGAGTCCTTCGCCTGCTTGGCGAAAGGCGTGAAGTCGCTGGCGCTGAACGGAACCAGGAGCGAGGTGACCGTGGCGCCCGTGAAGACGGACTTGACCGCCGTCACGTTGCCTTGCCCGAAGGCCGTGTCCTGGGCAAAAACCAGGACCTTCTTGCCGGTGACATCGCCGATCATCGCCTTCGCGGTCAAGACGTCCTGGATGCTCTGCCGGCCAGATCGGAACGTGTACTTGTTGATCCCGGTGACGGCATCGCTGGCGGCTGCGCCCGAGATGAACAGGACTTTGTTCTGGGCCGCGATGGGAGCGACCTGGAGGGCTACGCCGGAGGACGCGCTGCCACCGATGATGTGGTAGCCCTGGCCGATCAGGTCTTTGGCGATCGTGACGGCCTTGGCCGCGTCACCCGCGTCGTCGTTCACGCTGACGACGATCTTGTGGCCGTTGACCGAGCCCGTGCCTTTCGTGACGTACTTGAGACCGATGTTGAAGCCCTCGATGTACTCCTTTCCGTAGGCGGCAAGGGCGCCGGTCTGCGAGTAGATCAGGCCGAATTTGACATCGGCTTTCGCTACCGGAGGATTGGTGCTTCCGCCGCACCCAGCCACGAGCACCGCGATGCCCGAAATGGCGACAAGCGCCTTGAGACGGTTCAACAAACGGATCACGTTGTTTGCCTCCTAATGGGAAATGACGGTTGAATCCAGACAGCGGGCGGCGAATTTGTCGACGAGGGCCGCGACGGCGGACGCACCTGGATCCGCCAGGGCGATCGTGTAATGCGTGGTACCCGGGATGAGGTGTTCTTCGACCGACGGGATTCGCTCGCGGATCTCCGCCATGACCTGGTCGGGGATGATCGGCGGCTGGCCGGGCGCGACACCGTCTTCGGCACGGATGACCATGACCGGACAGCTGATTGCGCCGAGCCGCTCCTTCGCCTCTTGTTTTTGCGCCATCGACCGGAAGTCTTCGCGCACCGCGGGTTCAGCCGCCCGGGCGCGGAGCTCGGGTGGTTCGCCGCCGAGGTCGTATTCGAGGTAGGCCTCGACCCACGGGCTCCAATCCGCGGCCGGGAAGGCCGGCAGCCCCCGCCAGAAGTCGAGGTATCCGGCGCGAGACGGGTAAGTGGTGCGCAGGCGTTCGACCTGGGGCTTGAGCAGCGTGTCCAGCAGCTGGTCGGGATCAAAGTTCGCCGGCGGGTCGAGCAGATAACCGCCGTCGAGCATGACGAGGCCTGCGACAAGTTCCGGAAACTCAACTGCGAGCGCGGTCCCGATGTACGCGCCCATCGAATGGCCGAGCACGACGCTGCGGCCCAATCCCAGCGTGTGCATCGCGGCCGCGATGTCGCGCGCGTGCTGCCGCATGCCGTAGCCGACGGCCGGCTTGTCGGACTGGCCTCGTCCACGAAGGTCGAAGGCGAGAAGCGGCCGCCGCCCGGCGAGTCGCTCGGCGATGCCGATGAAGTTGACGTGTGAAGCCGTCAAGCCGTGGATGGCGACGATGGCCGGGCCCTTGCCGGGCCAGAGGCGGTACGCGAGCTCGACTTCGCCCGCGCGCACGCGTCCTATGAGCTCGCCGTTCGAAGCCAACCTTGCCACCACCTCAGAATCCGGGTAGACGACCTAGCGCTCGCTCGTCTCAGCGCCAAATGAAACGTGGAAACCCACCAATTACGAACGATCGCTCGTTAGTCTAATCGCCTGGATGTCAATGTCAATGAGCAGTTCGTGGGCTACCATGAGGCAGGTTTGAGCACCGATTCGCGCACCCGCCGGTCGGTCATCTCAAATGCCGATCCGATCCAGTCGATCCCGCCCCTCACCGCTGCCAAGGGCGCCCTTCTGCCCCCCCGGGCGACGGCGAACGGGACTCTCCGCCGCCTACAGGAAGCCGCGCTGATCGGATTCTGCGAGCGCGGCTACCACGGTCTGTCGACGCGGGACCTGGCCAGTGCCACGGGGGTGAGGGCGAGCTCCGTATACGCCCACGTCAATGCGAAAGAGGACCTCCTCTTCCAGCTCGTGACCATGGGCCACGAAGAGCACAACGAGCTGCTTCGCAAGGCGCTGATGGGGTCCGGGGCGGACCCCCGCGACCAGATGGAGGCGCTCGTCAGAGCCCACGTGGTCATGCACGCGACCTACCCGCTCCTGGCGCGGCTTTGCAACAAGGAGCTGCATGCGCTCTCGCCGGCGAACGCGGAACGCGTGATGCGAGTGCGTCTGGATTCGGAGCAGATGTTCCTCGACGTCGTGAAGCGTGGCATCGAGACCGGGTCGTTTCACATCCCCGATCCGTGGCTTGCGGTAGCCGCGATCGCGGCCATGGGCCTCAGAGTCGCGGAATGGTTCGAGCCCGGCGGCCCGCGAAGTGTCGCTGAAGTCGCCGATTCCTATTCGGAGTTCGCGATAAAACTCCTTTCCTAGCGCCGACTCACTGCACTGAGACGGCGGGTCGGCACGGTTAACAAGGCACTTTACTTTCGGCGGTAAATGCCTAAGATGGCCCGGAAGCGCCGATGGCACCAGCCTTCGGCGATGGGGAGGTCACGAGGTTGGCATCTAGGCCTGCGTCGTCGAAAGGAGAGATGACTGTCCCCGCCTCGCCAATTCAGGTCATCATTTCCAAATCTCAAGAAGCGCGCCACATCAGACGCGTTGGGTTCATCTGGCTCTTTGTTCTCGTGTTTCTGGCAGGAAACCTGTGGGACTGGTTCGGCGGCCACAGCTGGGGTCCGCAGCAGAGCGGTGGCAATTCAATGTGGGTTCACGCATCCGCCGCATTGTTCTGGCTCGGCGTCGCGATGTTGTCCCTTTGTCTCAAAGATCTGTCGTCTTTCCTAATCCATCGATCGCCTCCTCCCGTTGGCGGCCAACTTCCTGCTAGAGGTCCCTGGTGGATACGGCCGATCCTTTGGTGGGATCACCACCTGGGACGTCCAATTCATAGGATCGCCAGCAAGAACCAAGCGCTTGTTGGGCTTGTGTTTCTGGCAGCCGGCGCCGTGTTCGGCCATTTCGTTTGGAAACCGTGAACGCGGCTACATCCCCCCCGCCTCCACGCCCGCCGGATGAGGGTCTGGCGCGCCGCCTATCGCATACCCAGGCGATGGTGCCCCTAGCAGTCGGCGGCGTTTTCGTAATCGTCACCTTCGCGGCATGGCATCGATACTCGGATTTCAAAGAATCGAACTGTCCGACAAGCCTGGTGCCGGACAGCCTCTGGCCGACCGGCGCGTTTGCCGCGATCATTTTCGCGTTCCTTCTCGGCGGGTTGCTTGGCAAGCTCCACAGGCCCACGGATAGCCAGGACACCCGAGGTCGGTTGTTGGCGCAGATAGGCCTGACCGTATTGATGGCCTTCATCACGTTCGCCTGGTGGTATGAGACGAGGGCAGTCGCCAACCCTTGGGCGGTGGAAAACCCTTCGGGTCTTCATCCGATCACCTACTACGTCATGTGCGTGAAGTCGATACAGAACGATTGGACCCTGCTGGTTTTTATCCTCGGGGCACTGATTGCCGGCCGCTGGCTGTGGCACCGACCAGGTACCTACTTCTGATGAACTATCCGCAGCTCATCGCGACAGGCGGTCCTGGACTGATCCTGCTCATTGTGGTTCTCGATGTCCTCTGTCTCGCCCTGAAGCGGCCGACGCCGGGCCAGGTAATCCAGTTGTGGGCGCGAAGTCATCCAGTCCTCGCGGGCCTTTTCGCGGGATTCGTCGGAGCATTTTGCGCACACATCTTCTGGTACACGCAGTAAGACTTCTCGTTGGGTCGCGGCCTAAACGCCCGCTCAGGCGAGGTCCAGGGTGGGCAGAAAGCGCGGCGCCCGGCGAGCTTTCGTCAGCTGCTCGAAGGCGTAAGCCATGCCGAGCAGCAGCGCCTCGGAGCCGGGCCGGGCAAAAAAGGCGAGGCCAAGAGGTAAGCGGTCGAAGGCCATCCCCGATGGCACGGTAACCATCGGGTACCCCGCCATCGCCGACGGCTGGGTCGAGCCGCCGATCACGCGGTCGCCGTTGATCTGATCGATCACCCAGGCGGGTGGCCGTGAGGGCGCCACGAGCGCGTCAAGCTGGTGTCTGTCGAGCGTGGCGTCGATGCCATCTTCGCGCGACAGCCGCCGCGACTCGGCGAGCGCTGAGAGATAGTCGGCGGAATCGAGGCCTGACCTGGCCTGGCACGCTTCAAAGATCTCCTGGCGGAAATACGGCATCTCCTCCGCCGCGTGCTCTTCGTTGAAGCGGATCAGATCGGCGAGCGAGCGCGGCTCGATCCCCGGTCTGCCCGCGAGATACGAATCGATCCCCGCTTTGAACTCGTACTGCATCACGGTCGTCTCCACCTTTCGCTCGTCAGCACGCATCGCCTTGGTCGTCGAAATCTCGACCTCGATCAGCTCCGCGCCGAGGTCGCGGAGGCCGAGCAGGGCCGCCTCGTGCACTTTGTCGGTGTGCTCGCTGTAGCCGGTGAAAGGCTCGCGAAGAACCCCGAGACGGCGACCACGAAGCGCGCCCGTATCGAGATGAACCGTGAAGTCTGTCGGAACGTCGACGAGCGCGCCAAGCAAGAGCGCGGCATCGCGCACGTGGCGGGCGTGGGCGCCGGCGCTGTCCTGGCTTCGCGAGATGGGAATGATCCCGTCCTGGCTGACCAGGCCGACCGCCGGCTTGATTCCGACCACTCCATTGGCCGACGACGGGCAGATGATGGAGCCGTCCGTCTCGGTCCCGACGGCAACGGGAATCAGGCCTGCCGCGACGGCGACCGCCGACCCGCTGGAGGAGCCGCACGGAGACCGGTCGAGCACGTGCGGGTTGCGGCACTGCCGGCCCCGCCCGCTCCATCCCCCGGACGACCGCGAAGAGCGGAAATTGGCCCATTCACTGAGATTGGTCTTGCCGAGCAGGAGCATGCCCGCCGCCCGAAGACGAGCAACCAGCGGGGCATCGACGGGAGCCGGCACGCCCAGCAGAGCGAGCGAACCGGCAGCCGTCTGCATGCGGTCTTTTGTGTCGATGTTGTCCTTGACCAGAACAGGGATGCCGTGGAGAGGCCCGAGCACCCGGCCTTCGCGTCGCTCCCGGTCAAGCCGGTCGGCGATCTCCTCCCAGTCCGGGTTGATCTCGATGACCGAGCGCAGGCTGGGCCCGACCTGGTCGATGGCGGCGATTCGTTCCAAGTGCATCTCAGCGAGCCGGCGCACGCTGAGCTCGCCGCTGTCAAGGCGCCGAGAGAGGTCGGCCATCGACCAGTCGGCTAGCTCGAGTTGAGGTACCAGGTCAGCGCGCCACAACCGGGAGGAGCTCTTCCGCCAAGCGATCGAGCTCTGCCTTTTCGTTTGGGTGCAGAGCTCGCAGCGGTCTCCGGCAGTGCTCCTGGATCGGCACGCCTCGCCGGGCCAGCAGGTGCTTGAGCGCCGCCTGGAAAGGAAAGCGCTGCACCCGGTCGCGGATCTCGCCAAGTCGATGCGCGCCGGCTTCGGTGGGTCGGCGCACTACTTCGGTCACCGCTTCCGGGAACGCCGCCGCCAGCCCGGATACTGCGCCCACGGCGCCGGCGGCGAGTCCGCGATGGATCAGGGACTCAGGCCCCACGAAGACCTTGAGCCCGTCGATCAGATACGGCTCGAACCGCTCCCACGGCGCATCCGACACCTTCAGCCCGACAAGGTTTGGCAGGCGGGACCGCAGCTCCTCGATCACTGCGGGCTTCACCGAGTAACCGCTTCGTGCGGCGAACTCATATAGGAAGAAGGGCAGCGGCGCGCAAGCGCGGGCGGCGGCAGTGAAGTGTTCGACGAGCGAAGCGTCGTCCAGTGCGAAGTAAGGAGGCGCTATCACCGCCACGGCGTCCGCCCCGAGCTCGGCCGCGTGCGCCGCGAGCGCTACTGTGGCCGCAGTTGTCTGCGCGCCACAGTGAACTATCACGATTGCGCGGCCGACCCTTGCTCGAAGGAATGCTTCAGCCGCCGCGCGGCGCTCGTCGGAGCTCAAGAGAATGCCTTCGCCCGTTGTGCCGAGTGCCAGGATCCCATCGACGCCCGCAGCGACCAGGTGCTCGACCATCGGTCCGATCGCCTCCAGATCCACCGCGTCCCCACCCTTCCGTAATGGCGTCACCGCTGCGGAAATGGCACCAGCGAAAACGGAATTGGGTTTCTCGGGCACTTTCAGTATCTCCGTGCGTGGTCGAAAACGTTGACGAGGGGGCGGCGATCCAGGTACCGGTGCAGGTTCTCGATGAACAGATCGACGAGCCGGTCGTTCTCCTGTACCACTGTGCTCGCCGAGTGCGGCGAGACGATGACGTTCGGCATCGCCCACAGGGCGTTGTCGGCCGGCAGTGGCTCTTTCGCGAAGACGTCCAGGCCGGCGCCGCGCAAACGGCCGGCCTGAAGCATCTCGATCAGCGCCGGCTCATCGATGAGCGAACCGCGACCGACATTCACCACGACAGCGTGCGCGGGAAGGAGGGCAAGGCGCCTGCGATCGATCAGGTTGGTGGTTTCCGGAGTGTCCGGCGCGGCGATCACGAGGATGTCGGTTTCGGGAAGCGCGGCGTCAAGACCTGCCGAGTCGACAACCCTGCTTACGCCGGGCGGAGTTTTCCCTCCGGTCGTTCGTCGGTGACCGGTCACCTCCATGCCGAGGGCCGAGCTCAACACTGCGATCCTCGATCCCACGCGGCCCAAACCGATCAGCGTCATCCGCGATCCGAAGACCTCCTGGCCGCAGAAGCGCTCCCAATGGCGCTCCGCTTTCCAGGTGTTGACCCGCGGCATCTCCTTGGCGAAGTACAGAGCGGTCAGGAGCACGAACTCCGCCAGCGGCTGAGCGTGGATTCCCGCGGCGTTGGTGATGAGTAGATGCGAGCCGGCGAGGCCGAGGTGCTCGACGAGCGGACCAATCCCGGAACTGGTCGCTTGCACCCAGCGCAACCGGGGCGCCCTTTTGAGCAGCTCTTCAGGGCGTTCCCAGTCGAACTCGAAAGCGATCTCGGCCCGGCCAAGGTGATTCTGCCAGCGCAGGCGCTGCTCCTCGGTCAACGGCCTTGGAGGTCCGTGATGGTCTGCTTCGTAGCGGGTCGTCGGCAGGAGATCCGGCTCGTAGATCAACTCAATCCGGTCCGGTTCGGCCGCGGCGATTCGCTCCGCGTGCCTGGAATCCAGCCAGGTGGCGATCAAGACCGGCACGCGGCTGTCAACGGGCGCCATTGACATTGCCTCCAGTGGACTGCTCGGCCATCAGCTCGGCCAGCCGGTAGCAGAGCCGCGTCCCCGCCCCAAGCGGGCCGCGTGGGATGTCGCGGTGCGCTTGGTTCTCGTTCCAGTGGCTGCCGGCGATGTCGAGATGGACCCACGGCCGCCCCTCGACGAACTCGCCGATGAACATCGCCGCGGTGATCACGCCGGCCTCGCCGTAGTAGGAGTTTTTGAGGTCGGCGCTCTGGCTCTGGATCAGCTCTCGGAAGTCCGGGTACATCGGCAGCCGCCAGACCCGGTCTCCCGCAGCTTCGCCCGCGGCGGCCACGAGACTCCACAGCCGTTCGTCATTGCTCACCGCGGCCGAGGCAGCATGGCCGAGGGCGGCCCGCGCGTCGCTGGTCAGGGTCGCCAGGTCGACGAGGTGGGTTGCACCTGAGCGCACCGCGTAGGTGACGGCGTCGGCCAGCACAAGCCTGCCCTCGGCGTCGGTGTTCAAGACTTCGACGGTTTTGCCAGACGCTGTCTTCCAAACATCTCCCGGCCGCTGGGCGCCGCGACCAGGTAAGTTCTCGGCCACCGCGAGCACCGCCATCACGTTGATGGGGAGCTTGCTCTCAGCCACGACCTGGATCGCCGCCAGGACAGCGGCCGCCCCGCCCATGTCACCACGCATCTTGACCATCCAATCGGAGGACTTCAGTGAGAGCCCGCCGCTGTCGAAGGTGATGCCCTTGCCGACGAGGGCCAGGTTTGGTTCGTCTTTGGCCCCGCCACGATATTTCAGCCTGATCAGGCGGGGCTCCTGGTCGGACGCGGCGCCGACCGCAGCCAGAAGTGCGTAACCGTCTTTGGTGAGGGCTTTGGCCCTCAGGACCTCGCAGTCCAAGCCAAGACTGTTTGCGAGCTCGACAGCGATGGCTTCGAGGCGATCCGGGCCCAACTCGTTGGCAGGTGCGTTCTGCCATTCGCGTGCCCTGGCCGTGGCCTCGCCAAGTCGGCGGGAGACATCGACCACGGCGGCAGGCGCATCACCGAATCCGACGAGGGTCAGGCCGGCCAGCGGCGCCGGGTGGCGGCCCGTACTCCGGTCGCGCCGATCCCAGCTGCCGGCAACGCAGCCTTCGATGACGGCGCCAACGTCCTCATTCCGGAGCGCGCCGGCCTTCAGCACCGCGATCTTTCCATGGCCGAACTCCCGCGCCGCCCGCACCATCTCCTGATGCGCGAAGCGAAGGCGGGAGCCGTCCAGGTCGGCCGTGGCGCCGAGGCCATAGAGAAGGATGCGTGGACTGGTGAGTCCGCTCCCCGCGGGCAGGAGCAACACCTCATGCAGACGGCCGCGATGCTCTCCCGAAGCGGCGAACGCCGCCGCGGCGGGATCGAGCTCCAGCAGCAATGGGTCGGGCGGCGCGCCTGACATGACCGGTATCGCCAGCACGTCGGCGTCTACAGCAGCGGCCGCGCCGGGTTTTGAGGTCAAGGCGACATGAACCGGTTGGGACTCATTCACGAGAAGAATGTATATTGTCGCGGATTAGATCTTTCCCGCGAGATGGCAGTGTGGCAACCGGATTTTTGGGGAGGACAGCCGTCTGATGCAGGGACGCAGCAAATTGTTTATCGCCGCCATGAGCGCGCTCATGGTGCTTCTCGCGGCCTGTGGCAACAATGCGACCACCAGCCCGTCCAACAGCGCGGCGGGGAAAACGCTGGTCATCGACCATGCCTACGCCTGGGACTTCAGCAAGGACAACGACCCCAGTCGGGGCGGCGTCGACTTCGAAGCAGATCCGTTCTTCCACGCGGTCTACGACAGCCTCCTCACGTTCAAGCTAGGAGATTCCTCGACACCCATCCCACTGGTCGCTCAGTCCTACACGGTCTCGCCTGACGCCAAGACGTTCACGTTCATCATCCGCAAGGACGTGAAGTTCGCCGACGGGACTCCGCTCAACGCGCGTGACGTCGAGTTCACTTACAACCGACTCCTGAACCTTCACGACAATCCCGTCTATCTCCTCGACGGGATCACCTCGATGAAGGCGACCGACGACTACACGTTCGTGCTCGTCTCCTCAGTCGCGAACCCGGCGATTCCATTCATCGTCACGAACCCCGCCCTCGGCATCATCAACTCCAAGCTGCTGATGGCGCATGGCGGAAGCGCCGCCAAGGATGCCGCCACAGCCGACTCTGCCAAAGACTTCCTGGGCACGTCATCTGTTGGCAGCGGTCCCTACGTGATGTCCTCGGTCAGCACCTCGCAGGTAGTGCTGAAAGCAAACACCAAGTACTGGGGGCCGAACAAGCCCAACTTCGGAACGATCATCTTCCGCAACGTTGCCGCCGCGACACAGCAGATCGAGATTCAGAAGGCATCGAACCAGATCGAGCTCAGCCTGTCCGGCGACCAGGCGGCCAGCCTCAAGAGCAACAGCGCGCTGAACGTGTCGAGCTTCACGTCGCCGAACATCACTTTCGCGTTCTGCAACATCAAGACCTACTCGGCTTGCGCCAACGAGCACTTCGTCAACGCGATCCGCTATGGCATCGACTACCAGGGCTTGATCAGCGTGGCCGGCGCGGGAGCGGCTCAGGCGCCTGGCGTCGTCCCGTCCCAGTTCCTCGGCGCCCTTCCGCTGTCACAGGCGGTCAAGCGTGACGTGACCAAGGCGAAGAGCGAGCTGCAGGCATCTGGCGTCTCCAGCGCCATCATCGACCTTGACTACACGATCAGCAGCACCGGCCTCAACGACTCGCTTGCTGCCAAGATCAAGGCCAACCTCGCCGAGGTTGGCATTACCGTCAACCTCAACGGCCAGCCCAGCTCGATCGCGACGCCGAACTACCGCGGCGCCAAGTACAGGCTCGGCCTCGCGGGCTGGGCTCCTGACTTCCCGGACCCCAACAACTACCAGGCGTTCTTGCCCGGCCAGCTGGTTGGCAAGCGCGCGGGCTGGCTTGCCGGCGCTGCTCCGGAGATCGAAGCTCTCGGCGCCAAAGCCGGCGCGACACCGGACAATGCCACACGTGGCCAGCTCTACCAGCAGCTCCAGACCCTGATGAACCAGAAGAGCCCGATGATTCCGCTCATTCAGCCGGGGCAGTCCGTGGTAGCCACCAAGAACCTCACCAATGTCATTTACAGCCCAGTCTGGTACCTCGACTTCGCCTCGATCGGCACGAACTGATTCACTGGGAGCGGCGCTAGCCAAGCGCCGCTCCCAGCATCCACTCCTCTTCTTCATAGGGCGACGCCTGATCGCGCTGGTGTTTCTGTGCCTAGGGGTGTCCGTGATGGCTTTCGTCCTCACCCACCTGGTGCCGGGTGATCCCGCGGTGGCAAACCTTGGCGACCGGGCATCTTCCGACCCGATCGCGGTGAAGCTCTACCGAGAACACTTCGGGCTCGACAAGCCGGTGCCGGTCCAGTACGTGGTGTATCTGGGAAACCTTCTTCACGGCGACCTGGGCGAATCTGAGCAGAGCCGGCGGGCGGTGCGCACCGACCTCGCCGAGTACATCCCCGCGACCGCTGAACTCGCGATCACCGCGATGGCGCTCGCCATCCTGCTCGGCATAACCCTTGGAGTGGTCGCCGCCATCCAGCGCAACCGGCTCGCCGACCAGGTCATCCGTGTTGTCTCCCTGGGAGGGATGTCCACGCCACAGTTCTGGCTTGCCCTGGTGGCGCTCTTCGTCTTCTTTTACAAGCTGAGCTGGGTTCCTGGAAGCGGCCGGCTCGATGCCGCCGTGCTGCCACCGCCCCATCTCACCGGACTGTTCACGATCGACGCGCTGGCGGCCGGCCAGCTCGACGTCTTCGTCAACAGCGTCCAGCATCTGATCCTGCCCGCCTGCGTGCTTGCCGCCATCAACATGGGACTCTTCGCCCGCTTCACCCGCTCGGCAGTGCTCGAGGTGCTCGAGAACGACTACGTCCGCACCGCGCGCGCCAAAGGGCTGCCCGAGGTGACGGTGGTGTTCCGGCACATCCTGCGAGCGGCATCTCCGCCAATCCTGACGGTGGTTGGGCTCGCCTTCGGCAACGTCATGACCGGAACCGTCCTGGTGGAAAACATCTTCTCCTGGCCGGGAATCGGCCAGTACTCGTACAGGAGCGCGACGGGTCTCGACCTGCCGGCGATCGTAGGCGTGATGCTTTTCGTCGCGATCGTCTACATCCTGGTCAACATGGTCGTCGACATCCTGTATGGCGTGGTCGACCCGAGGATTCGAGTCGCGTGAGCGCCGCCCTCCGCAGGCCGTTCTCTACGTGGCGCCGGATTCCCGGTGCGTGGAGGCAACCTGTGACCATCGTCGGGCTCGTCATTGCAGCGTTCTGGTTCGTGATCGCCGTGATCGCACCTCTTGTAGCTCCGCACGATCCTTTGGCGCAGGGAGTCACCCTTTACGATCCGCCGTCCGCCGCGCACATCATGGGCACCGACGAGCTCGGCCGGGACGTCTTCTCGCGCGTGCTGTGGGGCGCTCGCATCTCTATCCCGCTCGCCATGCTGCTGGTCGCCCTTGCGTTCACCATCGGAGGCACACTTGGCGGGCTCGCAGGCTACCTCGACGGGTGGGTGGACGAGCTTGTCATGCGAGCAGCGGACTTTGTCTTCGCGGTCCCGACAATTCTGCTGGCGATGGCTGTGGTAGCAGCGCTCGGGCCCAGTCTCTTCCATGCGGTGCTGGCGGTGGTGCTGGTCTCCTGGCCCGGCCACGCACGAGTGGTCAGAGGACTCGTTCGCACCACCATGCAGTCGGAATACGTCGCCGTCGGGCGGCTTCTCGGCTCACCCACACACCGCGCGCTCATCGTCGACGTGCTGCCAAACGTCGCCGGCCCGGTGATCGTTCTTGCCGCCCTCGAGATTGGCAGCGCAATCCTGCTTCTCAGCGGGCTCTCCTTTCTCGGACTTGGCGCCCGCCCGCCCACAGCCGAATGGGGGTCGATGGTCTCGACCGGAGCCCAACACTTCCAGGCATGGTGGATCGGAGTCTTCCCCGGCTTCGCCATCGTGAGCGTCGTGTTGGCGTTCAACTTGCTTGGCGACAGCCTTCGCGACGTATTCGACCCGAAGGCGATCATCAAGGCGCGGGGCGCATGAAGCCGCTCCTCAGCGTGCGAGACCTTCGCGTCTTTTTGGATACGGCAAGCGGCCCCCTGTCCATCGTCGACGGAGTCAGCTTCGACATTGCTGCCGGCCAGGTTTTCGGATTGGCCGGCGAGAGCGGAAGCGGGAAGACCATCACAGCGCTGGCGCTGCTCGGATTGCTTCCGGCGGGAGCGCGCACGGGCGGGTCGGCGATCCTCGACGGCCGGGACCTGCTGACGATGGGGAACCGGCAGCGGCGGCGGACTCGAGGCCGCGAGGTCGCGATGGTGTTTCAGGACCCGGTGTCCTCGCTGCACCCAATGCTCACGATCGAGCGCCAGCTGACCGAGCACCTCCGCTACCAGCTGGGTATGAGCCACAAGGAGTCGGTTGAAAGGGCGGTTCAGCTGCTGACCGACGTGCGAATCCCCAATCCTAAAGCCGCCCTTCGCGGCTACCCCCACCAGTTCAGCGGCGGGATGCGGCAGCGGATCCAGATCGCCATCGGTCTTGCCTGCGAACCGCGGCTCCTGATCGCCGACGAGCCCACGACGGCACTGGACGTGACAGTGCAGGCGGGGATCCTGCGCTTGCTTTACCGACTGTGCCAGGAAAAGGACCTGGCTGTCATGCTGATCACGCACGACCTCGGAGTCCTCTCGGCGCTGGCCGACACGGTCACCGTGATGTATGCGGGCCGAGTCGTCGAGTCAGGTCGCACCGCGCAGGTGATGACACGTTCGCGGCATCCCTACACCAGGGCGCTCATCGACTCGCTGCCACATCCGGAGGCGAGCGACAGAGCCCTCGTGCCGATCGCGGGCGAGCCTGCCGGACCGGAGGCGCGGCCCTCGGGCTGTGCATTTCATCCGCGGTGCCGCTACGCGGAGTCCTCTTGCACAACCTCCGTCCCACCGCTTTTGCAGATCGACGATGGGCGTGAGATGGCATGCCCGGTGGATCCACTGGTCGCGAGCCTCGCCCGATGAGCCTACTCGAGCTGCGCGACGTGGAAGTTGTGTATCAGCGCCGCGATGGCACGCCGGTGCCCGCTGTGGTCGGCGCGAGCCTGAATGTCGACGCGGGCGAGATCGTCGGCCTGGTTGGCGAAACCGGCTGCGGCAAAACCTCGCTCGCCAGGGCGGCAGTGGGCCTGGTCCCGACAACGGGGGGAAGCGTGATGTTCGAGGGCCAGCACGTGCACGTCCTCGGACGTCGCGCACGCCCAGCCCGTGAACGCAGGCTGCAGCTCGTCTTCCAAAACCCATATGAATCGATCAATCCGCGCCGGACGGTTGGCGCGCAAGTTGCGGACGCTCTCGCGATCGGCGGCAAGCAGGCGCGGTCGAGTTTTCCTCATCGGGTTGAGGAGCTGCTCCACAGGGTGGGTCTTCCGGCGAGCATGGCTCGGCGATTTCCGCACCAGCTCAGCGGTGGACAGCGGCAGAGGATCGCGATCGCGCGCGCGCTCGCGGCAGATCCGGCGATGATCGTGCTGGATGAGCCTCTATCCGCCCTCGACGCGTCGGTTCAGGCGCAGGTGGCCAATCTTCTCGTCGAGCTGGCACGAGATCTGAACGTCGGCATGCTGTTGATTTCGCACGACCTCGCGATCGTCCGCCACGTCGCCCACCGCACCGCCGTCATGTACCTCGGCGTGGTGGTCGAGACCGGCCCGACCGCCGAGCTGTGGAGAGCGCCGATGCACCCCTATACGCAGGCGCTGATCGACTCGATCCCGCACGCAGACGGCGCCGGGCATCTGCCCACGGCCCTCGCGGGCGAGATTCCCGATCCGGCGCTGCCGCCGTCCGGGTGTCGGTTCCATCCGCGCTGCCCACAAGTGATGGACCGGTGCCTCACCGATGTCCCCTATCTCGCTGCAAAGGGTGGCGGCCGCGAGGTCGCATGTTGGCTCCATGAATAATCGATTCGAGCCCGCGGGATCGGGGCGGTTGGCCAAGCAGGCATACCAGCATCTTCGCCGGGAGATACTGCGGCAGAAGCTGGAGGCCGGAGCGATTCTTACCGAAGGGTCGATCGCCGAATCGCTGGGAATGTCGAAGACGCCAGTCCGGCAGGCGCTCTACGCCCTCCTCCAGGAAGGTCTGCTCGAGGCAGGGCCCCGCCGCCAGATGGTCGTGCGCAACCTGTCGCCCGTGCAGCGGGCTGAGTTGGTCGCTGTACGCGAGGCGCTCGAACGGGTCGCGGTGATCCATGCGTGCCGCGACATGAACGATGACGATTTCGACCACTTACGAACGCTGCTCCGACGCCAGCGCCGGTTTGCTGAGGCCGGCGAGGTCGACGATTTCGTCGACTGCGACGAGGAAATGCACCTAGCGATCTCGGAGCGATCAGGGCTGCAGCTCGTGCCCCAGTTTCTGAACCAGCTCCGAGGGTTCGTGCGCCTGATGCAGATGAGGGCCCGGCGCGATCCAGGTCACTTGTTCAGGGTTCTTCAGGAGCACGAGCGCCTGGTCGACGCGATCGAGGAGCGGGATGAGGACGGAGCTCTAGAGGCGCTCGCCCATCATCTCCATACGACCGAATACATCTTGGCCGACTAACCGATCCGCGGCTTCGCCGAGCGCAAACTGCCCGAGCAGGTGGTCGGCACGGCGGCGTGCTTCCGCACCAGGCAGCTGATAGAGGCGACCGAACAACCAGAGGTTCTCGCACCCTTCCCCAATTGACATGACCAGCGTCCCGTACCACTATTGTCCGAGCCTGTTCACGCCGTTTGCGAAGGGGGAAAAGTGCACATGAAACGGGTCCGCTTGCTTCAAGCCGTGCTCACCGCGGTGTTGCTGGCCTTATTGGTTATCCAGGCCCCTCCAGTAGGCATCACAAAGGCGAGCGCTTTCAGCTACACGAAGCTGAACGCGATCCAGAAACGGATCCTGTCCGGCACCGCCGACCTCGAGCTGAACCCGAACAGCGCTTCCGCCCGGACGGCGACCAACTCGCCCGGGCAGTTCACGCAAGCGAATGACGGCAGCGCCTGCTCGGCCACGCTCGGGTCCAACGTCAAGGTGAACCAGAACTGCCTGAACCTGTCCGACACAAACCTCCAGGGGCGTGGCCAGGCGCAGAACGAAACCGCCATTGCGGTGGACCCCATGCAGCCCAACCACCTCGTGGCAAGCTACAACGACTACCGCCGCGGTGACGGGACCTGCGGCACCTCGTTCAGTCTCGACGGAGGCCGCAGCTGGACCGACTCCACGACTCCAAATGGATTCACCTCGGGCGCCGCCTTCGGAGCCGCCCGGCAGTACTGGCAAGCCGGCGGCGACACCTCAGTGGCCTATGACACGCGGGGCAACGCCTACCTCACCTGCCAGGTCTTCCAGCGAGGCCAGCCGGTGACGCCCAACCCGGACCTCTCGAGCGGGATCTTCGTGTTCCGCTCCACCGGCACGGCGGGCGCCTCCTGGAACTTCACTGGGCGCCAGGTGCTGGTCAGCAAGGACACGGACGGGACCGGGCTCCCTGCCTTCCTCGACAAGCCGTACATGACCGTCGACAACCACACGACGAGCCCCTTTCGAGATCGGGTCTACGTCACGTGGACGACCTTCACCACCGAGGGCACCGCATACATTTATGCGGCGAGCTCGAACGACTATGGCGAGACCTTCTCGGCCCCCGTCGTGGTCAGCCGCAACAACTCGACCCTCTGCGGCAACACCTACGGGCTGCCGACACCTAACGGCAACTGCAATGCGAACCAGTTCTCCGATCCCTTCACGGGCGCCAACGGCGCACTGTACGTGACCTGGTCGAACTACAACAACTCCGTATCGGGCAATGAAAACCGCAACCAGATCCTGCTGGCAAAGTCGACCGACGGCGGGGCGACCTTCTCGGCTCCGGTCAAGGTGTCCGACTACTACGACCTGCCCGACTGCGCGACCTACCAAGGCGGTCAGGATCCCGGCCGGGCTTGCGTGCCCGAGCAGAGCGCGTCGATGAACTCCGTCTTCCGCGCCGCTAACTACCCGTCGGGCCAGGTGCGGCCCGGCAGCAACTCCCAGGTCGTTGTCACCTTCGGCTCATACATCAACAAGCATTCGAAAGAGTCGAACGGCTGCACACCTGCCGGCTTCGCGGCGTCCGGTAACAACAAGTACACCGGCGTGAAGACACCCGGTGCCTGCAACAACGACATCCTGGTCAGCGTCTCACACGACGGCGGCGCCACGTTCACCGGGACGACCACTGACCCACGGCAACTGACCTCGGCCACCAATTCGGGTACCGACCAGTTCTTCCAGTGGTCTGCCTTCACCGCAAACGGCACGCTCGCCATCTCCTACTACGACCGCGGCTACGGCACCGACGCGGCCGATGGCAGCCTCGACGAGAGCCTCTCCGTCAGCCAGGACCTGGCGACCTTCGAGGTGCAGCGCGTCACCTCGTCGTCGATGCCGCTGCCAACCCAGTTTCCGGACAGCCACAGCGGGAACGGTACCTTCATGGGCGACTACAACGGCCTGGCGGCATACGAGAGAGTCAGTCCGATCTGGCCCGACACGCGAAACGTCGACCTCTTCCTGTGCCCAGGGACCGGGACGCCCGGCAACCCGCCCAGGACCTGCACGCTCACCACGCCGAGTGGATTGCGGGCGAATGACCAGGAGATCTTCACCGCCACGATCTCCATCGACTCCAGCGGCTCCAACGGCTCCACTGGCTAAGCGCACAGAGGAGCGAACTACGCGAATCGGCGGAGGGGCGGCCGGGCCGCCCCTCCGGTAACAACGCCGGTCGATCATCTGAAGTAGCGTTACGAGACGATGTCGGCGCGGACCCTGAATCGGATCATCGAGCACGGTCACGGTCAGGACCCCGCCATCGTGGTGCCGGATGGGATCCGCCTCACTTATGCCGAACTGCGCGAGCAGGTCGCTCGAGCGGCTGACAGGCTGGCTCAACTGGGCCTCGATCGTGGCGACCGGATCGCAGTCGTGCTGCCCAACAGCGCCGAAACCATCGTGCTCTTCCTTGCCGCAGCCACTGTCGGAACGGCGGCTCCGCTCAACCACGCATATAAAGAGGACGAGTTTCGGTTTTATCTCGACGACATCGCCGCGAGCGCGCTGGTCGTCGGCCCGGGGCAAGGAGAAGCAGCCCGCGGCCGCACGCCGGCCGAGTACCTGAAGCCCGGTGACGTCATGGAGTCGGAGGTCGAGGGCATAGGCGCGCTCCGCAACCGGATCGTGTCAGCGGTGGGCGACTGAGCCCATCAGCCGGCGCGATCGGAGCCTGGTTGAGCGCCATCGACGTTGGCCGGCTCGGGTTCGGATAGCCGGTACCCCGTGGCCGGCACGAGCTGGCGTACCCGGTCGCGGGCCTTGGCTGTTGCTTCCTCGGTCGACGGGGCTCGGACTGCGGGGACTCCAATGCGCACCTTTGCGGTCCCTGCTACAGGCTCGACGGTCAGGCCGTTCTGGGTCAGTCTCTCCAGCACCTTGGGATCGCCTGGCGGCCCCGGCTCCGGCTCAAGAGTCAGGCTGAACGCATACTCGCCCTCCGGTGATGTCGCGACGGCTCCCCCCTCGCGC
>Ga0209117_1000342_pt1 | contig 22471 bp, 18 predicted proteins | sample BlaSpr_A8_OM2_M2_FD_187978 | JGI IMG/M metagenome (GOLD analysis project Ga0209117, IMG submission 187978) | Forest soil microbial communities from Thunder Bay, Ontario, Canada - Black Spruce, Ontario site 2_A8_OM2_M2 (SPAdes) (version 2) | ecosystem: Environmental > Terrestrial > Soil > Boreal... | reverse complement strand
GTCAGCCGGCCGATACCCATGGATTCTGGGATCGTGACCTCGATCGGATCGCAGGGCGCCTCGTCCAGTCCGTGCAGCCACGCCGCGGTGCGGCCGGAAAATGCGGAGCCAGGCGGCAACCGGCGAGCGAACGCGGACAGCATAAGGAGCGGACTTTCCTCTAATCCCACCCATCGGTAGAGACCTGCGCCCAATCGGCGATAGGCGGGTCCACGCAACTGTCCGCGGGTGAGACCCACGCCGCTGGCTTCTGCCGCTGTGAACAGCTGGGTCTTGAGGGCGGCATGCACTTGTGGGTTGCGCACTCAGCCAGGATCGCTACACCGGCGTACTGGGGCAACCCAGGTTGTTAACGCGAAGCCGGTACCCCCCGGTGCCACCCTGCCTTTCGGGCCCGAAAGGCTGCCTCGTTGGCCGATTGACGACCTTTCGGGCCCGAATGGCTGTATCGAGCGCCGCTGTGCCGGCATGGCGCAATCTCATAAGCTGCCTAGGCATTGGTCTCTGTAGCAGTCGCCCTGGACATGACCTTCGCCAATCGCAACCAGGGTGGAACCGGCGTCTACGCGCGTTCGCTGCTGTCAGCCCTGAGGGACCGCGAGGACGTGGCAGCCTGGGTCATCGCCGGGCCGCCGAGGTCCAACCCGCTGGGGACCGCGCGCTGGTTGATTAGCGGGGCTCGCAGGGCTATCGGCGCCAAGCCCCCGGATCTCGTCCACTGTCCGAGCTTCGTCGCCCCCTGGCGGATCCGCGTCCCGTACGTCGTGACGGTGCACGACGCCGCGGCACGCTGGGCGCCGCGTGACCACCCTCTCGAGTGGAGGGCCTACGACCGCCTGCTGATGCCCGCGCGCCTGCGCCAGGCCGCGGCCGTTATCACCGGCAGCGAGTTTGCTCGCCGCGAGGTGGCGGAAAGCTACGGGCTGAGGCCCGACCGCGTGGTGGCAATTCCGTACGGGCTCGATCCGCGCTACCTGAAATCCGCCTCCAGCCGCCAACCAGGCGACCTGCGAGGGCCGGTCCTCTTTCCAGGCGCGCCAATCGGCCGCAAGAACATCGACGCGGTGCTCCGCGTCATGGCGGCCAGCCCCAATGGTTCTCTTGGACGCGTGACGCTCGAGATCTCCGGCGCGACCGAGGACAAATTTCCCTCAGTCGCCGCACGCATCCGCGCACTTGGCCTGGAGAGCCGGGTTCGCTGGCTGGGCCAGGTACCGCCCGAGCGGATGCGCGAGGTGATCGCGGGCGCGGCGGCCGTCGTCTATCCATCCTTTTATGAAGGCTTCGGTTTCCCGCCCCTGGAAGCGATGGCCGTGGGCACTCCGGTGGTCGCGTCGGACCGCGGCTCGCTGCCCGAGGTCCTGGGCGAGGCTGCTCTCCTTGTCGATCCTGCCGACGATCGAGCGCTGAGCGAAGCCCTCGAAGCCGTGCTGACCAAACCGGAGATCCGCGAGCGACTCAGCCGGTCGGGCCGTGAGCACGCGGCCACCTTTACCTGGTCCAGGTGCGCGGACAAGACCGTCGAGCTCTACCGCTCGGTGACCGCGAAGGCCCGCACCGCCGCTTGAAAGCCATCGATCGAGTCAACGTGCTTGGCGTCGGAGTGAGCGCCATCAACATGCAGCAGGCGCTGGCCGAGATCGAGGGATGGGTTGCCAAACGCCAGCGCGAGTACGTGTGCATATGCACTGTTCACGGCGTGATGGACTGCCAGCGCTTCGACGATCTCAAGCGGGTTTTCAATCACGCGGGCATGGTCACCCCGGACGGCATGCCAATGGTCTGGCTCGCGCGCGCGAAGCATCCACACGTTTCGCGGGTCTATGGTCCTGACCTGATGCTTGCCGCGTTCAGCAGTTCAGTGACGACGGGCCACCGGCACTATCTCTACGGCGGAGCAAGCGGGACCGGCGAGAAGCTCGCCGCCGCGATGCGCGCACGGTTCCCTGGGCTCGAGATCGTCGGCGTGATGGAGCCGCCCTTCGCGCCGCTCGACGAGCTGGTGTCGAAAGACACAGCCGCGGCCATCAACGCCGCGCGCCCTGACGTCGTCTGGGTCGGCATCGGGTCGCCCAAGCAAGAGCGCTGGGTATCCCTGATGAGGCCGCTGCTCGACGCCCCGGTCTTGATTCCGGTGGGCGCCGCATTCGACTTTCACAGCGGCGCGGTGCGCCAGGCTCCGCGCTGGATGATGCGCTCGGGCCTGGAGTGGCTCTTTCGATTGGCGAGCGAGCCGCGACGGCTATGGCGAAGATATCTGGTGGACAACCCATGGTTCTTGTGGGAGCTCCTGTTGCAGTGGCTGCGTGTTCGCAGGTACGAAATCCAGTAATGCGAATCGCCATCTATGAGAATCTCCCGCCCGGGGGAGCGCTGCGGGTCTCGTACCAGGTCGGCCGCGAGCTGCTGGCGCGTGGTCATCAGGTCGACCTCTTTCGCATCAGCACCTACGGCGACAAGGGTTCGTTCGACCTGGCGCACGAAGCGGGGCTGACTCGCGTCGCTCCCTACCGGCCCCTGTGGGGAATGCTCGACGAGCGCCTTCGCACAGGGCATCTCTTTCCGCGCTCTTACACGCTCTTCGGTCCACTCAAACGGGTCCATCGACAGCTGGCGGCGGAGATCCGGGCGGGCGGATACGACGTGGTCCTCGTCAACCCGGACGCCATGACCAAAAGCCCGTACGCACTGCGCTGGTTGGACGGCGTGCCCACCGTTTACTACTGCCAGGAGCCGCCTCGCGTCTCCACCGAACGGGCGATCTTCGAGCAGCACCGCCGCGACGTGACTCGCACCCACCGGCCGCTGCGGCCGGTGCGCCTCATCGAGGACAAGGTGGTGCTGGTCCGCCTGACGGATGAGGATTACGAGAACACGCGGCATGCGACCACCATCGTGGTGAACTCCGTCTACAGCCGCGAACGGGCGTGGGCCGCTTACGCTCGCAACGCGGTGGTCTGCTATCTGGGCATCGATGAGGCGCGATTTTCTCCTGCCGGCTCGACCCACGAACGCCGCCATGAGGTGCTGTCGGTCGGCGCGCCGGTGTCGTTGAAAGGACACATGCTCGTCGCCGAAGCTCTTGCCCTGCTGCCTGCGGAAAGACGCCCCGCCCTGCGCGTGGTCTTGCCACGCCCGGGGGGGACGGAGCAGCTGGAGCAGCTGGCTCGCGATCGAGGAGTCGAGCTCACCATCGACTCGGCGGTCGACGAGGACGCGCTGGTGGAGCGATATCGAGCGGCGACCGCGACGATCTGCGCGGCTCGCCTCGAACCGTTCGGCCTGACGGCTATCGAGTCCATGGGCTGCGGCACCGCGGTGGTGGCGATCCGGGAGGGGGGTTTTCGCGAGTCGGTGGTCGACGGAGTGACCGGCGTCCTGGTCGAACCCGAGGCGCAGGCGCTAGCGGACGGGATCGCCAGGGTCGCGTACGACCCGCCTTTCGCGCAGAGGCTCGGCGATGCAGGCCGGCGCGAAGTGCTGGCGCGCTGGACGTGGAAGCGCACCGTGGATCAGATGGAGCAAATCCTCGAGGACGCGATCGGCAGGTGACGGAGCCGGGTCCACCGAGCGGCACGGGGCGATTCGCCTCCAACGTCCTGTTCAGCGTTTTCAGCCGAGGTTGGTGGGCGCTTCTCTCGTTCATCACCGTCCCGATCGTCGTCCACGGCATCGGCACCTCGGCGTACGGCATTTACGCCCTCGTCATGGTGGTCATCGGCTACGTGGCTGCGCTCGACTTCGGGCTGACCGCGGCAGTCGTCCGCTCCGTGTCGAGACACAGCGCGACAGGGGACATGCGGGCGATGGAGCGGGTGGTGGGGACCGCATTCACCTTGCTGATGGGGTTCGGGCTGATTGGCGGCATCGCGATCTATTTGCTCGGCCCGCTCGCCGTCGACTCGATACTGCACATTCCAGCGAACCTCCGCGACGATGCGGTCTTCGCGTTCCGGGTGACCGGAATCGGCTTCGCCTTGAACACCGTGCTCATAGTTTTTGCGTCCATCGTTCAGGGCCTGCAGCGATTCGATGTCTTCGCCTCGAGGGCGGTCATCCTCAGCACGGCCAACACGATTGCGCAGATCGGCGCGGTGACGCTTGGCGGAGGGCTCCGGTGGCTGGTCGTCCTCACCCTTGCCACTGGCGTCTTCAGCCTCGTGATCTTCCTGGCCGCCGCGCGGCGTTTGCTTCCAGGGGTGAGCCTGCGCCCGCGCCTGAACAGACCCGCCATAGGCGAACTGGCAGGTTTTGGGCTGTTTCGCTTCGTGAACCAGGCCTCCGGCCAGGTCACCTTCCAGCTCGACATGCTGATCATCGGCATCTTCCAGCCGATTGCCGCCGTCGCCTACTACTCGGTGCCCCTGGCCGTCACTCAAAAGTTCCACCTCATCGAGGACAGCGTGGCGAGTGCCTATTTCCCGGCCGCGGTGGGGATTCACACCCTCGGGGACCGCGAGCGCTTCGTCGCTTTCTATCAGTCGGCCTTCAAGCTCGTGTTCGTGGTGATGGCCTTTCTGATGGTGATCTGCGTGGGTTATGCGAACGCGATCCTGAGCGCGTGGGTGGGGTCGAGCTTCGCCTCGCATGCGTCGGCCATCTTTGCGGTCCTTGCGGTCGGCTACGGACTGTCCGCGATAGTCGGCATGCCGGCCCAGGCCTCCGACGCCACCGGCCATCAGCGATGGACCGCTGGGTTCGCGGTCGCCAGCGCGGTGATCCAGCTGACTCTCGCGCTGATTCTGGTGCCACGGTTTGGCGCGGTCGGAGCGGCTGAGGCCCTGGTGATCAACACCGCCACGCAGGGGGCCATTTTCGTCTGGCTGGTGCACCGCCGCTTTCTTCGCCTTTCGGCACTCGCCTTTTTCGGTGCGGTGGTGATTCGCCCTCTGGTCGCCGGCCTCGCTCTTGTTGTTTTCGTTCTGGTGACACGCCAGTACGTCCACTCGATTGGACTGCTCCTGCTCGTCCTTGCAGTTTCGGGAGCGCTCTATCTGGGGCTCACCTGGGTTCTTGGTGTCTGGAGCAGGGAAGAGGTAGCTGTCGCGCTGCGCATGACTCGGCAAATGTGGGCCGCGCTGACGCGGCTCCGGCCGGCTGGGAGGAGTTCCGAGGGCCGGATCGGATGAGCCGGCGAGTCCTCATGACCACCACCGCATATCCGCCGTCGGTCGGCGGGGTCCAGGGCTATCTGGCGGACCTGTGCGCCAACCTTCGGAGCTTCGAGCCCGACGTCGTGAGCCTGTGGCTGGAAACGCGCACCGACTGGCTGCTCGGCACTACATTGCGCCTCGCCAAGTCCGAGCCAGAGGCTGCTCGCGGCGTGCACCATCTGAGCTGGAGCCGGGCGACCCGAGCCAGGATGGCCCCGTGGGTGCTTGCCTATTATTTCTCGGTGCCTCTCGCCGGGCCGCGCATCGCCTCGCGAATGGCGCCGCAGCTCGACCGCCTCGTCACTCCAGACCACGCGCTCATCCACAGCCATCGGATCGGCAGGGAATTTCTCGCCCAGGCCTCGCTCACCGTCGCGCGCAAGCGCGGCCTCCCGTTCGTACTTTCCCCGTACCACCACCCGAGGTGGCGCGGCTACCTCTACAGCGGTTGGACCGCGGTCTACAAAGCGGCGGACGCGGTGCTGACCCTGACGAAGGCGGAGGCCAGAGAGCTCGAACAGCTCGGCGTCGTCCAGGATCGCCTCCATGTGGTCGGCGGCGCCGCGGACGATCCGCTGCCCGGCTCCGCCGAACGTTTTCGCGCGCGCCTCGGCATCGCGGATGAGCCGCTGGTGGTCTTCCTCGGCCAGCTCTACGAATACAAAGGCGCGGCGCGGCTGCTGGCGGCCGCGGATGCTCTTCGCGCCCGCGGCGTCAAGCTGCAGCTCGCCTTTCTCGGACCGGAGACTCCTCACTCTCGACGCCTGTTCGCCCGGTCGACGCGACAGTGGGTGCACGTTTTGGGTCGGGTCGACCCACAGACGAAATGGGATGCCCTCGAGGCAGCGTCCCTGCTGTGCGTGCCGTCGGCCCAGGAGTCGCTCGGCCTGGTGTACCTCGAGGCCTGGTCGAAAGGGAAAGCGGTGATCGGAGGCCGCATCCCCGCCGTGGCCGAGGTGGTGACCGAGGGCAAGACCGGCCTGCTCGTCGACCCGCGCTCGGTCCCGGAGCTCGAGCAGGCGCTGGATAGGTTGATCGCCGATCCTGCGCTTGCCGCGCGGCTTGGGGCAGCCGGCCGCGAAGAGCTGGCGGCGCGATTCGCATGGCGGCAGGTGGCGGCGCGGGTCGAGGCGGTCTACGACCAGGTCCTGGAAAATTCAGGGAGGCGCGCTCACGCCGCGAGCTGAACGTCAGGCCGCGCCTGTTTCAACCCACGGCCGCCCCACTGGATGCCGGCCCACGTGACGCCTATGAGCGTCCAGAACTCCAGGCTCAGGTCGTTCTTGAAGTAAGGCACGTCCACCATCCCGTGGACGATCACCGCCACCATCGCCAGGAGCACGCCGAGGTGGTACGGACGCCAATCGGCGTCGCCCCGACGCCAGCCGCGCCACGCAACCCTGAACACCGCGATGAAGATCCACACGATGGCGATCAGCCCGAGCAGCCCCATCTCGACCCAGAAGTTCAGCACGATGTTGTGGGGGTCGATGAAGTTGGCGCTCGTCTGCGCGCGCGCGTAGTAAGGAGCGACGCGATCCTGAAAGCCGGACAGCCCCGCGCCCAGAATCGGCCGGTGTTCGAGCAGCTTCACCGCGGCGGTCCACAGCTCCAGGCGGCTGAAGACCGTATTGCCGTACACGTTCTGGGTCTCGACCACGATCCGATGAAAGATCGGGGGCACGAGCAGCAAGCCGCCGCCACCGAGCAGAGCGACGCCAAGAAGAATGAGACGGCGACGATGCGAGAGAGCCAAACCGACGACGACGGCGGCCAGCGCCATCCATCCGCCTCGCGAAAAGCTGAGCCCAGTGACGACCACGCCGGCGGCAAAGAAAACAATTCCAGCGATCCGCTCGCGCCCGCGGGCGTAAAGGGCAAGGCTTCCCATGACGGCCGTGATCGGGACTACATACAGCGCGACCGCGTTGGCGGTCGAGTAGATCACCACAGGCGGCGTTTCCCTGACGTCGTACGTCCGGCTGAGAAGACCCATCAGCACGACTGCCGAGTTCGTGAGGCCTGCGGCTGCGGCACCGGCTGCCAGGGCGGCCGCCACGATGAAGGCGCGCCGGGGAGTTCGAACTACGTTGATCAGCACCACGGCGAACAGGATGGGTTCCAGGATGTACGCGCGGTAGAGGCCCACTCCATGCATGAGGCTTGGAGCCGTCACGGCAGCGATCGCTCCCGCGACCACGAACAGCAGGCCGGGCCAGACCAAGGCGCTGCGCCACACGACCTGCCGCCGTTCGCGCGCGGTCTCGAAAACAAAGACCGCGATGCTGACGAGGATGGCGATCTCCAGGAGAGTCGTGGGGAAAGGGCCCAGCTTCCATCGCACGTTGTACGCAGGGGCAAGCGCGCACGCGGCTGCGCAAAATGCAGTGGTCAGGCGATACGGCAATTGAGACGGATTGTCGGCGGCGCTTGTGGCGCCGGCAGGAGTTCTAGTAGGCGTGGCGCTGAAAAAACATACGTAGACCAGTGAGCATCATGATTTTCAAATCCAAAACAAGTGACCAGTTCTCGATGTAGTAGACATCGTAAATGGTCCTATCCGCGATCGGCGCCGCACCCCTGAGGTCATTGACCTCCGCCCAGCCCGTGAGGCCTGGGCGAACCTGCTGCCGTTCCAGATAGCGTGGCACTTCGGTGGTGTAGCGCTCATCGAAGAACGTCGGCTGCGGCCTTGGTCCCACAAGGCTCATGTCGCCTCTCAGCACGTTCCAGAACTGGGGAAGCTCATCCAGGCTGAGCCGGCGCATGATCCGCCCCAACGACGTGGTTCGCGGATCGTCGGGTTTGGCGACCGTCGGGCCTATCTCGGCTTCCGCGTTCGGGACCATGGTGCGAAACTTCAAGACGACAAAAGGCTTTCGCCGCATGCCGATTCGCTCCTGTTTGAAGAGCACCGGACCTCTCGGTGAGGTCACCTTGATGAGGAGGGCGAGCAGGAGAAAAGGGATGGCGAGGATCAAAAGAGCGATCGCGCTGACGACGATGTCGATAGTTCGCTTGAGAAAGGCATTGAAACCGGTCAGGTGGCTGTGGCGAATGCCCACGAGTGGCAGGCCGTCGATGGCATTGACCTCGGCTCGCGTGCTCATGATGTCGAGGAGGTCGGGTACCACCTTGAACTCGAGCTGCTGGTCCTCGCAAACCTTGACCAGGTGCAGCAGTCTCGCGCGGTCCTGGTCAGCCAGGGCGATGAACACCTGATCCGCGCGCAGCTGCCGCGCCTTTTCCGGCAGCTCGTCAACCTTGCCGAGGACAGGCACCTCGGCGAAGAGCGATCCTGCCGCGCGGTCGTCGTCGAGCACTCCGCAGACGAGGTAACCGTATTGCGGGAACATCCTCATGCGATTGAGCAGCAGCTCGCTTCCTGGAGCCGTGCCGACCATCAGCACGCGCTCGGCGCCGATGCCCTGGCGCCTCAGTCGCGTCTCGTACTGCCGCAGGAAGTAGCGCTCGGTGGTCATCAGCACCGCGGTGAGCAAGACGGTGTACGTGATGGTGAGTCGGGAGTAATAGAAGCCCAGGTTGAGAAGGGAGATCGAGGCGAGGATCAGGACGGCGGCCAGCCCTATGCCGCTGTACAGCCCCAGCAGCAGCTCCGCGAGGCTTCGCCCGCGCCAGGAGAGGTACTGCCTGTTGATGGCCAGAGCGAACAGATAGAGGATGACGGCGACGGGTATCGCGGCCACGTACGGCCCGAGCGGAGGGCTGGCAGCTCCTTCACGGTGCAGAGGGTCGAGGTGTTCGTAGTACCAGTACGAGGCCAGTACCGAGGCGACCACGATGATGGCGTCGCCCACCAGCAAAGCGACAGGAAGCCAATCCGGCGGGAGGAACACCAGCCGTCCCGCGCGCGGTGTTTCCGCCGCCGTCATGTTCGCTTCCGGCGCGTCTTCACCGGCTCTCTTGGCGACCGCGTGAGCGGGCCCGGGGCGTGCCATCGGGCAAAGGTTACCCGCCCGGCGCGGACCCGTGGGTGGAAGCCAAAACAGCTGCCGAAACCGCGACACGGAGCTCGGTCGCAGCGGTGTCGAACGAGAAGGTGGAGCTCCAGAGCCTCGCGGCCTGGGCCAGGCGAGCGTAGAGGTCGGGGTCGGCAGTGGTTCGCTCCATGCCGCCGGCAAGGCTCTCCGGAGTGGGCGCCACGACGAATCCGGTCTCGCCGTCGCGGACCGCGTCGCGGAGCCCCGGGACGTCGTAGACGACCGCCGGCGTCCCGCACACGTTGGCCTCCACTATCGACAGACCCCAACCCTCGCGCACCGACGCCATCAGCAGGACGTGGGCGCGCGCCATCCTGTCGTGTTTGACATCCGCCGTGACCCGGCCCAGAAGTTCGACAGTGCCGTCGAGCCCAAGCCGGGCCACCTGCCTGCGCAGGCCGGCAACGTAACCAGGCGTGCCGTCGCCGATCAGCCAGAGATTTGCCGCGTGACCTCGCGCTCGATAGCGCGCGAACGCATCGACGACGTCGTGCACGCGCTTGGACGGCGCCATCCGGCCCACGTATAGAAAGGTCGTGGTGCTCTCTTTGGGAACGTCGGGTACAACCATCGGCTCGAGACCCATCGGCAGCACCTTGATCGGACCTGTAAGGCCGAGGCGCCGGAGGTCGGTCTCGGTCGACGCCGAAATCGTCAGCGCGGGAGTGCGCCGGTAAGTCCGCAGATAGAAGGGCTCGGACGCGTAACCGACCGCGTTAATGGGAAAAGCGCTTTCGTGCCACCACACGTCGCGTGCGAGCTGGAAGATGAGCAGGAGGTGGGGGATGTCAGCCCACATGGGTGTGAAGAAGGGGATCGTGTTGACCTCGTCGATGACGACGTCGAATGAATCGCGAAGGTGTCCGCGGTAGCGGCGCAAGGCGGCGACATGGACGCTCCACTGGCGCCCGCCACGCACCACGTGAACGCCGTCCAGGGTGACCTCGTGAGCGGCCCCCGGAAACATCGCGGTGAACCATTCGACTGTATCGCCGCGCGCGACCAACCTGCGGGCGACCTCGTGCGTGAAGAGCTCCGCACCACCAGCTCTAGGGTTCTGTGGATCGCGCCAGCTCAGGATGAGAATCCGCAAACGTGGTGCCGATTGTAGCCACGGAACGCGCGGGGGCGTGTGCGGTAAAGTCACGGGGATGTCGAAGAACCAAGACCCAGGAAGCAGCTTCTGGTCCGGCAAGCGGGTGACTGTGACGGGCGGGAACGGCTTTCTCGGCCGGCCCCTGGTCCGGCTCCTCGAAGGCGCCGGCGCCAAGGTCACCACGTTCTCGAGCCATGAGTACAACCTCACGCACCAGTCGGAAGTCACGCGCATGTATGAGGATCAGCGTCCGGAGCTCGTGATCCACCTGGCGGCCAAGGTCGGTGGCATCGGCGCCAACCGCGACAACCCTGGAAGCTTCTTCTACGAGAACGCGATCATGGGCATCGAGCTCATGGAGCAGGCTCGCCGTTACGACGTGAACAAGTTCGTCCAGATCGGCACCGTCTGCGCCTATCCGAAGTTCGCGCCGATTCCATTCTCCGAAGATGACCTGTGGAACGGCTATCCGGAAGAGACCAACGCGCCTTACGGCCTGGCCAAGAAGATGCTGCTCGTGCAGTCGCAGGCCTACCGCGAGCAGTACGGATTCAACGGCATCTATCTCCTGCCTGTGAACCTCTACGGTCCGGGCGACAACGTCGACCCGCGCAGCTCGCACGTGATCCCGGCGCTCATCCGAAAGTGCGTGGAGGCAGGCGAGCGAAACGCCCCATCGGTCGAGGTGTGGGGCACTGGGACTGCCACTCGCGAGTTCCTGTACGTCGAGGACGCGGCGCGGGCCATCGTCATGGCGGCCGAGCGATACAACAAGCCTGAGCCGGTGAACATCGGCAGCTCGGTGGAGATCTCGATCAAGGAGCTCGTCGAGCTGATAGTCGATCTGACCGGATTCAAGGGCAAGGTCGAATGGGATCGCACCAAGCCTGACGGCCAGCCGCGACGGAAGCTGAGCGTCGATCGAGCTGACAAGGAATTTGGCTTCCGCTCGTCGACGCCATTCCGCGAGGGATTGCAAGAGACGATTCGCTGGTATCGGGAGGTAATGGCCACCACGCCCAAGTGAGGGTGCCTTCAGCCCCTACAATCGGCCCTCGATGATCGCGGGCCTGAAGGTTGGGGTGGTCATCCCCGCCTACAACGAGGCGGCGTCGCTCGATCGACTGCTACCTCGCATTCCGGGTGGACTCTGCGACATGGTGATCGTCGTCAACGACGGTTCCACCGACGCGACCTCCGAGGTGTCGCGCAAGCAAGGCGCGACCGTGATCGACCGCGCGGAGCGTGGGGGGCCCGGCCCGGCGATTCGCGATGGGCTGGACATGCTGCGAGCCGAACATTGCGACGTGGTCGCGGTGATGGCATCGAACGGAAAGCACGATCCCGCCCAGCTGCCCGACCTGATCCGGCCGCTGGCGGAAGACAACCTTGATCTCGTGCGAGGCTCCCGACATCTGGAGGGCGGAGGACACGTCAACATTCCGTGGCACCGGCTGTTCCTCATCCAGGTCTTCACTGTTCTCTTCTCGGCCCTTGCCGGACGCCGCGTCACAGACGCCACCGGCGGCTACCAGGCCTATCGCCTGCGCATCCTGGACGACCCGCGCATCGACCTGCACCAGGCCTGGCTAGGCCGCTACGAGGTGGAAACGTATCTCTTTGCCAAGACGCTCTTGTGCGGTTACCGCTGGAAAGAGGTCCCGATTCGGATCACTTACGGCGAGCGCGGTCCTTACACGCGGGCGCGGCCGATCGTCGACTGGTGGGGATACTTTCGCCCCGTGCTCTTGCTGAGGCTGGGCCTGAAGCGCTGATGTTCGCGGCGATGCCGGCTGTGTTCTTGGTGCTCGCCGCTCTCTATTTCGGGACCAGGGACGAGTGGCGCATCGCCTGGATGAAAGCCGCCGTGGTCACAGGTCTTGTGGTGGTGGCCATCACGGAGGCGCTGTCGCTGGTGCGGTTGCTGTCCTTGCCCGCGGTGGTCGCTGCGTGGTTAGTGGCGTGCGCTGTCGCGGTGGCGTTGGTCTGGCGGCGACGCGTTGAGCTGTCCGCACGCGGGCGCCGCCTGCGCGACATCCCCCGGCCGCCGGCGACTCTCCTGGCGGCGATCGCCGCGATCGCGCTGATAGTTGCCGGGACTGGCGTAACCGCGTGGGTGGCGCCACCGAACACGTACGACTCGATGACCTATCACATGGCTCGAGTGGCGCACTGGGCTGCCGACGGCACAGTCGCGCACTATCCGACGAACATCCTCCGGCAGCTCTACCAGGCGCCGGGGACGGAATTTGGAGTGCTGCAGCTGCAGGTGCTGTACGGCGGCGATCAGCTCGCCAATCTCGTGCAGTGGTTTGCCATGGTGACCAGCGTCATCGCAGCGTCGGTGATCGCGCTACAGCTGGGCGCGCCGATGCGCGGCCAGCTGCTTGCCTCGATTGTCGTGGCCACGCTGCCGATGGGCATTCTCCAGGCATCGAGCACGCAAACGGACTACGCGGTTGCTCTCTGGCTTGTCTGCAGCGTTGCGATGGCGCTGAGGTTTGTCGCTGACCGCTCCATGAAGTCGGCGTCCTGGTTCGCGGCGAGTCTCGGGCTTGCGATGCTGACGAAAGGCACCGCGTTCCTGTTTGCCGCGCCTCTGGTGATCCTGCTGGGAGGCTGGATGCTGATCCGCCTGAGAAAACAGCTCCTGGCAGCCGGCCTCGTGATGATCTTCATCCCGCTGCTCATCAACTCAGGCTACTTCCTGCGCAACGAGGCTCTCTTCCGCAACCCTGTCTCGGCGCCGCAGGAATCGGCCCAGCTGGTCAATGGAACCTTCACGCCGCAGGCGGTGTTGTCGAATGTCCTCCGTGACGCGGCGGATCAATTCGGAACTACCGCCTCCGTCAACGACAGGCTCACGGAGACTGTCGCGTGGGTCCACGCCAACGTGCTTCACATCAGCCCCGACGATCCGCTCACCACATCTCCCGGCGCGACCTTCCGAGTGACGCCCCTTTCATTTGACGAGGACTATGCAGGCGATCCCCTCCACGCGTTGCTCGCGCTGGTGGCGACGGGGGCCGGGATCGGCTGGGCGCTGCGCCGCGGGCCGCCGCTCATCGGGTTTTACGCAGGAGCGCTGACTGTGGCTTTTGTCCTCTTTGCCGGCTACCTGCGCTGGCAACCCTGGATCACGCGGCTCGAGCTGCCACTGCTGGTGCTCGCGGCCCCATTGATCGGTGCCATCGTCTCGCGCGTGTCCGGCGCCGTCCTCGCCTGTATGGTCGCGGGCGTGCTCGTGGTCGCGGCGGTGCCCTGGGTGATCGACAACCAGACTCGCCCTCTTGCCGGCTTCGCCATCGGCCGTGCCTCGAGGTCGCTCCCCGCCGGGGAGACGATCTTCAACACGTCGCGCGCCGATCTGTATTTCGTGAAACGGCGCGAGCTGAAAGTGCCCTACGTGAACGCTGTCGAACGGGCCAAGCAGGCCGGCTGCGCGGAGATCGGCCTGTGGAGCGGAGCCGACGACTGGGAGTACCCCCTGTGGGTTCTGGCCCAAGCGTCTGACGGGCGAGCACGAGTCGACCAGGTATTCGTGACCAACGAGTCGGCCCACGCCGTTCGTTTCGGCGCTGTGCCCTGCATGCTCGTGGCGGTGGTGCCGGACCAACCGGCAACCGTAGACCTTGGCGGAATCACCTTCACCCGGATCTCGAGCGAAGCCGGAGTAGGGGTCTACGAGCCGAGCTAGGCGCGGGTTGAGGCGCTGACCAGCTCGCGGACCGCGTCGGCGGTGCGCCGGACGTCTGCCTCGGTCATCTCCGGGTACATCGGCAGCGAGAGGATGCGCCTGGCCGATTCCTCGGTCACTGGAAACGAGCCTGGACCGAAGCCACGTGCGCGATAAGCCTCCTGGAGATGGATGGGCACGGGGTAGTGGATGCCCGCTCCAATGCCTCGCTCACCGAGCTCGGACAGCACGTGGTCGCGGTCATCGACCTGGATCACATAGAGGTGATAGACGTGCTCCACGTCGGGACGCCTGTACGGCAGGGTTGCGGCAGTGCCGCCGAGGAGCTCTTCGTACAGCGACGCGATCTTGCGGCGGGAGTCGTTCCACGCATCGAGGTGGGGGAGCTTCACGCGAAGGATCGCGGCCTGCAGCGTGTCGAGGCGCCGGTTCCAGGCCAGAAACACGTGGTCGTATTTCGCGCGCTGGCCGTAGTTGCGCATCATCCGGACCTTCTCGGCCAGCGCTGCGTCATTCGTCGTGAGCGCGCCGGCGTCGCCGTACGCGCCGAGATTCTTGCTCGGGTAGAAGCTGAAGGCGCCAAACGCCCCGAGCGCGCCGGTGCGCCTGCCCTTGTACCGAGCGCCGTGCGACTGGCATGCATCCTCGATCACGGGAAGACCATGGCGATCGGCGACCTCGACCATGCGGTCCATGTCCGCGGGCTGGCCGTAGAGATGAACCGCCATGATCGCCTTCGTCCGCTGGGTGATCGCCGCCTCCAGCAGCTCGGGATCGATGTTGTACGTGCGCGGATCGACGTCCACCCAGACAGGCGTCGCGCCGGTGAACGAGATGGCGCTGGAGCTGGCGATGAACGAGCCCGCGGGGGTGATCACCTCGTCCCCCGGCCCGATCCCAAGGGCCCGCATGCCGAGCTCGAGCGCGGACATTCCGGAATCGAGCCCTACCGCGTGCTCGGCCTCGCAATACTTGGCGAACTCGCTCTCGAAGGCTGCGACGTCCGCGCCAAGGATGAAGTCGGCGTTGGTGACAACTCGCTGGATCGCGGCCTCAACCTCCGCCGCGATGCCGGCGTGCTGAGCCTTGAGATCAACGAACTGTAGCTTTTTGGTCACTTCGCCAGATGTACGGCCGCTCGTAGAAACCTTTGAAGCAAACGAGCTCGCCGACGGCCTTGATCCGCTTGGCAGGGCTTCCCGCGACCACAGAGCCCGCCTCCACGTCCCTGGTCACGACGCTGCCCGCACCGATCAGCGAGCCGGCGCCGATCTTCAGTCCCGGCAGGATGGTGGAGTTGGCGCCGATGCTGACATCGTCCTCCACGGTGGCGCCAAGCACGCACTCGAGATATCGCGGGCACATCGGATGGGGGTCGTCGGTGAAGACCACATGCGGCGCGAGAAATACGCGCTTGCCCAGTGTCGTGTGCTCGAGAAAGCATCCGCTGTGGATGCGCGTGCCGCTGCCAACTCGATTCCCGGCCTCGAGCACCGCGTTCGTGCCTACGCTGCAGTCGTCGCCGATGACGTTGTCTTCGCGAATGAGCGCGCCGTGGCCGCTGTTGAACCGGTCGCCGATCACCGCCCCCGCATAGATCACCGTGCCGGAGCGAATCACGCCGCCGGCGCCGATAGTTGTTTTCCCCTCGCCTGGCCTGGCCCCGCGTGGCGGCTCGCCGATGGTGGCCCCGTCCTGGATGACGGTGCCTTCGCCGACCTCGACGTTGGGATAGATCAAGTGGTCCGCGTCCTGGCCGCGAGCTCGTGGCCCGCCCACTCCAGCACTCGAACGACGGCGACCCCGTCCTCCGCCGACGTCAGCGGCTCGGTTCGCGTGTTGATGCACTCGACGAAATGAGTCAGCTCTTCGCGCAGCGGCTCGAGAGGGTCGAGTCGCGGGATCACGATGTCCCCGTCCCTGACGGCGGCGATGAACTCGGCGTAGCCGCCCTCGCGCGGCTGGTAATCGGCGCCGTGGTCGTAGATGCGGAGCTTCTCGGTGGCGTGGGTGTCGTCGAAGACGACCATCTTGCGGTCGCCGACCACCGTGACTCGGCGGACCTTGACAGGGTCGAGCCAGCTCACGTGCACGCTGGCGAGAACCTGGTTGGGATAGTTGAGGGTGACGAAGACCACGTCCTCGGTGCCCGGCTTCAGGTACGACTCGCCGCGCGCCACCAGGTCGACAGGGTCGGTGCCCAGCCAGTAGCGAAGCATCGACAGGTCGTGCGGCGCCAGGTCCCACAGGGCGTTGACGTCCTGCCGGATAGGGCCCAGCCCGGTGCGTTGAAAGTACAGGTACCGAATGCGGCCCAGGGCGCCCGAATCGATATATGCCTTGATGGCGCGCACGGCGGGGTTGAAGAGGAAGGTGTGGCCGACCATCAACGTGCGGCTGACGCCCTTCGCCAGGACCGCGAGGGCTTCCGCGTCGGCCACGCTGCCGGCCAAGGGCTTTTCGACCAGGACGTGGAGGCCCGCTGAGAGGCAGCCCTCGACGATCTCGCGATGGGTCGAGGTGGGCGTCGCCACGATCACCGCGTCGACGTCGCCCTCTCGGAGCAGCCTGCGGTAGTCCGCGTAGGCTCGCGCGGTGGGGTATTGGCGCTCGAAGGCGGCCAGCCGGCCGGCGGATGGTTCGGCGCACGCGGTGAGGCGCGCCCCGCTCAGCGTCCCGGAGAGGATGCGCGCATAGTTCGGTCCCCAGTGGCCGAATCCGATGAGCGCTACGCGAAGCAGGTCTGGTGTGGGCATGTAAGTGGGAACCGGGGCGATTATGGCACAGGACTTTGCCAACTCAAGCCCCTCTCCCCGACCCTACCCCGAGGGGGAGAGGGAGGTACGAAGTACATTGGTCCGAACCCGAACGAACACCTGAAGGAGACCACACATGTCCACGCTCGCCTTCGATCCCGAAGAGACCACGCAGTGGGAAAAGACCCATCCACGTCCGATCACCGATGCTCAGTGGAAGAAGTTCGAAGGCTCGATGGCCGAGATCTTCGTGGCCTTCGGCATGAACCTGGACACCCCGGGCACCAGGGAAACTCCCCGCCGGTACGTCCGCGCGCTCTATGACGCGACGGTGGGATACGAAGGCGACCCCAAGCTGGTCACTGCATTTCCGACGGAGTGCCGCGGCGGGCCCGACTGCAGCATCAGCCAGGTGATCGAAGGACCTATCGAGTTCTTCTCACTTTGCGAGCACCACGCGCTTCCGTTTCACGGCCATGCCTACATCGGATACATCGCGCACGAAGAGATCATCGGCATCTCCAAATTGACGCGCCTCGTGCGCGTGTTCGCCCGGCGGTTCACGGTGCAGGAGCGTGTCGGCGTCGAGATCGCTGACGAGCTGGTTCGCGTGCTGCAGCCCCACGGCGTCGCCGTGCATCTGAACGCGATGCACCTGTGCACGCAGATGCGCGGAGTCCGCGAGGGCCACTCGCGCACCTGGACCTCGTTCTGGCGCGGCAACTACGAGAAGGACCCGCAGCTCCGGACCGAGTTTCTGCAGGCGGTCGACAAGACGGGCCACTGATGGCGCTGGCGCCCTTCGAGGTCCTGTTCGAAGCCGACTTACCCGAATACAAGCTGCCGGCTTACAAGCTGCCGATCGACCTCCAGCACGTGTACGGCCGCCTGGGTTTTGCTACGCCCGTTCTCTATTCGAACTTCGTTTCGTCGGTCGACGGCGTGGTCACGTTGGGGTCGACACCTTCCGCGGGCTCGGTCATCAGCGGCAAGTACGCGGCCGACCGCTTCTTGATGGGTCTGCTGCGCGCGTGCGCCGACGCGGTGCTGATCGGCGCCGGCACGCTGCGCGCCACTCCGGGACACCTGTGGACGCCGGGCCATGTCTATCCGGACCTTGCTACCGAGTTCACAGTGCTGCGCAGCAACCTCGGCCGTTCTCAGGAGCCGAAGCTCGTGGTGGTGACCGCTGGTGGAGAGGTCGACGCGAAGCATCCGGCCGTGGTCAAAGGCGCGATAGTCATGACCACCGAGAAGGGCGCGAAAGCCATTGGCAGACGCCTGCCCAACACGTGCGAGGTAGTGACGGTGGGCAAGGGGAAGAGCCTCGAGATGGGGGATGCCGTGGCGGAGCTCCGGAGTCGTGGGCTGAAGGTCCTCTTGACGGAGGGAGGGCCGCACCTGATGGGCCGGCTAATCGACGGCGGATTGCTGGACGAAGCCTTCCTGACCATCTCACCTGTGGTGGCAGGGCGAGACAAGGAGAGCCGGCTTGGCATGGTCGAGGGAGTTGAGCTGCTGCCGAAGCGCGGGGTGTGGAACACCCTGTTGAGCGCCAGGCGACACGGGGACTATCTGTTCCTGCGCTATCGCACGGCGTCGTAGTGCATGGATTACGTGGATTTGGCGCCAAATCAATGCTAGTTTTCGGGGGTCCACGTGGATTTGGCGCCAAATCCAGTTCGGCAGGATGGCGCTAAGTCACCGCTGCGCTGTCGAACGCCTGCGCCCGCAGCGCCCGCTTGATCGCGTCCTGATTTTCCAGAAGCGAGCGGCGCACCGGACCCGGTAGGTCTGTGGCGAGCGCCACGTCTGTCGCGTCGACCACCTCTTGCGTGACAACGGCGCGCGGGTACATGAACGCCACGATGGAGATCGCCTCATCGGCGTCGTACGACTCCCACACTGCACGAAGAGACGCGAAGTACGGCTGGACGAACGCGGTGAGCAGCGCCTGCTGGTCGATGCGATGGAAACCCGCGGAGATCGCCCGCTTCATCGCATACGACGTGGCCTGGTCCTGGATCACCTTCTCCCATGCTTCCTTCTTCGCGGACTCCAGCGGCCGAGCCGCGCGGGCCGACGCCGCTCGTCGCTGGCCGTGGTCCGTCGGATCCCTTGCCAGCTCGCGCGAGATCAACTCCTCGTCCGCCGCGCCGACGGTGGCCAGCGTGTCGACTGCGCTCCACCTGAGGTTGAAATCCACGACCAGCCCCGAGAGCTGCGTCGTGCCGTCGAGCAGTCCGCTTACCCACGCGAGGTCGGCCTGTAGCCGCGCCTCACCGATATAGGTGAGCGCCCACAGGAGCTGCATGTCGCCGCCAGGCTCCGCTCGTCTGAGATGCTCGTTGGCCGCGCGCGCCAGCAGGGAGCGAGCCGCCGAGCGATTCGTCGGATGGCTGAAGCTCTCCACCGCGCGCTCGATCCTGGCGATGAGAGTTTCCAGGGTGGAGGCGTCGCTCTCCACTCCAATGTTGGCCAGGGCAAGAGCGATGTACTCGCGCGCGCGCAGGTCGGCGTCTCGGGTCATGTCCCAAACCGCGCCCCAGGAAAGCGCCCGCGCCAGGGGATCCTCGATGTCGCGGAGGTGGGCTTTCAGCGTCGCGATCGACCGCCGGTCGAACGCGATCTTGCAATAGGTCAGGTCGCCATCGTTGACGAGCACGAGGTCTGGCGCCCGTTGACCCGTGAGCTTGGGGATCGGCGTGCCGGCGCCCTCGACGTCCAGCTCGACGTCTTGCCTCCTGCGGAGCTTTCCGTCGGTGAGGTCGAACAGCCCTACACGAAGCCGGTGCGGGCGCAAGGTCGGATGGTCGGCGGGAGCGGTCTGGATCAGCGCCGCCGACGTGATGACCGTGCCGTCGACTTGCAGCGACGCGGCGAGCGTGTTGACTCCCGCGGTTTGCAGCCATGCCCTGGACCAAGCCTCCAGGTCACGGCCGGACGCATGCTCCAGCGCCGCGAGGAAGTCCTTCAGCTCGGTGTTGCCGAAGGCGTGGGCTTTGAAGTAGTCCTCGACACCTTTGAAGAACGCGTCTTCGCCAACCCACGCGACCAGCTGGCGCAGCGCCGCTGCGCCCTTGTTGTAGGTGATGCGGTCCAGGTTGAGCGCGACCGACTCGACGTCGGGGATGTCAGCGACTATCGGATGCGTTGTCGGCAGCTGATCCTGCGAGCGAGCGGCTGCTTTCGTCGCGTCGGCGAACTCGATCCACGCGGTCTTGAAACGGGTTGCCTCGACAACTCCTAGATACCCCATGTACTCGGCGAAGCTCTCGTTGAGCCAGAGGTCGTCCCACCACTTCATGGTCACGAGGTCGCCAAACCACATGTGGGCCATCTCGTGGAGGATCGTTTCCGCGCGGCCCATGCGGTTGGCGTCAGTCACCTTCGAGCGGAAGACCATGCGCTCGTTGTGCGTGACACATCCGGCGTTCTCCATCGCGCCTGACGCGAACTCGGGCACGAAGAGCTGGTCGTACTTGCCAAATGCGTAGGGGTGACCGAACCGCTGCTCGAAATAGTCGAACCCCCGGCGCGTGATCTCGAAGATCTCGTCGGGGTCGAAATACTGGGCCAGCGACTGGCGGCAGTACAGGCCGAGCGGAATGCCGCGGTGATCCTCGCGCACCTCGTGGTACTCGCCTGCCACTATCGCCGTGATGTACGTGGACATCGGTTTGGTCGCCGGAAACGTCCACTCGCCGCCTGCGTCTTTGGCTCCTGGCGCGTTCGACACGACAACCCAGCCATCAGGTGCTTTGACCCGAAATGCGAATGTCGCTTTCAGGTCGGGCTGGTCGAAGCACGCGTAGCCGCGGTAGGCGGCGTGCTCGGCGAACATGGTGTGCAGATAGGTGCGGCCGTCCACCGGGTCGCGAAACCAGACCATCCCGGTACCGTCGCGCGAGTAGGTCTGCGTGCCTTTGATGGTCAGCCGGTTCTGGCCGGCGAGGTGGTCGAGCTGTAGCCTCGCGCCTTCCAGTCGCGTGGCAATGGGGTTTCCATTGAGCTCGGCGGAATGAATCGAAGGTCCGCCGAACTCGACGAACGTGCTGCTCCCCGGCCGGCGGCACAGAAAGTTCACGGTGGTTTCCGATTCGAACGTCGCGTCGCCCGTCGTGAGGTCCAGACGCACGTCGTAGTCCTGAATGGAGATGAGCTCAGCTCGCTCGCGCGCCTCGCGGCGGGTCAGGTTGTTGTGGACTTGCCTAGTGCCTCAGGCGCAGCTCTCGCCGCCCAGCAACAGCGGAGCGGACGCCGCCACCGACGGCTGCTGGGAGACCGCGACTATCGCGGCGGACTTCGTGCCGGCGGGGACGTTCACCACCCATTTGTCTGCTGCGATCACCACGACGTAACCCGGCGGCGAGTACGCGGCTGGACCGGGCAGATCCTTGGTCGTGTTGGCGCAGCGATCGAAGAACTTGATGAGGAAAGAGACGGGACTTCTCTGCGGGCCCGAGAAGTAGATGCCGACCTCGACCTTGCAGGAGTTCAGGTCGCAGGCGGTACCGGTCTCGGCGGGCGTGCCCGCCTGAATGGAGCAGGGTGTGGCGGTACTACAGAAAAGGACCTTCGTCACCGGATCGGCCGAGGCGGGGCCGAAGTTGGGCACGGCGAACGGACCGGCGCCGGCGCTCGGCCTCGCGCTCGGGCTCACCGCGGGGCTCGTCTTCGGTGAGGGGTTTGGCGAGGCCTTAGGGGAGGCCTTGGGCGACGCCGTCGCCACGCCAGGGTTGGATCCGCGCTGGGACACGATGATTCCGCCGATGGTGCCGAGCAGCAGGATGAGCACGACGGCGATGATCGCCGGGATCAGCCATGTCGGCCGCTGGCTGGGGCCGCCTCCGCCGGCGGGCCTGCGGGCCACGGTGGGCTGGCGGGCCGGGGCGCGTGGCGTCGGCAGCGGGGCAGGAGCGACCGGGGCAGGAGCTGGCACGGGAGTCGCAGCTCGGGCGGGGACCGCGGTCCCAGCCCACTCGGCGGCCGCCGCTGCCTCGACCCCTGCCGGCTTCCATTCGGGCGCTTCTCTGGGCGTCCATGTCTCCCTGGCGGGCGCAGGTGGCGTGGGCGCGGGAGGTGACGTGGGCGGCGGCGTGAACGCAGGAGGAGCCGGGGGTGGGGCGGGAGGTGGCGAGAACGCAGGAGGCGCCGGAGGCGGAGGCGCAGGGGCCGGTGGGGCCGGTGGGCTGGTCGAGGCCGGCGCTGTGAAGCCTGTGTCAAACGGCGATCGGGGCGCGGCAGGCGTCAAGGGCGGCGGCGCAAGCGGGGGTGCTGGGGGTGCTGGGGGAGGCGAGGGAGGCGTCACCGCCGCGGGGGGAGCTGGAGGGTCAGCCCAGGTCGGCACGGGGCTGGGCCGAGGAAGGTCCGGCGCTTCGGGCACGGGCGGCGTCGGAGGCGCGGGCGCGGGCGTAGGCGCGAAGGTCGGAGCCGGGATCGCCGGGTAGGTCTGCAGGGACCGCGCAGGCGCGTCGTACGAGGCAGGGGCTCTGATCGGCGTCTCGTCCCTCTGGCGCGGCTGAGCCGGGGCGAAGGGGGGAGGGGCTGCAGGCGCTGGCGGAATGGTGCCCGCGGGCACGAACGGTGTCACCCCAGGGCTGTCTCGACCACCTGCACGCGTGGCGAGCTCGGACTGGGCCGCGACCTGGCGATCCGGCGCGAGGAGGGCCGACGCCATCTCGCGCAGCGCGTTCTGCGCCCGATCCGCGGCGGGGCCCATCGCGCCGCTGGCCATGGAGCGCATCGTCACGACGAGGCCGGGCGGG
>Ga0209117_1000341_pt1 | contig 22473 bp, 18 predicted proteins | sample BlaSpr_A8_OM2_M2_FD_187978 | JGI IMG/M metagenome (GOLD analysis project Ga0209117, IMG submission 187978) | Forest soil microbial communities from Thunder Bay, Ontario, Canada - Black Spruce, Ontario site 2_A8_OM2_M2 (SPAdes) (version 2) | ecosystem: Environmental > Terrestrial > Soil > Boreal... | reverse complement strand
AGCCACGGATAAAGAGGATAGAAAACCACTCCCGCCGGCAGATCATATCCACGCTCGGCAATCCGCAAATACCAAAGCGTATCGAAACGCTCCCAAATTCCAAGCAACGCATAATGCCAACTGCCGGGCGCCGGCAGGTTCTCGGTGAGCGCATTGCTTTGAATTAAACCCGCATCCGGATGCACAAATACCGCCGCAACCGCTGCGACACAGGTATAAACCACGCGCAACGCCGCGGTAATCGCTAGGGCGATTTGCCAATCCGCTCGCGGCTCCAACTTGCGCCACACTCTTGATCCACCCCTCCACAGCGAACTCCGCTGCTGAGTCTATCAGCCAAACCGCCGCGCTCCGCTCCTCACCCCGCTGGTATAGTAAGTAGTTTCGCAAATAGTTTCGAAATCTGCCCTCATGCGCGAACGTACCGATTCCACGGCTCTCTCCATTAACAACGTCCTCTCCACGAAAATTGATCCCAGTTCTCTCCGGTTCGAATCCAACATGCGCGCGCTCGCCGACCTCGTGGCCCAGGTCCGCAACGAAGAGGAAAAAATCCGCGAAGGCGGAGGCGCCAAAGCCATCGAAAGTCAGCACGCCAAATCGCGCCTCACCGCCCGCGAGCGCATCCACCTCCTCGCCGACCCCGGCTCTTTCTTTGAACTCGGCCTCTATGCCGCGCACAAAATGTACGAAGAATGGGGCGGCGCCCCCGCCGCCGGCGTTATCACCGGACTCGCCCGCATCCAAACGCGCATGGTCATGCTCATTGTGAACGACGCCACCGTCAAAGCCGGCGCCTTCTTCCCCATGACCACGAAAAAGGTCATCCGCGCGCAAAACATCGCCATCGAAAATCGTATCCCGACTATCTACCTCGTCGATTCCGCCGGAGTCTTCCTCCCGCTGCAAGAAGACGTCTTCCCGGATACAGACGATTTCGGCCGCGTCTTCCGCAACAATGCTGTCATGTCGGCCCTGGGCATCCCGCAGATCGCCGCCATCATGGGCATGTGCGTGGCCGGTGGTGGATATCTCCCCGTGATGTGCGACCACGTCCTCATGACCGACGGCAGCGGCCTGTTCCTCGCCGGCCCCGCGCTTGTGCAGGCCGCCATCGGACAGAAAATTTCCGCCGAAGAATTAGGCGGCGCCGCCATGCACTCCGCCATCAGCGGCACCGGCGACTTTCGCGAACCCAACGACGAAGCCTGCCTCGCCCGCATCCGCTCGCTCATTGATAAGTGGGGATATCGCCGCCAGTCCCCCTTTGATCGCAAAAAGCCCGTCGACCCGGTGATGTCGGCCGAAGAAATCTACGGCGCCTACGATGCCTCGCCCGCGCGCCCCTACGACATGAAAGAAATTCTCGCGCGCATCGTGGATGAAAGCCGCTTCGACGAGTACAAGCCCGAGTACGGCAAAACGCTGATCTGCGGCTACGCTCGCATCGGAGGCTTCGCCGTGGGCATCGTCGCCAACCAGAAACTCCACGCGCAGCAGACTGACCACGAAGGCCACAAACGCGTCGAGTTCGGCGGCGTCATCTACACCGAGTCCGCCGAAAAAGCTGCCCGCTTCGTCATGGACTGCAACCAGAGCCTGATCCCGCTCGTCTTTTTCCACGACGTCAACGGCTTCATGGTGGGACGCGATGCCGAGTGGAGCGGCATCATCAAGGCGGGAGCAAAAATGGTGAATGCGGTGTCGAACTCGGTCGTGCCCAAAATTGCCGTGATCGTCGGCGGTTCTTTCGGCGCCGGACACTACGCCATGTGCGGCAAGGCCTTCGATCCGCGCTTCGTCTTCGCCTGGCCCACCGCAAAATACGCGGTGATGAGCGGCGATGCCGCTGCCGGCACGCTGGTAGAAATCAAAGTCAAGCAACTGGAGCGCAGCGGCAAGAAATTGAGCGAAGAAGAGAGAAAGAAACTCTTCGATTCAACGAAGAAAACCTACGAAGAGCAAACCGATCCCCGCTACGGCGCCGCCCGCTTGTGGATCGACAAAATCATCGACCCCATGGAAACGCGGCAGGCCATTACGCAGGCGCTGGAAGCGGCTTCGCTGAATCCCGAAGTGCCCGAGTTTAAGGTGGGAGTGCTGCAGACATAGAATCGGGTGATCGGATGATCTGGTCATCGGGTGATTTGAAGAACCTTCGATGACCCGATGACCAGATCACCCGATGGCCCGATTCCGAGATGCAGCATGAGCGATTCCATCAAACTCATCGAATGCCCCCGCGATGCCTGGCAAGGCCTCAAGGGTCAGATCCCTGCCCAGCTCAAGACCAATTATCTCCAAGCCCTGATTTCTGCCGGTTTCAAGCACATTGACGCCGTCAGCTTCGTCTCGCCGAACGCTGTCCCGCAGATGGCCGACTCCGAAGAAGTTCTGAAAGAACTCGACCCGCCCGACGACGTAGAGATCATCGGCATCGTGGTCAACGAAAAAGGCGCGCAGCGGGCGATCGCGACCGAGGCCGTGCGCACCTTGGGTTTTCCGTACTCGATCTCGCCCACCTTCCTGCAAAACAACCAGCGCCAGACTCTCGAAGAAGCCATCGAAGAACTGGAAAAGATCGAGAAGAACGCCGACGAAGCCGGCCTCGATACCACGGTCTATATCTCGATGGCCTTTGGCAATCCCTATGGCGACGACTGGAGCGTCGACGAAGTGGTCGCAGCTGTGGGATTGCTCGAGGCGGAAGAAATCCGCATGATCTCGCTCGCCGACACTGTAGGCGTTGCGCCGCCCGAGAAAATTCAGCAAGTCGTATCCGCCGTGATGGCCGAGTACGATTACCTCGAAATCGGAGTTCACCTGCACAGCCGCCCCGACCAAGCCGCCGCCAAAATCGCAGCAGCCTATGAGGCTGGCTGTCGCCGCTTCGATTCCGCCATCGGCGGTCTAGGCGGATGCCCTTTCGCGCAGGATGATTTGGTTGGGAACATTCCAACGGAAACAGTAATCGATACCCTCCGCAAACGCGGCACGCAATTGCCCGCGCTGAAGCCCTTGGACACATTGTTGAGAGCGACGGCAGAGATCGGCGCGCGGTACAAGACTTTAACGGCCGCGGGTTAAGACGCTATTCAGAACTATCATGAACTACAAAACGCTCCATCTCGCCTTCGACTCCGGCATCGCCACCCTCACCCTCAACCGGCCCGACAAGCGCAACGCCGTCAGCTACGAACTGATTGACGATCTGATCCGCGCCCTGGAAGAAGTGAGAAACTCTCCTGCCGGCATCCTGATCTTGACCGGGGCAGGGAAGGCCTTCTGCTCCGGCTTGGACCTCGACAATCTGAAATCGCTGATCGGGCGTACGCCTGAGCAGAATCTTGAAGACTCGCGAACCATGGTTAGCTTGTTCCGCTCGCTCTATGAATTTCCCAAACCAACGATTGCCGCGGTCAACGGGGCGGCTATCGCCGGCGGCGCCGGACTTGCTCTGCTCTGCGATTTCACGCTGGCCGTGCCGGAAGCAAAGTTTGGCTACACGGAAGTGCGGATCGGATTCGTGCCCGCCATCGTCTCGACTTTTCTCCTGCGCCAGGTCGGCGAAAAAATCGCCCGCGATCTCCTGCTTACCGGCCGCATCTTCGACGCGCGGGAAGCCCTGAAAATGGGCCTGATTAACGAAATCGTTCCTCCGGAGAAGTTGCTCGACCGTGCCCGCGAACTCGCGGCGCAGTTGGCGGAGAACAGTCCACTCTCGCTTTTCTATACCAAGCGCCTGCTGACCGATCACGCGCGTGCGGAACTCGATTCGCAAATTGAAGCCGCCATCCGCGAAAATGCCGGCATTCGCGAGAGCGCCGATTTCCGCGAAGGGATCGAGTCGTTCCTCGAAAAGCGGAAACCAAAGTGGACGGGCCGATGAAAGCGAGCCCATACATCGATGACTGTCAATGTAAATAAGATAGCGACAACGACAGTGAACGAAACGCGTATCCGCGTCCGCTACGCCGAAACCGACCAGATGGGCGTCGTCTATCACACCAATCATTTCATCTGGTTTGAAGTGGGACGTGTGGAACTCCTCCGCCAGTTGGGCTTCAGCTACAAAGACATGGAGCGCGAAGACGACTGCTTCATCGCCGTCGTCGATGCCCACTGCCGCTACAAGGCGCCCATACACTATGATGACGAGGTTGTAGTGCGCACGTACATAAGGCATGTCCGGGAGAAGATGATCCACTTCGGATACGAATTACGAAAAGCGGGAACTGGCGAGTTGCTGGCCGAAGGCGAAACCACACACATCGTCGCAGACTCCGAGATGAAGCCGCGCCCGTTGCCGGAGAAATACCTGAGGGCGTTTCGGGCAGCAGTGGGGAACAGAAGTGTTTAGCTGAGCTAAGTAAAGAAGAGCGAACCGCCAACGGCGAACGACGAACAACTGAGAACCGGGAACCGGGAACTGAGAACTGCCTTGAAAGCCCTGCACATCAACGGAAACGATCTCACGCTTGAAGCCGTGCGCGAAGTAGCGCACATCGACATCCGCCGGCCCGTCCTCCTCGATCCCGACGCACGCGAGGGCGTCAGCCGCGCGCGCGCCGTCGTCGACGCGCACGTCGCCAATAATAAAATTTCTTACGCGATCACGACCGGCGTCGGCAAGCTGAGCGATGTGCAGATCGCCGGCGACCAGATCCGCGAGCTGCAAGTCAACCTCGTGCGCTCACATGCTGTTGGTGTAGGCGAACCGCTTTCGATCTCCGACGCGCGTGCCATGATGCTCCTGCGCGCGAACTCGCTATCGAAAGGCAACTCGGGCGTGCGTGCCATCACCATCGACACCATCTGCGAGATGCTTAATCGCGCTGTGACGCCGATGGTCCCATCGCAGGGAAGCGTGGGAGCCAGCGGCGATCTTGCCCCGCTGGCGCACCTGGCGCTGGCCTTGATCGGTGAAGGCGAATGCTTTGATGAAACAGGCAAGCGCATGGCAAGTGCCGAGGCGTTGAAGCGCGCGCAAATCAAGCCCCTGGTGCTCGAAGCGAAAGAAGCCGTATCGCTCATCAATGGCACGCAAGCCATGCTGGCCATCGGCACTCTGGTGCTGCTCGCTGCGGAGACGCTGGTCGACACCGCCGACGTTATTGGCGCGATGGCGTGCGATGCCCTCAAGGGAACCAACGTCGCTTTCGACGACCGCATTCAAAGGGCTCGACCCCATGCCGGACAAATCAAGACCGCGGCCAATCTGCGCCGTCTGCTCGAACAGAGCGAGATCCGCGACTCGCATCGCGACTGCGGTCGCGTGCAGGATGCTTATTCGTTACGCTGCATCCCACAGGTGCATGGCGCGGTGCGCGACACGCTCGCCCATTGCCGCGCGGTGTTTGAGACGGAGACGAACTCGGCGGTCGATAACCCGCTAGTGTTCGTGAAGAATCCGAGAGCGATGGACGGCGAGGGCGACGTGCTCTCCGGCGGAAACTTTCACGGCCAGCCGCTCGCCTTCGCGCTCGACTTTCTGGCCATTGCTTTGAGCGCGCTGGCCGGCATCAGCGAGCGGCGGCTGGAGCGCATGGTGAACCCCGCGCTCAGTGAAGGGCTGCCGCCATTTCTCGCGCCGGGTGCGGGAATGAACTCGGGCTTCATGATGCCGCAAGTGACTGCCGCCGCGCTGGTGAGTGAGAACAAAGTGCTGGCGCATCCCGCGTCCGTCGATTCGATTACGACGTCGGGGAACAAGGAAGACTTCGTCTCGATGGGCATGACCGCGGCGAACAAGCTGAAGAAGGTGGTTGAGAACACACGCAACACGCTGGCCATCGAGGCGATGGCGGCGGCACAGGCGATTGACTTCCTCGCGCCGCTGAAGACTTCCAAGCCATTGCAGCAGGCGCATGCGGCGATCCGGGCGGTGTGCGCGACGATGGAGACGGACCGCGTGATGTACCAGGATTTTGCCCGCATCGCGGAGTTGATCGCCAGCGGCAAAATCGCCGCGGTGGTGCGATAAGCCTCAGAAAACGTGTCATCCTGAGCGAAGCGAAGGACCTGCTTTTCGCCCCCGCCACCAATGCTTCCGAGGTCGAGTATCAAATCTCTCCGAGGACGATGAAACTTCGTGCCTATGCGGACTTGGCTGCCGATCCATCCAGCCCGAGTTCGCTGGCGATGGCTGTCATGGCTTCGATGCAGAAGGCGATGTGCTGTTCCAGATCCACACCGAGATCGGCGGCGCCTTCGATGATATCTTCGCGGTGCACGCTGCGGGCGAAGGCCTTGTCTTTCATTTTTTTCCTCACGGATTTGGCTTCGACCTCGGCAAGCGATTTTCCCGGCTTGACCAGGGTACAGGCCGTGATGAAACCGGCGAGTTCATCGCAGGCGAAGAGCGTCTTTTCCATGGGCGAGAGCCGCGCGACGCCGGTGTACTCGGCGTGCGACATGATGGCGCGGCGCACTTCTTCGGAATAGCCGCGGTCGTTCAGAATCTCGCCACCTTTGTAGGGATGCTCTTCCGCGGTGGGATATTTCTCGTAATCGAAGTCATGGAGAAGGCCCACCATGCCCCATAATTCTTCGTCGGCTCCGGCTTTGCGGGCATAGGCGCGCATGCAAGCCTCGACTGCCAGTGCATGTTTACGAAGACTTTCCGATTGGGTGAACTCAGTTAGTAAACACCACGCCGCCTCGCGTTGATTCATCGTTTATCCTTAATTTATTGCGGATTCTCGCTGCTTAATTCTCATTCTCTAACGTAACGCCTTATCTGCTCGCACTTTTGTCTTGACTTCCACAGGCGCAATCCAGCAGATTAGAATACAAGTGATCACTAGTAAGTTGTTGGCTTTGAGAGTAGCCCCCGCTCTGGCACTCGCAAAACCTGAATGGCCACTACATTAACCCCCGTGGACTCACGGGAAGTCGTACGATGTGATCGTTGTCTCCTCGTGCAATTCCGCACATCCAATAGCCTCTGCCGCCGTTGTCATCTGTCGCTAGATGAGGACGAGGCGGAGATTGCCGCCATGACTCCGGCTCCAGAAGTGCTGCCGGTGAACGTCCATTCTAACGGGCGCGGGCATCTGAAACTGGCGTACTCGATCCGATCGCTGAGGCTGCGCAGTGGCTTGAGCCAGCGGCAGCTGGCGCTGCGCATGTCGGTGCCGCGGACGTACGTGTCGAAAATCGAAAACGAGAAGGCGACGCCGACGCTCTCTTCGCTCGAGCGGCTGGCGAGGGCGCTCGAAGTAAGCGTGCCGGATCTCCTCTCCGGTGGAGAACGGAACCGGCAGGAGGAAGTTCGCGAGTTGATGGAAGATCCGTTCGTGGCCGAGGTTTTGCCGTATCTGTCACAGCTGAGCGGGATGCAGATGTCAAGCATTCTGGCGCAAGTGCGGGACTTGACGGTGCGGCCGCGACGGAGCGCGTAACCAGCTACCAGGACGCGCAGACGCTCAATTTTTATCCGGGCACACAACCAACTGGACAGCCGGAGCCTTCGGGCTCCGGCTTTTTTTATATGCCGAGCATGTTTGACGGCTTGGAGACTCCGAACCACAGTGGTGACGCGGGCGAAAGCAGGTCCTTCGCTTCGCTCAGGATGACAAGTTTGTTGGGGTGGGCCCTGATACGAACCCCGAGTTTTTCCGCAGCCTGACTAGAAGACTCTTCCCAGTTGGAAGAACCATTTCTGGTGGCCGGAATCGCCGACGCTGCCGCCGATGAAAAGTGGGCCGAAAGCGGTTTCTGCGACCACGCCCGCCTCAACGTCGGTGGGGAACTTCGTCTCTGGGGAAAACCTGTACATCTTTGCGAATTCGTACGAGCTGACGATATAGACCTTCTTGCCGACGAATGGAGGCAGAGTCAGGAGTTCATGAAGGTAGCCGGCGCGGAACAGGTAATACTGCTCTCCGAAGAGTTCGTTGGTGCCGTAGGCGCTTAAGCGGAGCGGCGCGCCGAGGAAGAAGAGCGGGATCCCCGTGCTGCGGACGCCAAAGGTGGTTCCACCATCGGCGGAAGCGAAAACCGAACCCTTGGAACCGACCGGTTTAAAGCCTTCAAGGCGGGCTTCCATGGCGGGAAGCGCGTTGACAGCCCCGGGGTAGGCGTCATACCAGTGAAAGGTGGCTTCGGCGTTGTAGCCGCGGCGGGGGACAATCGGGTCGTCGGTGTGGTCGGTACGGAAACGGATATGGGTGTCGCCCACTCGGCCGCTGATGGAAACGAATTCTGCCGTGCCCAGATTGAGATGGGCGTCGGAATAGCCGATTTGGTATCCCACACGAAGTTCGGTAAAGCGGTCGAATCCGTAGCCCACATCAATGCCGGCGTTTTCCTGGTGGAACCGATACAACGCGACCGGATCATTTATCTTGAAGAACTTGAACCCGGCGTTGCTGGCGCCGACGCGAGGCGCAAAGAACCACTTGCTGAGCGAGTCAAAAGGCCGATAGAGTTCACTGGATATGCTGTAGGCATTGCCGAAAGCGAAGTCGGTTCGCCATTCGGATCGGTAACCGGCGACATTCAGGAACGTCAGACGCCCAGCTTGCGTGAAGGTCACGTCTTTGCTCTCGGAGCCGTCGGCCTCAAATCCGAGTTGAAGAGTCGGGGGTGCGTAACCCTTTTCGTGGACGGAAACAATCAGCCCGGTCTTGCCGTCTTTTTCCGCGAGCCAATAATCGACGGAATCAAACTTACCGATTCCGGTCAACTGGTTGAACATATCCTCCATCGCGGGCAGATCAATCGGTTTACCGTTCAGCGGCTCTAAGAAGCGCACCACTTCCTGTGACGCTTTTGGGTCGGTGCCTCTTACCTCCACGAATTGGGGCACCGGAACGTACGCCTGCATTCGTTCCTTTCGACGATTCAAGTATGCGTTCCAGGCAGCATCGTCCAGGGCGTATGGAGCCAGGATGTTCGATTTATCGGCGGCCGCTTGCACGCCCCGGTCGATGATGGTCCCGGCCTGGTTGTAGTCCAGGGAATCGAAGGTCTTGAGATCGACATTGACGACCAGGTCCGCGGCGGCAAGGCCGCGAAGTTCGTTTTCGTGGAGCACTACTTCCACGGAGCGTCCGAGCACGCTGAAGAGGGATTGAAGCTTTGAGGCGTCGGGCGGCGCGATTTCGAGATGAACGGCGATGACCACATCCGCGCCCATTGTTCTAACAACGTCGGTGGGCAAGTTGCCCAAGAGTCCGCCATCGACATAAACGTTATTGCAATCGCGGACGGGGGCGAAGACGCCGGGAATGGACATGGTTGAGCGCATGGCCTGGGCGATCGACCCGTGATCGAAGACAACGGTCTTTCCCGTCACGAGATTAGTGGCCACGCATCGGAACGGAATGGGAAAGTCATCAAAGGAGCCGTTGTGGGTGTAGGCGAGCGTTTCCCGATCAATCAGCAAGCTGACTCCCTGACCTGAGTTCAAGCCAGAGGGCAGGGAGAAACCTTTCCGCAGACCGAACTCGACGCGGTTGGGGAAGGCACGCTGGTCTTCCTTGCGGCGGAAGGATAAGTCCCGGTAACTGGTTTGTCCGCCAATGATGGCGTCCCAATCCTGTTTCTCGACGATGGCTTTCAGTTCTGCGGGAGACTTTCCGGTAGCGTAGAGGCCGCCCACCATGCCGCCCATGCTGGTTCCGGCGACGTAGTCGATGGGAATGTGGTGATCTTCAAACCATTGGAGCACGCCGATATGCGCGAGGCCCAGTGCGCCGCCACCTTCGAGGGCGACGCCGATCTTCAGCCTTTTTTTCGCTGCGGCAGGTTCGCTCGAAGCGGGTGTGCTTGACGAACCTGCCGCTTGGGGAAGCGCGCGGAGCGATAGAACAAAAAACAATGCGATTGCAACGAAGGGAAAACGCGAGAGTGTGCGCATCGGGTGTCCTGGTAGAGCTGGTATCACGGCTGATTTTACTTTAGGACCGGACTTGGGGGACGGCCTGGGTTACGGGCGCGAGCTCTTGCTGATGGAGCGCCGGGCGTCCCCGCCCGGCGAGACGCCCGTCGCTCCATTGTGTGACTTCTTATGTGTGACTTATTACGCGACCACTGTGCTAGTTGGGCTTGCGGAACTTACTGTCGGCGAGATAGCGGAGCATGATGGCGTCGGTGGCGCTCTGGAACTGCCGCTGCATTTCGGGGGCTTGCAGGGGGGTGTCCTGGCGCAGGGTCTGGCGGAATTTCTCACCCATTTCGGAATCGCTGGTGACGACCTGCATGTAAAACCAGAGGAAGTGGCGCATCTGATCGAGGGCGGACTTGAGGACCTGGATGGCTTCCATCTCCGGCGGATCGGCGAGAGCTTCCATGAGTTCGGGGTCGGTGGGGGCCTGCATGGCGGCGCAGTTGAGTTCGCGCTGGATCACGCGCAGGTCGTCAGTAACGCGCAAAATGCGGAGCTGAATCTCTTCCATGCTTTCCCGGTTCTCGCGATCCATAGAGTTCCTTTCCGTCCTGACCAAGCTTGCGTACCATGGCGTTCTAATCAAGATCGCATCCCGGAGCAGAGGGGGAAAGATTCCCCGTGTTCATGAGCTTCGGTAATTGAAGTTACCTTAGGTCAAAAGCGGCACGGGGCGGGCGATTTCAGGCGCTCTTGCGGGTTGCTTCACGGGACAGCTTCAGTCCGGCGGAGCGGATTTCGGGGACATCGACGATCCGGGTGCCCTGAACGGGCGATTCCACGGCCTCGACCAGCGCGAGGATTAGCTGCTCAAGAGTAACCAGACCGAGGCGCAGGGCGCCGGCGCGTGTGAACGGGAGCCACTCGCAGGCCTTGTAGAAGGGCAGCAACGCATAGGGCCAACGGTGTCCCGCTCCCAGCACGTACCAGGGGCGGAGGATGGTGGAATTGAGATGAAGTTCCTGGATCATCTGTTCGCATTCGGCGCGCACGGCGATGTAGTCCTTCATCATCATCATGGGAGCGGGATGGGCAACGCTGAGATAGATGAAATGAGGCACACCGAGTTCGGCGCAAGCGGCAATGGCCTCGCGGGCGGAGACCAGGTCAATGGCGCGAAACTCGGCGGCTTTCGATGGGGATGGATGAGGGACGCCGACTAAGTGGATGAACGTATCGGAGGGGCGAATGAGTTGGCGGTAACTGTTGGCGTCGAGCGCATTGCCGGAGACGACTTCGCAGGCGGCGGGTAGCTTGGCTTTCGAGCCGGGGCGGACCAGTGCGCGAACCCGATGTCCACGTTCGAGAAGAACGGGAATGAGACCGGTGCCGATGTAGCCGGTTCCTCCCGTGATGAAGATGCGCCGGGAGGCGGACGACTTGGGCAGGGATTTGACTTTCAGCAAGAGCCGGATATCGGAGATGGATGCAGCCACAGCGTTTGTACGCTCCCCAGGGCCGTTTCAGATTCTCATAGTCATGGCCCATGAAATGGCCCGTGAAGAAGTTTAATCCAAGGGAGGGGCTGGGTGTGGTACAAACGGTTTCGCGATGACATCACCGCAAATTGGCTTGGTGCGGGCCATTGGCCGTTGGAGCCTGGCCGCACTGGCGGTGAACTCGATTATCGGCAGTGGCATTTTTGGGTTGCCGGCCACGGTGGCTGGGCTTCTCGGCAAACGCAGCGTAATGGCCGTGTTGATTGCGGGGGCTGCGATGGGCGTCATTATGGCCTGCTTTGCCGAGGTGGCCTCGCAATTTTCCAAGGCGGGCGGACCTTATCTGTACGCGCGCACGGCGTTCGGACGGCTGACGGGAATTCTGGTCGGGTGGATGCTGTACCTGTCGCAGACGGCGGCTCCCGCGGCGAATGCGAATTTGTTTGTCATTTATCTGGCGGAATTCTGGCCGGCGGCGAAAGAACCCTGGCCGCGTTTTGTGATCCTGACGTTCCTGGTGGGAGTGCTGGCGCTGGTCAACGCTCGGGGTGCACGGCAAGGCACGGCGGTAAGCAATGTGTTCACGGTCGCGAAAATTCTGCCGCTGCTGATGGTGGTGTCGGCGGGAGCGGTGGTGACGATCATCCATCCGGCGCCGTGGGGTGCGGCGGGGCCGATACCGGCAAGCGCGTGGATGAAGGCGATGGTTTTGCTGATCTTCGCTTACGGTGGATTTGAATCGGCGCTGGCGCCCATGAGCGAAGCTAAGAATCCGGGGCGGGACGCCAGTTTCGCGCTGTTTGTGGCACTGATTGTCTGCACCGTGATTTATGCGCTGGTGCAATGGGTGGTGGTGGGAGTGCTGGGGCCCGGGGCGACGACGGATCGTCCGCTGGCCGAAGTGGCGCGCATCACGATGGGCAATCGGGGAGCGGCGCTGGTCGCGATCGGGGCGCTGGTTTCGGTGTACGGTTATCTGGGCGCCAAGCTGCTGGGGATGCCACGCGTCACGTTCGCGCTCGCCAAAGGTGGCGATCTGCCACAGCTGTTTGCCGCGGTGAGCCCCAGATTTCACACGCCCTGGTTTTCGATTCTGTTCTTTGCGGCGGCGGTGTGGGGGTTGGCGATGGTTGGGAGTTTTGCCTGGAATGTGACGCTGTCGGTGGTCGCCCGGCTGTTTTACTACGCGGTGGTTTGCGCTGCGCTGATCGCTTTGCGGCGAAAGCAGCCGCAAGCCGCCGGTTTCCGGTTGCCTGGGGGGCCGGTACTGGCCGTGCTGGGGATCGCGATTGCGGTGGTGTTGGGGACGCAGGTGGATTTGAGCAAGTCGCTTATCCTGACGGCGACGGTCGGGGCGGCTTTGCTGAATTGGCTGTGGGCGCGGAGGGCGCGAGTTTCAGAGTAAGTCGTCCACAAGTTCGACTCTTGTAAATTCGGGGCGCATTGTGACCCGCGCCGATTCCTGGATAGGGGAGGGCTCTTGTTACATTTCCGTCTGGTTTGCTTGTTTCTTGTTGTCTGTGTTTCTTGCTTCGCGGAGCGCAAACAGGTCCTCAAGCAGATTGATCTGCCGCATCCCTATTACTTCAGGGAAATGTATTTACCGCAGCTGACGACGGGGCCGAGCGCGGCGGCCTGGTCGCCGGACTCGCGCAGCCTGGTGTATTCGATGGCGGGCTCGTTGTGGCGGCAAGAGCTGGGCAGCACGAAGGCGGAGCAGCTTACCGCCGGACCTGGCTACGACTATCAGCCGGACTGGTCGAGTAACAGTGATGGGCGGTGGGTGGTGTTTGCGCGCTACGATCACGACGCAATCGAGTTGTGGGCGCTGGATGTGCGGGATGGGCGGACGCGGAAGATGACGTCCGGAGGGGCGGTGAATCTGGAGCCGCGATTCTCACCGGACGGGAAGCGGTTGGCATTTGTGTCGACGTCCTATAAGGGGCACTTTCATATCTTTGTGGGCCGATTCGACGACGGATTACTCAGCGATGTGTGGCAACTTACTCCCGAGAATGTCAGCTCACTGCCTCGTTATTACTACAGCAAGGTGGATCACGAGATCAGCCCGGTGTGGACGCGGGATGGCTCGGAGATTCTGTTCGTCTCGAATCGGGGGCACATTCACGGCACGGGCGGATTCTGGAAGATTAAGGCGGAACCGGGCGCCGAGCCGCACGAGGTTCATTACGAAGAAACGAACTGGAAGGCTCGTCCGGATTTTTCGCCCGACGGCAAGCGCATGGTGTATGCGTCGTATCTGGGGCAGAGCTGGCATCAACTCTGGCTCATGCCCGCGGCGGGCGGGGATGCGTTTCCGATTTCGTATGGCGCTTTTGACAACGTGAATCCGCGGTGGTCGCCGGATGGGGCGAAGATCGCGTTTATCTCCAATCGAAATGGGAATACTTCGCTGTGGGTACAGACGATTCCGGGCGGAGAGCAGACGGAGGTGGTCGCGCGCGAACGGAAATATTTGAAACCGATGGGGCGCATTTCACTGCGCGTGGTGGATGTTCGCGGAAATCCAGTAGCGGCGCGAGTTTTCGTAACGGGTGCGGATGGACTGGCCTACGCCCCCGATAACGCATGGATGCATGCCGACGACAGCTTTGATCGCGCCGAGCGGCCGTTTGAAGCGCACTACTTCGACACTTCAGGCGCGTCTGAAATCACGGTGCCTGCTGGCGATGTCGAAGTGGACGTCATGCGCGGATTCGAGAATCATTTTGAGGAAAATAAGGTGGAGGTGAAAGCCGATAGCACCGCGCAGCTCACGGTCCGAATTGCGCCGCTTTCTAGCGCAATGGATACAACATCGAATTGGGTGAGTGGCGATGTTCATGTGCACATGAACTATGCGGGGACTTACCGCAACACGCCACAGCATCTGGTGGAGCAGGCGGCGGCTGAGAATTTGGCGATCGTGGAAGATCTGGTGGTGAACAAGGAGCAGCGCATTCCGGATATGGCGTATTTCTCGCCGCAACTGGATCCGGCTTCGACCGCGGATCATCTGCTGCTGCACGGGCAGGAGTTTCACACGAGTTATTGGGGACATCTGGGATTGCTGAATCTGACTAAGAACTTCATTCTTCCAGGATATGCGGCTTATCCCAATACGGCGGCCGCCAGCCTTTATCCGGCGAACGCGAACGTCTCCGATATGGCGCATGAACAGGGCGCTCTGGTGGGATATGTGCATCCTTTTGACAGCGTGCCCGATCCGGCGAAGGAGGATCCTCTTACTTCCGAGTTACCCGTGGATGTGGCGCTGGGCAAGGTGGATTACATCGAGGTGCTTGGTTTTTCCGATCACAAGTCCACGGCTGAGGTGTGGTACAAGCTGCTGAATTGCGGGTTTCGGTTGCCCACGGCTGCGGGTACGGATTTTATGGGGAACTACGCGTCATTGCGTGGGCCGGTGGGATTGAACCGAGTGTATGCCGAAGTGCCGCGCGGGCCTTTAAAGATTGCACCCTGGCTCGGGGCGATCAAGGCGGGGTGGACGTTTGCGACGAACGGGCCGTTGCTGCGGTTTTCGCTGGGAGGGCAGGCGATTGGTGGGGAAGTGCGCTTGGAAAAGAAACAGGAGCTGCGGTTTTCGGCCGAGATGAACTCGATCGTTCCGGCGGGTCATCTGCAAATCGTCTGCAACGGGAAGGTGGCGCGGGAACTTGCTATGGACAGCAACCGCACTTCAGCGCATGTCGACGGCTCGATCCCGCTCGAGACTAGCGGGTGGTGCGTTCTGCGCGCATTCAGCGACAAGGCGGAGTATCCGATTCTTGATTTGTATCCTTACGCGACGACCAGTCCGGTGTATGTAAGCGTGACGGGTGCGCCGGTGCGCAGTGCGGCAGATGCGGCTTATTTTGTGACGTGGATTGACCGGCTGATTTCGGCGGCGCGAAGTGATACTTCGTGGAACACCGCGGCCGAGAAGGAGTCGGTGCTCTCGATGCTGCAAGAAGCCAGAACGAAGTACGCGAAGATGGCGGAGTAGGGGGCTCTGGCAGAATGTGGTGAAACTCGAAGTTCGAAATCCAGCGCCCGCCCGTCGTCAGTCTAAACGCCTGTGCGGAGCGGGTGCCTTTACACTCTTCTCGGGCACTCTTCTCGGGCATTGACACGCTCGCTTGATGGGAGTAGCGTTGTATCTAATCGGGGTGAGTCCTGCGCCGCGCAGCTCGCGCGACGTTCCTTTCAATCCGTAGCCTACGAAAGGAGAATTTCCCATGTTCACACGAGTAGTTGAAGTCAGCACCAAGCCCGGAAAGTCCCACGAACTCGCAAACACGATCAACGAAAAGGTCCTGCCAATCCTCCGCCAGCAAGTCGGTTTCATCGACGAGACGGTCCTCACTTCAGAAACGGAGCCGAATCGAGTCATGGCGCTGAGCTTCTGGAAGACAAAAGAGGACGCGGAGCGCTATCAACGGGAACAGTTCGCCAAGGTCACTGAGATTCTCTCGAATCACATAGAGAGTCCTCCCGCCGTGCGCACGTTCAACGTCCACACCTCGACACCGCACAAAATTGCCGCTGGCAAAGCCGCCTAGTTCACGGCGGACAACAAGTAGAGCAAGAGGTGAGCCCGGTGGCTCACCTCTTGCTTCATCGGACGAGTTCGGTCCGTCTCTTCCTCCGCCCTTGTAGATCTCCCCAACACAGCCATGAACCGCGCAAGTTGGAGTGGACGTACTCGTCGCCGTTGAAAAATCCCAAATTCACCAGTAACGCTCAGTGGCTTGTTTTTGAGATGAGTTGATGAGTTCTAATCTCACTGGTACCACGGACGGCTGAAGGGCGTCGAGACCTCAGGTCAGGGCATCGCTTTTCGCGAGGCTGCCGTGCGACACTAGAACTCGTCTCGTAAATGATTCTCAGGGCGTGATGTCTGGCCCTCAGGGGGCTAAAGGCCGCATTTTTTGTGGCTCTGAGTGGCACGACTGAAGTTGTGCCCCTCCCAAAAGCCCACTCAGAACCATTTATGAGACCAGTTTTGGAGCGGCTTCAGGAACCAAACTTCATGCGCATTGTTATCGCGGGCGGGGGGACTGGCGGGCACGTTATTCCGGCGCTGGCCATCGCTCAACAGCTTAAGAAGCAGCTTGGCGCCGAGGTTCTTTTTATCGGGACGGCTCGCGGGATTGAGACGCGGCTGGTGCCGCAGGCGGGGTTTCCTCTGGAACTGATTCAGGTCGGCGCGCTGAAAAATGTCAGCCTGATGACGCGGGCGAAAACGATGTTTGACTTGCCGCGGGCGATCGCGGCTTCTTCCAGGATACTCTCGGACTTCGATCCCGAAGTGGTGATTGGGGTCGGGGGCTACGCCTCCGGACCGGCGATGGTGGCCGCGATCCGTCGCCGTCTTCCAACGCTTGCCTTCGAACCGAACGTCGTGCCGGGATTTGCCAACCGTCTGATCGCGCGCTGGGTTTCCGCGGCGGCGGTGCACTTTAAAGAGACTTGCCGGTATTTTCCCAACTGCCGGGTGACGGGCGTTCCGGTACGCGAGGCGTTCTTTTCTATTGCCGCGAAAACCGGAGGCACGCCCACGCTGCTGGTTTTTGGAGGCAGTCAGGGCGCGCGCGCCATTAATCAGGCAATGACAATGCCCGAATCGCTGGCTGGTTTGCGCGCAAAGATTCCCGGGATCCACATCATTCACCAGACTGGGCAGCGCGACTATGACCATGTGCTTGCCGCTTATCAGCAGTCGGGAATTTCGAGCGAAGTTCACAAGTTTATCGACGATATGCCGGACACGTTCGGCCGCGCGGATTTGCTTGTCTGCCGTTCGGGCGCGAGCACGGTGGGTGAGATTACCGCGGCAGGCAAGCCGGCGATTTTTGTCCCGTTCCCGGCCGCTGCCGATGACCATCAAAACGTGAACGCCCGGGCGCTGGAACGGGTGGGCGCGGCGGTGGTGGTCGAAGAAAGTAATCTGGGCGCGGCGTACCTGGTCGACACGATTGCGGCGCTGATCGGCGATGCGGTGCGGCTGCAGAGCATGTCGGCGGCGGCGAAGTCGCTGGCGCATCCGAAGGCTGTCGAAGAAATTGCGGAGATGGTTAGACACCTTGCCGACCGCGACCAAACCCTTTAACCGCAGAGGACGCTGAGTTCGCAGAGGAAGGATTTAACCACAGAGGTCACAGCGGGTACAGGGGAATCCCGAATCTTCTCCGCGCACTCCGCGACCTCGGCGGTCAGATGGTCTATCATCAGCCTTCGTCCGGGTATTGGTTCTCGTGTTCGCCAAGATTCAGCGCATACATTTCGTGGGTATCGGTGGCGTCGGCATGAGTGGCATCGCCGAGGTGTTGCTCAATCTCGGTTACAAGATTTCCGGCTCTGACTTGAGAAATTCGGCGGTTACGCAGCGACTTGCGGCGCTGGGCGCGTCCACTTTCGAAGGACACGCTGCCGTCAACATCGCGCGCGCGGATGTTGTCGTTACCAGTTCGGCGATCTCGGGCGATAACTCCGAAATTGCCGAAGCTCGCCGGTTGCATGTTCCCGTGATTCAGCGCGCCGAAATGCTGGCCGAGTTGATGCGGCTGAAGTACGGCATCGCGATTGCCGGCATGCATGGGAAAACCACCACAACTTCGATGGTCGCAGCGGTGCTGGCCGCTGGCGGTCTCGATCCCACGGTCGTGGTCGGAGGACGCGTGGACGCGATGGGCTCGAACGCGCGCCTCGGCAAGTCGCAATACCTGGTCGCCGAGGCGGACGAAAGTGACCGGTCGTTTCTGAAGCTTTCGCCGATTCTCTCGGTGGTCACGAACATTGACCGCGAGCACATGGACTGCTACCGCGACATGCGCGACGTGCGCCGGACGTTTCTCGAGTTTATGGAGCGCGTGCCGTTTTACGGCATGGTCGTCGGCTGCAATGACGACGCCGTGCTGCGGCGCTTGTTGCCGCGCGTCCATCGCCGCGTGACGACGTACGGAACCAGCCGGGGGTCGGACTTCCTGATCCGCATGGGATCGTCGCCGGTTAAATCGTCGCTGGCGGCCGGAGAGCGCGGCCCGCTCATTCGCTTTCAGGTGACTTATAAGGAGAAGAATCTCGGCGAGTTCACGCTGCACGTTCCGGGCACGCACAACGTGCTGAATGCGACGGCTGCCATTGCGGTTGGTACCGCGCTCGACATTCCCGCGGAGCAGATCCGTTCCGCACTCGACGGTTTTCGCGGCGTGGACCGCCGCTTCCAGCTCAAAGGCAAAGCCGCAGGCGTCAGCGTGATTGACGATTACGGCCACCATCCGACGGAAATCCGGGCCACGCTTGCCGCCGCTCGCCAGTGCGGATTTCGCCGAGTGCATGTGATCTTCCAACCGCACCGCTTCACCCGCACTCGCGATCTGATGGATGAGTTCACGACCGCCTTCGCCGATGCCGACACGGTCTGCTTGCTCGACATTTATCCAGCCAGCGAGCAGCCCATCGAAAGCATCACGGCGGAAGCTCTCGCCAGCCGCATTGCCGGGGCAGGGAAGCTTGGCGTCGCGTACGCTCCTTCTTTTTCTGAAGCCGTCGCCACGGTTGCCGCCCTCGCCCAACCGGGCGATATGGTTCTGACGCTGGGCGCGGGCAGCGTCTCGCAACTGGGATCGATGATTCTGGAGAAGTTGGAGACCAGAAGCTAAGAGCCAAGAGCTAACAGCCAAGGAGCTCGAACCAACTTGGCACTGTCTCAATTCGCGAAAACAAGATATAGTAATTTTGCTCAGCGGTTTTCTGTCGACAACTGACTCGAAAGAGTGACGCGGAAATCAAGTTCCACCGCGGTCCAGGAAGAGTTGTATCCGCTTCCCAATGAGGCTCCCGAGCGTGAGCCCTTCGACGACGCACGGCTCGTCGACCTTGAAGCGGAGGAAGAATCCCCATTTCTGCGCGGACAGAAGCGAGTCTCGGTCCGGCGCGGATCACTCCCCAGAAAGACTGCTAACCGGCTGAAGTGGGTCGCCCTGGCGCTCGTCCTTTTTGCAATTCTGGGAGCTGCCGGCGCGAGCCTCTACGGTTACGGGAAGCACTCGTGGCGTTTTCGCATCGTTTCGAGCGATCAGATCGAAGTCACGGGCGCCCAGCGTGTCGCGCACGCGCAAATCATGGAAGTCATGGGCGGAGATATTGGCCGCAACATTTTTTTCGTTCCGCTTGCCCAACGCAAACAGCAACTGGAGCAGATTCCGTGGGTGGAATCGGCGAGCGTGATGCGCTTCGTGCCGAATCGCCTGCGCATCGAGATTCATGAACGCACGCCGGTGGCCTTTGCCCGTATCGGCTCGCACATTTCGCTGATCGACGCCGGTGGCACGCTGATGGAACTTGCTCCGGGCGGCAAGCACAAATATTCATTTGCCGTGATCGCGGGCATGAATGCCGGTGAGCCGCTCTCCACCCGCGCTGCACGGATGAAGAGTTACAACGAGCTGGTTCATGAACTCGATTCCAGCGGCGCCCGCCATTCCCAGGAACTGAGCGAAGTGGATCTCACCGACACCGAGGATGTCAAAGTGCTGGCCGCCGATGCAAACGGCGAAGTGCTGGTGCATCTCGGCTCCGGGAATTACCTGCAACGCTACAAAACCTACGTGACCCACGTGCAACAGTGGCGGCAGCAGTTCGACAAGCTGGAATCGGTGGACTTGCGCTACGACGGCCAGATTATCGTGAATCCCGATCTCGACGGGATGGCTCGGCAGCCGGCCTTGACGCCAGCGGCAGCCAAAGCGGCGATGGCAGCGGGAGTGAAAACCGCAGCGATCGTGAACTACGAAAGATATGTAACGCATCCCGTTCCGGCGAATCCGGCGAAGAAGGAAGCGAAGCCCAAGGCGAAAGCCGGGATGAAAGCCGCGGTTCATCGTGCAGCCGTTCATCATGATGCTGCAGGTAAACAAGCGCCAGTGAATCAAGCCGCGCTGAAGCCGAAGGGAAAGGCGGCGACAGCCACTGCCGCGAAAAATACCGCGTCGCATCCATCTGCGTCCCCGCCGCCCGTCGCTGTTGCCACGGGACAAAAGAAGCCGAGCGCTGCCATTCGGAAGGAGACTCCGCAGAACTAGCGATCACCATTATGCCGAGCGTTATTTATGCCGAATCATGAGCCCAATTTCATCACCGCCGTTGACGTAGGCAGCGCCAAGACTGCCGTCCTGGTGGCCGAGCTCAGCGAGAACGGATTGCGCTACCGCGGGCACGGCATCAGCGAATCGCGAGGTCTGCGCAAGGGTGTGATTACCGAACTCGACAAGGCCGTCAGCAGCATTCAAAAAGCTGTGGAGCATGCGGAAGACGTGGCCGGTATTCCGATCGAGCATGCGCTGGTGGGCATGGCGGGCGCGCACATCCGCGGGATGAACAGCCACGGCGGCATCAGCTTCGGCGCACGGTCGCGCGAGATTGCCCGCGAGGAAATCCGCCAGGCCGTGGACAAGGCGCGCACCGTGCCCTTGCCCGCCGATCGCGAAATTCTCCATTTGCTGCCGCAGGAGTTCATTCTCGACGAGCAACCCGGCGTGCAGGATCCCACTGGCATGATGGCCACGCGGCTTGAAGTTCGCGTGCACATTGTGACGGCTTCTTCGAGCGCTGCGCAGAATCTGGTGACCGCGGTGAACCGCGCTGGCGTCCACGTTGACGATACCATCTTTGAGCCGCTCGCTTGCGCGGACTCAGTGTTGCGGTGGGACGAACGCGAACTCGGCGTCTGCCTCGCCGATCTCGGCGCCGGCTCCTGCGATCTGATCGTTTTCCAGCAAGGTGCAGTCGCGCATACGGCCGTCATCCCTATCGGCGGCGACCACTTTACGAGCGATCTTTCGGTCGGCATGTGCACGGGGCTGGCGGACGCGGAGACGCTCAAGAAGAATTTTGGCAACGCGGTCCCGACGCTGATCCCCGAGGGCAACGAAGTCGAGGTGCCGTCGGTCGGAGACCGGCCCTCGCGCATGATGCCGCAGCGCTTGGCCGGCGAAATTCTTGGGCCGCGCGCCCGCGAACTTTTCGAGTTGCTGCGTGACAATCTGCGCCACGCCGGCGTTCTGGAGCACTGCATTGCCGGATTCGTGCTGAGCGGTGGCGCCTCGCGACTTCCCGGGGTTCTCGACGTGGCTGAATCCGTGCTGCGGAAAGCCGCGCGTCTCGCCTGGCCAACACCGATGGCGAGGATGCCGTCGTTCTTAGCCGAGCCGGAGTTCGCGACGGTGTTAGGCATGGCGTATTACGGCCACCGCGCCCGCCTTGCCCGCGGCTTGCAGGAGCCCGGCTTTGGTTCGCGCATGAAAGCTCTGTTCGCGAGGAAGGGCGCATAGCGCCGCCGACTTGCCGACCACAATGGGTTTGGTTCTTGCTGAGAACCGAGAACTGGCAACTGAAAACTGATTACGAGGTGAACTATGAGTGAAGACAACGGACTCCGCATCTGCTTCAACGAAGAAGCTCGCAACGACGCTCGCATCAAGGTCATCGGTGTCGGCGGCGGCGGCAACAACGCGGTCAATCGCATGATTGACTCGGGCATGGAACGCATCGAATTCATTGTGGCCAACACCGACTTGCAGGCTCTGCGGATGTCGCGCGCCGCCACCAAGATTCAGCTCGGAGTGAAGCTGACCAACGGACTCGGCGCCGGCGCCAATCCCGAGATCGGCCGCAAAGCCGCGCTCGAAGATTCGGACAAAATCATCGAAGCCATGGAAGGCGCCGACATGGTTTTCGTCACCGCCGGACTCGGTGGTGGTACCGGAACCGGCGCCGCGCCGATTATCGCCTCGCTCGCCAGCGAAATGGGCGCGCTCACCGTCGCCGTCGTTACCAAGCCCTTCGCCTTTGAAGGCAAACGCCGCATGCAGCAGGCGGAGCGCGGTATTTCCGAACTCATGGAGTCGGTCGATACCACCATCGTGATCCCCAACGAAAAATTGCTCGCCGTCGCCGAGAACGCCGGCTTCTTCGAGTCCTTCCGCGTCGCCGACGATATTCTTCGTCAAGGAGTGCAGGGCATCTCCGACATCATCACCATCCCGGGCATCATCAACCGCGACTTTGCCGACGTGAGGGCCATCATGGCGGGCATGGGCTATGCGGTGATGGGCACGGCCACGGCGGCCGGCGAGCATC
>Ga0209117_1000340_pt1 | contig 22479 bp, 19 predicted proteins | sample BlaSpr_A8_OM2_M2_FD_187978 | JGI IMG/M metagenome (GOLD analysis project Ga0209117, IMG submission 187978) | Forest soil microbial communities from Thunder Bay, Ontario, Canada - Black Spruce, Ontario site 2_A8_OM2_M2 (SPAdes) (version 2) | ecosystem: Environmental > Terrestrial > Soil > Boreal... | reverse complement strand
CACGGTTTGTGCGGCACATGGATGTCTGTGTCCTGCCTTGGCGCAAAGACCACGTGTTTACCAGCTACGGCAGCGCGATTAAAGTTCGCGAATATCTCGCGAGCGGAAAACCGATCGTTATGTCACCTCTTTACGAGTACCGAAACACGCCTGGAATCAGGAGTTACCAGTCGGCGCAAGAGTTCATCGCCGCGGTCGAGGACGCGCTCCAAAACGATACTGAGGAGGACCGGTACCTCCGGCAAGCCACGGTGCGAGATTGCACCTGGGAGGCACGCGCAGTGCAGGTAGGTGAAATGTTTCGCGCATTGTTGCAGGCACCGCAGACCAAATACTGCTCCATGGCTGATGTACAGGTATCGGGAAGCAGCTCCGAGCACTTACAGTCCTTGCCTGGGGCCTGAAACCCCAGGGAATGGCGACCCGATTGCGTCGTTGTTTTCCGCAGCGGGCGCACCTTTAGGAGATGCCCTAGAAATGCAAGCAATTCTTGAAAATCTTCGCTCGGGAGAAATCACCACTTGCGAAGTGCCGGCTCCCGAACTGCGTCCTGAGGGCATCCTGGTGAGAACTGCCTTCTCCGCCATCAGTGCTGGCACCGAACGTGCCCACCGGGAACAAGCCGAGAAGTCCCTGATCGGCAAAGCAATGGCCCGCCCTGACCTGGTGCGCCAAATTATCGATTATGCCAAGAAGCAGGGAATCCGGTCGGCCTATGAGCGCGTGCAGACCCGGCTGAATACATTGTCACCGCTTGGCTATAGCTGTGCGGGCACAGTGCTCGCGGTGGGCGACGGTACATCCGAATTCAAACCCGGCGATCACGTAGCCTGCGCCGGCGTAGGCTACGCGAATCATTGCGAAATTAATTTTGTTCCGAGAAACCTCGCGGTTCGTGTTCCCGAACAGGTTTCTCTCGAGAGTGCATGTCTCACCACGATCGGCGCCATTGCCATGCAAGGTCTGCGCCAAAGTGGCGCTACCTTTGGAGAAACGGTTGCGGTCATCGGAGCCGGCCTGGTCGGAGTACTGACGATCCAATTGGCAAAAGCAGCCGGTTGCCGAGTAATTGCTATCGACCTCGACTCGGGAAGAGTACAGCGCAGTCTCTCGATGGGCGCGGGCTTAGGACTGTGTACTGCCTCGAACCACATCCCCGAGGCCGTTGCCGAATATACCCGGCATGGAGCGGATGTCGCCATCATCACAGCCGCAACGCCCTCTAACGAACCCATCGAGATGGCTGCCAAGATTCTGCGCGATCGCGGACGCATTGTAATCGTGGGTGATGTTGGACTGGGCGTTTCGCGCAACAACGTCTATCACAAAGAGTTGTCTATCACTCTTTCTCGCTCTTATGGACCCGGTCGCTACGATCCTCTATACGAAGAGGGAGGGGTCGACTATCCGATCGGCTATGTGCGCTGGACGGAAAAACGCAACATGGAAGCCTTCGTTGCGCTGCTGGCATCGGGCGCCCTGAATATCGCGCCGCTGATACAGTGCCGTTACTCTGTGCAAGAGGGAAATCGGGCGTATGCTGAGCTGAAGTCATCAGGTGCCTACACAGTTTTGATTGAATATCCCTCAACCTCCTCGGACACAACGGTCTCGCCTGCTTCTTTCGCGCCACTGGCCAAGAAGCTGGCTCCGAAGGACAGCATCAACATCGGTTGCATAGGTGCCGGAAGCTTTGCGCAGAATGTCATCTTCCCTGCCGTACGCGGCGCCAAGGGAGCCGTCCTGCGGTCAGTCGCAACCGCGTCCGGGGTAGCTACGGAGACAGCCCGGCGCGCCTTCGCTTTCACTAAAGCGCAGACCCCTTCTGACTTGATCCAGGATCCGGAAAACGACGCTGTTTTCATACTCTCGCGTCACGACAGTCACGCTCGCTACGTTGTCAGTGCGCTTTCTCATCACAAACCGGTCTTTGTGGAAAAACCGTTAGCGATCGTTTATGAGGAACTGGAAGAAATACGCTGCGCTGCCGAGGAAAGCAGGGAACGGGGTTACGCTCCCTTTGTGATGGTAGGTTTCAACCGGCGTTTTGCCCCGCTAACGAGGGAGCTCCGCAGTTTCTTTCTCGGGCGCAAAGAGCCGATGATGGTCCAAGTGCGCGTCAATGCCGGCTTTCTTCCGCTGGATCATTGGACGCAAAGGAAGCAGGACGGAGGCCGTGTTTTGGGCGAACTCTGCCATTTCATCGACTGGGCTCGCTTCGTCGTCGGCACGCCGATTCAAATCGTGAGTGCAAACGCGCTCCCCGACGTATCGCGTTATAACCGCGACAACGTGACCGTGACGTTGTCCTTCCAGGATGGATCGCTCGCGAATTTAGTTTATGTGGCCAATGGCGACAAGGCCGTTCCCAAGGAGTACATGGAGGTTTTCTGCCAGGGGCGTGTTGCTCGCCTGAATGACTTCCGTTCCCTAGAACTGTCGCACGAAGGAAAAACGCGAACTATCAAGTCCGCCGTCGACAAGGGTCATCAGCGCGAGATTGAAGTCACCGTGGCGGCCATGCGGCAGGGCACGGAATGCCCGATTCCGTTTGAGGAAGTAATCGAGATTTCGCGAGCCACTTTCGCAGTGGTCGCGTCGATTGAGTCCGGGGAGCGGGTCAACTTGCAGAAGGAAAAGGAAGTGCTCCAGCAACAGGTATAGCGCTACCCAAATCATGAACGCAGTTTCACAAATCACAGCGATCCCGCAATTAGTCGAAGCGCAGCCCGCGAGCGCTCGCTACAGCAAAATTACTCTTGCCGTTCGCGAACTCCAGAACTGGATCGAGGTTCGCGACTACGCAGGATATGAGCCATATGACATTCTGAACTCCCCTCTGTTCTCGGCAGCCGGCTTACGTTTGCGTACAGCCGATTGGGCTCTCATCCAGATTGGAAAACGATTTGGAGGGAAGACGCTTCGCGCCTTGCTACGCGTGCCTCCCGGCACGAACCCGAAAGCACTGGGATTGATGCTGGCTGGATACTGCGATCAGTTTAGGTTCGGCGCAGCCTGCTCTACTCAGATGCACGATCTGAAATCCCGTCTGCGGTCGTTGCGCAGTCCTGATGAAGAGGATTTTTGCTGGGGATATGACTGGGATTTCGTGTCGCTTCGCGGCCCCGTTTTGCCAGCGTTCCGGCCCAATGCGATCGCAACTGTTTTCTGCGGCCAGGCGCTGCTGGATTTCGCCGAGGCTGCTGGAGACGAAGAAGCTCTGGAAATGGCAACTTCCGCCGGACGCTTCCTCGTTACCCGACTTAATCGGTCCGTCGATACCGCCGCCGATCTCTGCTTCAGCTATACGCCCTGGGACAAGACCCGGATTTACAACAGCAGCGCACTCGCCGGAGCCTTCCTCGCGCGCTTGGGATTGAAGATCGACAATCCGGAATACCTGCACCTGGCGAAACGTGCCATGCACTATCTGGTTGCCGAACAGCAGTCCGATGGGTCCTGGTTCTATGGTGCTGAGCGTAGGCAGCGCTGGATTGACGGTTTCCACACCGGGTACAACTTGGAAGCCTTGCTGGCCTATCGAGGTATGACCGGCGACAGAAGCGTCGACTCTGCAGTTCACCGCGGCTTCGAGTTCTATCGCAACCACCTTTTTGACCATGACGGGGCACCCAAGTACCTGCATAATTCTCGCTACCCGATCGACATTCATTGCTGCTCCCAGGCGATCCTGACCTTCGCGGCATTGGCACCCGAAGATAGCGAAGCGCGAGAGAAAGCCATTGAGGTCGCAGAGTGGACTCTGAACACGATGCGTGCACCCGAGGGGTATTTCTACTACCAGGCTTATCGTTGGTGGCGGAATCGGACCGCATACATGCGTTGGGGGCAGGCATGGATGTTTCGATCGCTCACCCGGCTCGAGGCATCGCTCCTTAACAGGGAAGGGTAAACGCGATCTGTTCGGAAGACGAGTTTAGTTAGCTTGACGGTATTGTTCGCAGTAGAACCAGGGAAGCCGCGACGGAAAAAAATGTTCGCGGCGGAAAGATAATGTGTAGGTTGTGCAAAACAGACATCTAGTACGAACTCAGAAGAATTGGTCGCATTCTGAAACTCCGGTTTTGGAGTTGCCCGCCGGTCCAGTAGGAGAGAGCGTGTTCTCCGTGCACCCGGGCGAACCTGCTGTGATGGAGTATTGGCGAATCTTGTATCGGCGGCGCTGGACAGTCTTAGCGGTTATCGCCGCTTTTTTGGTTCTCGCCACGGTCTATTCCTTGACGACCACTCGTTTGTATAAGGCCAGTGGCCGCATCTCGGTTGATAAACAAGACCCGAACGCCCTAGGCTTCAAAGGCGATCGAGGAGCTTCGGTCGACAATGTCGAGTACAACATGCAGCTCGATGCGCAGGAGAAAATCCTGGCAAGCGACACTTTGGTTCTACAGACCCTGCGAAACTTGAGGGGCGTACCCACCGCTCCGGTCCAATCCGCCGAAGCAGGTTCACCGCAACCTATGTCCAAGGAAGAACGGGACCGTCTTCGCGAATCTCAGAGTCGCCTGGAAGTTGCGCGTATTGCCCACACGCCTCTAATTGAAATCCGTTTCGCGAACCCTGACCCACAGTATTCGGCGCGCTTTGTCAATGGTCTCGTGCAGGCCTATATCGAACAGAATTTCAACACGCGGTATCAATCTGCCCAGCAAGTCTCAAACTTTCTCGCCAAGGAATTAGCCGACCTGAAAGTCAAGGTGGAGACGTCACAAGCCCACTTAGCCAGGTTTCAGAAAGAGGTTGGCATCATAGGCACAGACGATAAGCAGAACATCGTCATGCAGAAGTTGGACGCCCTCAACCGCGAGCTAACCGAGGCGCAAGCAGACCGGATGCAAAAGGAAGCCGTCTACCGGGCCACTCTCTCCGGCGACCCTGAACTTCTTCCCGGGGCATCCGACAGCACGGTCATCAAAGATCTGAAAAACGAGCAGGCGCGGGTCGCGAACAGCTACACGCAAGCTACCGCGCAGATGGGGGCGGCCCATCCTCAAGTGAAGCAACTGAAGAACGAATTGGATCAGGTCAATGCGGCCCTGCAGAGTGAGTATCGGAAGATCGCGACGCGGCAAGGCGGCGCGTACTTCATTGCCCAGCATCGCGAGGGTATGCTTCATCAAGCACTCGAGCAGCAGAAACAAGCTGCCAACCAACTGAATGAGAGTTCTATTCAATACGGCATTTTAAAACACGAGGCCGAATCCAATCAGTCCCTGTATGACGGGCTCTCCCAACGCTTGAAAGAAGCCGGAGTTTCGGCCGGTCTTGAGTCCCGCAATGTCCGGATTGTAGATCCGGCTCAGGTTCCCGCGTTCCCATCTACTCCGAATATTCCTCTCAGCCTGGGCCTTGCCCTGTTCCTGGGCGTCATCGCCGGAAGTACTTTGGCGTTTGTTCGCGAGCGGTTCGATAACCGTCTGCGTTCTCCATACGAGGTGGAGGGTCTCAGTTCGCTGCCGATGGTCGGCATCGTCCCGCGAATTCCTATCGCCGACGGGAACGGGGATTCGAAGTTCTCAAAGCGCCTGTCAGCGGGCAGTGAAGCGGACGAAACCATAATAATCCGGGCACAGCCTAGAGTGGAACTTCTCGAGAGTTATCGCGCGCTGCGTTCTTCCATTCTCATGTCCTCCTCGGGAACGCCGCCGCAGGTCATCCTGGTGACCAGCGCACTCCCCTCTGAAGGCAAGACCACCACCAGCATCAACTGTGCTGTAGTCCTGGCCCAGGCCGGTGCACGGGTACTCCTGGTGGACGCCGATTTGAGAGCTCCACGCGTTCACAAAGCGCTTGGGTTGCGGGGTGTCTGTGGATTGAGCACTTTGCTTAACGAAAGCAGCGGAGACGGCGACCGAGATGCCATCGTGCAGTATGGCCGTGTGCCAAACTTGTTTGTCTTGCCGGCGGGACCGTTAGCCAGTGAGCCCTCGCGGCTACTTGATGCGAAGATCATGAAGAAGAAGATTGCGGAATGGCGGAAGGTATTCACTCACATCATCATTGACACTGCGCCGGTTCTGGCATGCAGCGACTCTCTCGTCTTATCGGCTGAGGCGGATGCAGTGTTACTCAATAGTCTCGCAGGACACACGCCCAAGGCTGCGCTGCTGCGTGCCCGCGATCTGCTATTGAACGTCAACGCCAAGATCGCCGGGGTTGTCGTGAACGGAGTGGATCTCGGGTCGCCCGAGTTTTCCTGGTACGGCTACTACGCTGAGAAATACGGACAAAAACCTGAGAACGAGTCCCAGAAATTGGGGCCAAATTGATGGACCGATTGTGAGGCAGGTCGTGAAACGAATTGTTTACTCCAACTCGATTAGGTGGCCCCTCGTTGCCATGCTGTTCTTGTCAGTGGTTGCCATGTGGGCGCAGTCCAACGGGTCTGCGGCACAAGCGGCAGTGAACGCAATTCAGGCGTATGAACAAAAGACACCGCAGGCTGACCTCAACAGCGTCACGCCAAACGCGCCCGTTGGCCCGGGAGATCTTCTCGAGATTAGTTTGTTCGGTACGCCGGACTTCCATCAGGACACGCGGGTCACCACCACGGGTGACGTTGCGCTGCCTCTGATCGGTTCCATACATGTCGCCGGACTTACTCCTGAAGCAGTCGCGACCGCCATCCGCAAGAAACTTATTGAAGGGGACTTCTACAAAGATCCGCAAGTGTCTGTACTCGTCAAGGATTACGTGGCAGCAGGCATTTACGTGCTCGGCGAGGTGCAGAAGCCAGGTTTCTACTCGATCCTGAAGGCGAACACACTCCTACAAGCTGTTGCCCTTGCCGGGGGTACGACTGTGAAGGCTGGTCGGTCCGTCACGATCACCAATCCAAACCGCACGCCGCGCGAAGTCGCAGCCAATCTGTCTAATGAGGGAGATGCCCACGTAAAAGATCCGGCCATGATGGCGGGAGATACCGTGGTTGTTTCGAAAGCCGGTATCGTCTACGTGGTAGGTGACGTGCGGTTGCCCAGCGGCATCGTAATGGACAATGAGAACTTGACCGTGCTTCAGGCGATTGCCCTAGCCCAGGGAATGAATCCCAACGCATCACTCGACAATGCCAAGTTGATTCGCCGTACTCCTCAAGGCCCGCAGGAACAGCCGCTCCCTTTGAAGAAAATGCTGGCTGCCAAGGCGCCGGATCTCAAAGTGCAGCCGGATGACATAATTTTCGTGCCCAAGAGCACTATCTCGGCGTTCTCGAAGCGCGGACTCGAAGCCATCTTGCAGGCCGCAACCGGTGTAGCCATGTATACGCGTTATTAATCTAACGAGATCGAAACCTAAGCGCGATCGTTAATCTTATGCACATACTTCACGTTGTCGGTGCCCGACCTAACTTCATGAAGGCAGCCCCTGTCCTTTCTGCTGTGCATGGCCGAAACGGAACGCGGCAGACTCTGGTGCACACCGGCCAGCATTACGATAACAATATGTCGGATGTTTTCTTCGAGCAGTTGCAGTTGCCGCGGCCCGACTTGAACCTCGCTGTGGGTTCTGGAAGCCAGGCCAAGCAAACCGCGGAGATCATGGTTCGTTTTGAAGCCGCCGTAATGGAACGTATGCCCGACCTTGTCGTCGTTTATGGTGACGTTAACTCAACGGTCGCTGCGGCCCTGGTTTGCTCCAAGCTTCTGATCCCTGTGGCTCACGTGGAAGCTGGTCTGCGCTCCTTCGACCGCACCATGCCGGAAGAAATTAATCGCCTTCTGACCGATCAGATTTCCGATGTGCTTTTCACTCCATCCCCGGACGGAGATGAGAATCTTGTCCGTGAGGGCATCGCAAAAGAGAGAATTCATCTGGTGGGCAACGTGATGGTCGACACGCTGATCCGCCTTTTGCAGAAAGCTGAGCACTGCGTACCACCCGATTTGCCGGACCGTTATATTTTGGTCACGCTCCATCGTCCGTCGAACGTCGATGATCTCGCGGTCCTGAAGCAGATACTCGAAGCTTTGGCTGAAATAGGTGAGGAGATTCCCGTGGTCTTCCCAGTTCATCCCAGAACTCGGCAGCGCTTGGGCCATCTTGGCATCGATCTGCGCAGATTTTCCCTGCTAGAGCCTCTGCCGTATCTCGAGTTTCTCGCATTGCAGCAGCGCGCCTCGGCTGTCATTACCGACTCTGGTGGTATCCAGGAGGAAACCACGTATCTGGGCATCCCCTGCATCACGCTTCGTGAAAACACCGAGCGTCCGATCACGGTCACGATGGGTACTAACGTGATCGTGGGCCGAGATATGACCCGGCTGCGTGCCGAACTGAACACCGCTGTCAGCGGACAATGGAAGACCGGGCGCATCCCTCCTTTGTGGGACGGGCACTCCGGTGAACGGATTGCCAATATTTTGAGTTGAGTAACGAAGATTCGTAAAAGATCCACCTCTTCCCATTCGGTGTTTGGCCCGAAGTCTTCCCCCTCAAACATAAGCCGGAACGACGCGATGACGCAGAGCCGAAAAAAAGGTGAAATCAGATGAGTGAAGCAGTTGTCGCCAATTCCAAACGCCACATTCTGACGGTTGGCCTGGACGACTACTATCATGCGGAAGCTCTCAGGGGGAATATCCATCCCAGCCAGTGGTATCGGTTCGAGTCGCGCATGGGGCAGAACACGGTTAAAACACTGGACCTGCTGGACCGTTTCCAGACCCATGCCACCTTCTTCGTTATGGGGTGGGTGGCAGAACGCTTTCCGGAAATCGTTAGGGAAGTTGCCCGCCGCGGGCATGAAATCGCCAGTCAGGGTTTTTACCACCGCAGCGTGCGCGAGATGAGTGTGGCGGAGTTTCGCGAAGACCTTACCCGCTCTCGCCATGCGGTAGAAACCGCGAGCGGTTTGAAAGTAATCGGAAATCGTTGCGCGCGCGCCCTTACCCATCCCAAGGACCTCTGGGCCTTGGATGTGCTGGCGGAAGAAGGTTATGCCTACGATTCCAGCCTTCTGCCGATTTTCCGCAACTTTCACTCCCAGCCATGGCGCCGTTTCGTCCATCGGCATCAACTCGGTCACAAGCAGCTGTGGGAATTTCCTTTCTCCACCTGGAAATGTCTTGGTTACCTTTTGCCGATCGCCGGCGGTAACTATTTCCGCCAGATTCCTCATGACGTCATCAAAAGCAAAATCGACTATTGGAACCAATCCTATACCGAACCCTTCGTGATGTATTTCCACGTCTGGGAACTCGATGACAAGCAGCCCAGAATCAATACCGCGTCAATGCTCGCCAAGATCCGGCATTATCGAAATCTAGGGAAAACCAGGTGGGTTCTGTGCGACTATTTGCAGAGTTATAAATTCGGCACCGTAGCCGACTATTTGGAGATTCCGCGGCAATTGCCGGCAGAAGTCCTCCAGAGCCGACGCGTTCCCGAAATCGGGACCCAAGCCAGGCGGCAGACCGAAGCGGTTGCAGTAGACCCCGCTACTCCCAAGGTTCCGGTCACGATCGTTATCCCCTTCTACAATGAAGAGGCGGTACTGAAATACTTCGTAAACACACTCGACAGTGTGGAAACAGACTTGGGCCAGAAATATGATTTGCACTTCATCTTTGTGGATGATGGAAGTAACGACAGCACCCTGCAGCGCCTGCACGAGACCTTCGATCATCGTGCTAACCACAAAATTGTGAGCCATCCTTCTAACCGCGGAGTTGCCGTCGCCATTCTGACCGGCATACGCAATTCTGAGACGGAGATTGTCTGTTCGATGGATTGCGACTGCACCTACGATCCTCACTATCTGGAGAAACTGATCCCGGCGCTAACCGATGGCGTAGACATGGTGACGGCTTCGCCCTATCACCCGAAGGGAACTGTTCTCAATGTTCCGCCGTGGCGGCTAACCCTCTCGAAGTCTGCGTCGCTCCTGTACCGCCGTGTTCTGCACCAGAAACTACACACTTACACGAGTTGCTTTCGGGTCTACCGTAGGAGTGCTGTGGTCGATGTGCCGGTGAAGGAAGGTGGTTTTCTCGGCGTCGCTGAGTTACTCGGTCGCCTCGACCTCAAGGGCTCCACCATCCGCGAGTGTCCGGCTACGCTGGAGGTGCGGTTGCTAGGCAGCTCGAAAATGAAGGTGGTGCGTACCGTCCTTGGGCATTTGAAATTATTGTCTGTTTTGCTCTACCTTCGCATTACCTCCCCCACTGTTGTCTTTGTCCCCAAAAAAGATTCTGAACAAAAACCTGGAAGGATTTCCGCCTTCAGCGGCGCCCTTACGACGACATTTGCACGAAAAACAGAATTCCGGGCTCGCTCTGGAAATGACGCTCTTTGGGACCGACTGCGGAATCTTTACCGAAGAGTTGTTGTGCGTCCCAGGGAGCTTGGAAACCCGCACCAAACACAGGGTTTCCACATTCCCCCAGCGACTATGGTGACGGCACCCGTTTTGGCCGGAAAGCCAACCCCGCCAAAATCGCGGGCCCTGTCAGATCCCTGCACAGAACCCCAAGAAGAATCGACTGTTCCTCAAGCCCCCGGTCCCGGCTATGTACGAGGTCGATCGTCGGCTTAGCAAACTGTTCGAGCAAAACAGCCTATATGAGCGTTTCGGATCTCAATTATCCACAGCTTAGTTTCACTCCGAAGTTAGACCTCGCCTCTTCAGAGACCGCGTCAGAGACCGCGTCGGCACGCAAGAAAGTCCTGACTCTGTTCGGCACGCGGCCGGAAGTGATCAAGCTTGCGCCGGTAATCCAGCAACTTGAGAGCAGCAGTTGCTTGAAGACGGTCAACGTTACTTCCGCCCAGCACACCGACCTGCTGTATCCGTTTGTCAATCTGTTTGATATACGGGTTGACTATGACTTAAAGGTGATGCGCCAAGGCCAGACGATCAGCCAGGTTTGTGCACGTGTTCTGGAGCTGCTTGATCCCATCCTCGATGGTGAGCGCCCCGACCTTATACTCATTCAGGGAGACACGACCACAGCGATGGCCGGCGCTCTGGCTGGATTCCACCGTCGCATTCCGGTTGGTCACGTGGAAGCCGGACTCAGATCAGGGAATGACTACAGCCCGTATCCCGAGGAGATGAATCGCAAGCTGATAAGCCGTCTGGCCACGTATCATTTCGCCGCTACGGCCCGCAACCGTGACGCCCTCCTCGCGGAAAGAGTTCCCGCAGCGAACGTATTTCTCACCGGTAATCCCGTGGTCGACGCACTCCAGGCTGTGTTGCGCCGGAGTGTGGTTTCGCAGGATATCCAACAATTGCTCGCAACTACAGCGGGTTGCAAGCGTATTGTTCTGACGACGCATCGCCGTGAATCGTTGGGCAGCCGGATGACGCAGAACCTGATAGCGCTCTCGGAGTTCGTCCGCCGGCACGAGGATGTTGTACTGATCTTCCCGGTGCACCCGAACCCAAACGTCGTCCGTTCGGCGGATGAAATTTGTAAAGGTCAACCTAGAATTCGGCTTCTGCCACCGCTCCGCTATGAGGCCTTCATCATGTTACTCGAAAACAGTTGGTTGATCGTCTCCGATTCGGGAGGAGTTCAGGAAGAAGCACCCTCGCTCCACAAGCCGTTGCTGATTATCCGGGAAAACACCGAGCGTCCCGAGGCCGTCGAGGCCGGCATCGCGCGCCTGGTGGGCGGTCGACCGGAGAGGTTAGCTGCCATGTTGGAGGAGGTCTATCGCGAGGGAACTTGGATCGAGAAAGTGAAGAGCATCGAAAACCCGTTTGGCCGCGGGGATGCCGGAGAACAGATTGTGAAGTTAATCGGCTCGTTGTTTGGGTTGTCGGCCATGCAATCGGCAGTGGAACGAAGCAAGTAATCGAATCAATGCCAAATCAACAGCGGCACTGGGCCATACTGGGCGGTGGGTTCCTGGGAATGACGCTCGCGCTTCGTCTCGCGCAGCAAGGCAAGCGTGTCACCCTGTTCGAGAGTGCTCCGTCTCTGGGTGGCCTGGCTAGCGCGTGGAAATTGGGTGACGTGGTATGGGATCGTCATTACCATGTGACCCTGCTTTCCGACGCCTATCTGCGCTCGCTCTTGAAAGAACTCGGATTGGAAAGCGAGATCGAGTGGGTGCAGACCCGGACCGGCTTCTATACCAATTCGCAACACTACTCTATGTCCAACGCGCTGGAGTTTCTCCGTTTTCCACCATTAAACCTGATCGATAAATTCCGATTGGGTGCAACCATCCTGTACGCTTCGCGGCTGAAGGATTGGAAACAACTGGAGAAGGTCAGCGCCAGCGAATGGTTGCAGCGCTGGTCGGGCGAGCATACGTTCAGTGCGATCTGGCTTCCGTTGCTACGGGCGAAATTAGGAGAGAACTACAGAAAAGCATCCGCCGCATTTATCTGGGCCATCATTGCTCGCATGTACGCAGCGCGCCGCGCCGGCATGAAAAAAGAGATGTTCGGCTACGTGCCTGGCGGATATGCAACCGTTCTCGACCGCCTCGGGACGTTGCTGGCAAAAGAAAACGTGACTGTCCGCTTGGCGGAACCAGCCAAGAGAATCGAAGCAGATTCCAAAGGCGGTGTTTTGGTAACCCTAGAGAACGGTAGAAGGGAAGGTTTCGACCAAGTTGTGTGCACATTTGCTTCCCCGCTTGTAGCTCGCATGTGTCCAAGTCTGCTGCCCGGGGAAGTCGATCGCCTGCAAGGTTTCGAATATCAGGGCATCATTTGTGCTTCGCTGCTGTTGCGGAAGCAACTGTCGCCATACTACATCACGAACATAACCGACTCCGGACTACCCTTTACCGCGCTGATCGACATGTCTGCACTGGTAAACCGCAAGCACCTCGGCAACAACGGGTTGGTCTATCTTCCTAAGTACATTCCCTCCAACTCGCCCGACTTCGAGTTGTCAGATGACGTCATTCAGGGGCAGTTCCTCCAGGGATTAAGCCGCATGTACCCGCAATTCGATCGACAGGATCTTTTGACCTTCCGCGTCTCTCGAGTGCGCTATCTGCTGCCGATTCCGACTATCGGCTACTCCGAGCGCTTGCCCGCTGTAACGACGAGCGTTCCCGGTGTCCACATCCTGAATTCCACCCAGATCGTTAACGGAACTTTAAACGTAAATGAAACCATCCAACTGGCCGAAAAGGCTGCCGCCCGCTTTGCGTTCCTCCCCCCGATTGCCGGCGAGGAGTTAACTGCCGATGAATCCCAGGAAGCCAATCGCCAGCCTGTCGCTTGATCTTGACAATAAGTGGTCGTATATGAAAACTCATGGCGACCCTGGCTGGGAATCGTTTCCTTCCTATTTAGACATCCTCGTACCTCGTGTACTGAAGTTTCTTGGTGATCGGAACCTCACGATCACCTTTTTTGTCGTAGGACAGGATGCTGCCTTAGCGAAGAATCACGACGCCCTTCGTGCGATCGCTGCTGCCGGACATGAAATAGGAAATCACTCCTTCACCCATGAACCGTGGCAGCACTTGTTCACCAAAGACCGTATCGAGCGGGAGTTTGCTCAGACCGAAGAAGCCATCGAAGCTGTAACCGGCTCTAGGCCCAGGGGATTCCGTGGTCCCGGCTTCACCTTTTCCGACAATACTCTGCGGGTACTCATCGAACGTGGATATCTCTACGATGCGTCCTCCTTGCCAACGTGGATCGGTCCCCTTGCCCGCGCCTACTACTTCATGACCAGCAACTTTGGAAGTGACGAGTTGGAAAAACGCGGGGCCCTCTTTGGATCGGTCAAAGATACCTTCGTGCCGTTAAAGCAGTATTACCGTGAGTCCGAAGCCGGCGAACTTCTCGAGATTCCGGTTACAACAATGCCTTTGTTCCGGGTTCCAATTCACGCGAGTTACATTCTTTATCTTGCTAGTTTTTCTTCTTCGCTGGCACTATTGTACTTTCGCTTTGCCATGGCGCTCTGCCACTTGAACGGAGTGCAGCCTTCGCTTTTACTACATCCGCTGGATTTTCTCGGTGGCGACGACGTCTCCGGGTTGGCCTTCTTTCCGGCTATGCAATTGCCGAGCGAGCGGAAGCTTCACGTCATGTCGAGAATTCTAGAGTGCTACAGCAGCAAATTTCGTGTGGTTACAATGAGGGAGCACGCAGACCAGGTTGAACGCGTCAGAAATCCGTTAGAAGTGAAGTCACAACAACCGCGGGGTCTGTCTTAGTCGAGGATTCCAATTCGGGTTCTGTGCAGGAATAGGGGAATTCTGCCCCTCTTCGCGCAAATGTCGACGTAAGGGCGCTGCCGCAGACGAAAATCCTTCCTTCCAGAAAGCCGCGTAACATGCACATTCTTCCAGATTCTTGTTCAGAACCCTGATTGACCACGGCCGAACCCCCCGGCCCTCGCTCACACTCGAGCGAATAAGCTCAAGTTTCCGTGAAAAACTTCACTCCCAGTGATTACGGTCGAGGCCGCATTGTGACTGGGGCACTCGTGTTGTACTTCGCCATTGTGTGCCCGTCCTTAATGCTGGGTCAGACCCAATCGGTTTCAGTGCCATCCACTTCAAATACTCGACCTTGCGGCACATTTTCCGATCATCTGATCTACAAGTCGGCAGCCAATCTTTCCGAGTACCCGCAAGCGCATCTGCTCGTCGATCTTATGTCCAGTCGTTATCGGGACCTGCTCTGGGTCGCCGACGGTTATCGGCTCACAAATATGCCGCTTGTCGCCTATGACGGAAAAAGTCTGTTTCAACCCGCGCCCGGCGATGATCCCGGTCTGTACTATCTTATTCCCGCGGTCTCACGTGTTTTCCGCCTCGGGCTCGAGCGCAGCATTGACTTGGTCTTGGTCTCCGCCCTCTTGCTCGGCTTTGCAGTTGGTTTTTCCGGATGCTTGTACGCGCTCAAGAGCACGGCAGGTAAAGCAGTCTCACTCTTTGCGTTGCTGCTTCTGACCGCCATTGCCTATCGTACGGGAGACGTATATGTTTTTGAATTCGCCACAACAGTTGCTCTCGTGCCTTGGGTGTTGTACCTGATTCGCTGCAAAGACGGCGCCCATTGGACCTTCCAGGTATCGATCTGCATGTTCGGGTTAATCTGTGGGATCTGTAGCCTGATTCGTTTCGGCTCGGTCCTTCCCGTAATCGCTATTCTGGCGATTCTGCTGCCGCTTAGTGTTCGTGCGAGAGCCGGAAGAAAAGTTGCGCTGATCGTCCTGTTCTTCGTCAGTTTCTTAATCCCGCGGGCTTATCTTCGTCACCTGCTCACTCGTAGCGACGCATTTGTGCACCAGAGTGTTGCCGGATACAGGCAGGCAGACACGCGACATGTCTTTGGGCATTTTGCTTATGAGGGATTGGGTTTCCTGAGCAACCCATATATTCCGGGAGGGATTTGCGACGAAGTCGCCAAGGAAAAGGTCCAAGCGATTGCTCCCGGTGCCGCCTATATGTCTTCTGAATACGATCACATTTTGCAGCGTGAGGTCCTATCTATCGCCAAGCAGCATCCCACAATTGTTGCTTTCACGATCTTTGCGAAGCTGGGAATCATCGCTGGCCTGATCGCGGTGTTCGCAAATGTGGGCTTGTTCGCTGCATTGTGTTATCCGAAATCACCCCAGGTCGAGTTTGCCTTTTGGACTGCTTTCGCGATCAGTTCTGCGCCGTTGGTCCTGATGGCTCCGCTTCCGATGTATTGCCTCGGGGTGATCTCTCTGGCGGTCGTCTACGGTATAGTCAGCCTCGATCACTGTCTTGTGGCTCGTAAGCTGACTCGGCTGAATCCCATTCAGCCCCAACGCATCGATGATCATGCACCCGTCTTCGTCAAGTAGTTACTGCACCGATACAATTCAGCAACACCCAACTTCATTTCTATTAGGCAAAAAGAACGATGACTGCAGCGCCGCCAATTTCCGCTACACGTTTTGAGACCATTCCACTTCAACGGCACCGTGAGTTTTGCCTGGTTCGTCTGATCCGAACCTGGCGGCAGATGCCACTGCGCTACGTGTTGATTTCTCTAGCGCTGTTGATCCCCTGCTGGTGGCAACCCCACATCGCCGCCGGGGACCTTGCCAGCCATGCCTACAACGCTTGGCTGGTGCAGTTGATCAAGAGGGGAGCGGCCCCCGGCCTGTGGATCGCGCCACTATCCACGAATGTCCTGTTCGATTACATGCTTGATTGGCTGACCCCCGTCATCGGTGTCGAAGGAGCTCAGCGGCTCTCGGTCGGCATAGCAGTCCTGGTCTTCTTCTGGGCAGCTTTTGCTCTGATCTCAGCCATCGCGAAAAAGTTGCCCTGGACTGTGACCCCGGTCTTGGCCATTCTTGCCTATGGAACCGTCTTCAACATGGGATTGTTCAATTACTACATTAGCGGAGCGTTATCGCTGGCTGCCCTGGCAATTCTTTGGGAACCGACACGGAGCGACGCGGCAGTCGCAATTCTGTTTTTTGGGTTGGGCTGGTTGGCACAACCCCTCCCTGTCCTCTGGACACTCGGCGTACTGGCGTACATTTTCCTCGCCCGCACCCTGCCCCCAAAGTTCCGGCTGGTCTTGCCTGCAGTGTGTTTGGCCGCATTATTGCTAGTGAGGAATTTCATACTGCGCCATTGGTTTGCGACTTGGTCCTGGCGACAAGCTATGCACGCGACCGGAGCCGACCAGGGGTACATGTTTGGCTCTCATTACCGCTCGATTACTTTGGCGATCGCCGCAGTCTGGGCCTTTGGCATTCTCCAGATCGCTCGCGACCGGGGGTGGAGCCGTCTGCTGTGCTCGATTCCCTTTCAGGTTTACGCGATTAGCGTCGCGGGCTGCTTCCTCTTGCCTTACACGATTCTCTTTCCCTGGTATAAGGCCGCTTTTGGAGGCGTCCCTGAGCGAGTGGCATGGCTGTCTGCAATTTTTGTCTGTGCTCTGATTGCGGAGGTCAGATACGCGGTACGATACGGTCTGGTATTGGGTGTTGTTGCCCTTGTGTTTTTCGTTTTTCTGTATTCTGACGCACGTGCGATCAACAAACTCGAGCAAAAACTGGATGCACTGGTTTCCAAGCTGCCGCCGGATCAACGGGTTATTGGGCTGCTTCGGTATCCTCCTAATTCCGGGTTTGATGAGAGCATGCTTCTAGATCGAGCGTGCATTGGTAAATGCTTCAGCTTTGGAAACTATGAAGCCTCTACCCAGCAGTTCCGCGTGCGTGCCGCCCCCGGTAACTCAATCGTTGCCTGGGGCGCTGAGGACAGTCCCGCGCGGAATCGCGCCAGCAGCAGGGCAGAGCAGTTTTTCCTTAGCGAGCCTACAGGCACGCTTTACTTCCTTCATCCCTGCGGAAATGCGGATATCTGCATGCAGGCGGTGACGCGCAGGGACGTCGATTCTCTTCGGTAGTGGGTCTAAGGCGAGAACGACTCGCGAATTTGCACATCCTTTCCCACTTTGAATCCCTTGAAAATATTGCTTTTCACGATGGCCTGGGTCCCGAAAACCACCAGTCCCTGTGAGGCCAGTCCCGTGTCATTGTTCACCGTTGCGTTCGTCATGCTGAAGTGGTCGGAGCGAATCCATATGATGGCGCTGCCGCTCCGTGACGAGCAGCAATAGTCCCCACCATTTATGCTCGTGAAGTCATCCCCGTAGTTTCCTAAAGCATCCTTTCCTTGCCCAAACTGGGCCACGGTCGTTCGCGGTGCAATTGTTAAATGTGTTGTGCTGGTTGAAGTTTCCGAACATCATAACACCGGTCTGCACGTTGTTCAGCGCGGCACAATGGTTGAATGTGTTGTAGGTGGAAATATCGGTAATGCTGATACCCTTCATCCCGCCCGTGCCATTCTTGGCCGTGACATGATCGAGACATTATGATTCGCTCGTGCCAGTTTGAACGGACGCCCTTTCGCCTCGCCTGCATCCACTGTCACATTGGATACCGTGCTGTTGTTTGGTTGACAGACGGTAAGTCCAAACACTTCACTCAGGGCGGAGCTATTCCCGATTGTGAGGTTCTCAATGGTGGCCTGAGATTGGCGAAACACCCAGAAAGATACCCCGCCACCATTCCCGCAAGCCGTACAAGTAATGTTGCGAAACCGGTTATGGTAGCCAGTGCCCACCCGAACCCCGGTGACTCTTCCTGTCGGCTGCGCGAAGTTCGTAATGTTGACGAAGGCAATCTCCGAATCCACGGCGAAATTCATCGCCAGCGCCTCGGATTCCGAGCCAGTGTTCAACTTGCCGTCAATCCGCAGCTTGGTCACGATGACGTTGCTCACCGGAGCCAGAATCTTTTGAACGTAGGGGCAACAGCCCTGAATTCGCGGATGAGGTGACGCCAGCGTGAAGTCGTGAGCAAAGTTGTCTTCGATGGTGGCCGTGTCACCGCTTACCGAGATCACTTTCACGATTTGCTGATCGGACATCATCGGAGAACGCGCCCCGTTGCTGGCCATCGCCTTGTCCGAAAACCTGGGGCGACACCCAGCCTCGTCAACTCTCCCTTTTTGACGGTGAAGGTTGGGCATCGTGTCCCGTACCACTCTCGCCGCCGCACCCAAGCCCCGTCCACTTACGGTGAGGGCAACGAAGCTATTACCACCCGCAACTTTCAGAATCGTGCAGTCACCTGACCCCTGGATTGACGTATTGCTCGTGTCGATCTTCAGCTCGCCGGTGACCAGATATGTTCCGCAGGGCAGGTGAACTGTGCCGTCCTCGGCACCTAGAGATCCGAACGCACTTTGCAATGCCGCGGTGTCGTCGATGACACCATTTCCTTTAGCGCCGTGAGCAAGCGCATCGATGACTCGTTGCTTGGAACTGTGCGGACTGGATTGTGCGAGAAGAGCGAAGATACATAGAAATAACCCTGGCAACTTATTCGCGCCTCTGCTCGCATATTTCTTTATACCTAAACTATGCACGATTTTTCAGGATATGCAGTCCACAGGCGCATGATCCGGCGGTTGCGGGTCACCGGAATGGCTACCGCCGAAATCCAGCGCGTTCGTAGAAAGCCCATCGCACAAGGGTTTCGGCGAACTCATCTCTGAGCGTCGAAAGCATGTCACGTAGCTCGGCGATTATCGAGCGTAATGCTAACATCATCTCACGGCTCGGCGCGCCATTTGACCTTTGCCTCGGCATGCGGAGCGGTATTGGACTACAGACTCTTGCGATGGAGGAAACTAAACTGTGGAGCCGCACTCTGACAATGCTGTGACTTTCCACTCCCGACAGGCCGCGGAATGGGAGGCTGGGTATTCCAAGCGCGAATTTGCCGTTCGCTTTGCCATCCTTGAGGATCTGCTTAAAGCATTTAACCTCACGGACCAATACTGGCTCGATGCTGGATGTGGAACTGGAACGCTCTCTCGATGGTTGGCCGAAAAAAAGGGTTGCCGCGTGCTCGGCGTAGATGCGTCCTCAGAAATGATCGCCAATTGCTCCCGAGTCCGGGGAACTGAATTCAAGGTGGTTGATGACATTTACAAATTGCCGTTTCCCGATTCAGCTTTTGACGGCGTGCTCTGCTCCAGCGTCCTGGAGTATCTCGATTCCCCCGAGAACGCACTGCAGGAGTTTTGCCGAGTCACGAGAAAGGGTGGCCTTCTCCTCGTTTCTGTTCCCAATTCTCACTTCCTGACACGGTTGCCCGTTTTGACCCTCTACTGGCTCACGAAGTCATTGGGCCGCTTTCGACAGTTCTCTTTTCTAGACCACTCCGAATGGGCTTATTCTGTGGAGTCCTTCTCTGAATTGATCCACCGTTGCGGTTTCGTACCCCGCCAGCACCGAAAGTACGGAGAATGTCGATTTGGCAAATTCCGCATCGAGGGCCAAGGCACCATGATTATGTTCCTTGGTGGCCGGGCTGTCGAAGATCGACTCCAATCCGGGCCACTCTCTCAGAGTGCCGAAACTGTCGTCACTAGTGCCCAGTAAGGAAGGGACTTGCTTTGGAGGGGAACCTTCGAACCGCTCTCCCAATCGATTACTTGTTAGGTGCCGTATCCAGTGGCAGAGCCGGTCTCCAGCTGAAGACCGCCTTCAAGACAGCACACAGGAGAACCTTGACCCAATTGGCAGGCGAACTATCTTACCGTTGCTGTAAGCCCTGTGGGGGGAGGTGTTTTTGTACCAGAGCAACTCCCGGAAGGCAATGGACTGGGTGTCGTTCCGTCCGGCGTCACATTGCCTTGTCCCCCATTCTCCGTGCCAGCATTCGGATCGGTATAAATATCATATCCCGGACCAAATGCACCTGAATCAAAGCTGTTGTTTGCAAAACATCCACGTGTCCCAAACACCCATATGCCCACATGAGCGGACCCGGCGGAATTTTTGGGGAAATTCACATTGGTTATTGTGAAGTTGTCGGAGTGGATGAATAGTGCGCCATTTGACGTGTCGTGCGGGCCGATGATCGTGCCTCCAGTTATCGTATTATAGCTGTCATTGTACAGACCCAGCGCTGACTTGCCCTGGAGAAACTGCACATCGGTGTTTCCTTTTAACGTGCAGTTGTTGAACAAATTGTACTGGTTGTAGTTCCCGAACATATCGATACCGGTGGTGTCGTTGTTCTCGATATCGCAGTTGTTCCAGGTGTTATGCGACGAGTAGTAGACGACATCAAGCCCGTTATATCCCTTTCCGAAATTCGAGATCTTGAGGTTGTCCGCTACCACATAACGGGCTGCCGTCCACTTCGCACCCCGGCCAGTCCCCGGAACTCCGGACTTGCTGAGCGCGATATTCGAGAACGCGCTATCGGAAATCGTGTTGATGCAGAATCCAAACCCATTGGTGTTGAGGTTGGTTGCGGTGACATTGTTGATTGTGATGTGCCCCATTTCGGTCAAATCAAATGCACAACGTCCCCCGCTTCCAGCCGCCGTGAGCGTAATGTTGTTGTAAGAATTGTTGTAACCGTAGAAGGCCTCGATCCCCGCGTCCACGAAGTTCTGCGTGGTCGCGTACGATGCAGTGGAATTTACGACTCCCACATAGTACAAGCCTTGCGAAACTGTCGAAGATCCGTCCAGTGTGATGTTCTGTATGGTAAACGAGTCCAGAGGGGTCATGATCTTTTCAACAACTGCGGCATTCTGCGTCGGATTGTACGTGTCATGAAGTCCGAGAACAGTCTGCACCGAGGTATCGATCGTAGCCGTGGTCCCGCTGACACTGGCAATCTTCACCACTTCGCCCCGACAGCCAGATATATCGCAACCAGTGGGCCCGGTTGCGCCGCCGCCGCTGGCATTACCGTCCACGCCTCCCTGGTGCACCTCCACATAGTCGCCAGCCGAAACTCCGCCAATAGCTCCAAAGTTCGCCTGGAAGGTGGTCGAGCCCTCTGCGGCTACGCTCAACAGAGGTGTGCTTGCGGACATGGCTCCCCCTGAGATGACCAGGAGATTCCCTCCGCTGAAAGAGCCTTTAATGGTTGCGCAACTGTTGCCTTCAACCGTGACCTTGGGAACCGAAATGGTTAGTGCAGAAGAGACCTTGTAGGTTCCGCACGGAAAATAGAGTTGATCTCCACTTTGCAAAGCGGAGATGGCACTCTTGATGGCAGATGTATCATCATGAGAACCGTCTCCAACTGCGCCATAGCTCTGGACATTACGGACCGTGGCGAAAGCGGAGTACGACAGGAGACAGACCAGAATTAGGGCACGTAGGATGTGGATGGCAGGCTTGCGCGACGAGATGTAAATCACACCGACCTCTTTTATGCCGCGCTGGTGTTTGTGCGGCGGGGAATTTGGACTCCGCAACCATGCACCCGAATCTGTACCTGGCTGCAGTCTTTTGCCGTATTGCCTTGGAAACCGAAGTTTCGACTGCGAAACCCTGTCACAATGGGCTGTCTCAGGTCGCAACACGCTTAATTCTGGCACCGTGAAGATATACTTGGATAGATGTCGGAAGTACATCGCGCGGCCGGTCCCCGCTGCCCGCCTCATCATAGCACCTTGGCTTCTGCGCAAGAATCTGACCGGGCCCGCGATTTTAGCGGGTTTGGCTTTACGGCCAAAACCCTCGTTGTGAGTGCTGCTGAAGACGAAAACCCTTGCTTTCAGACAGCCGCTGCCAGGCTGGCTCAACGAATTCCATGCTTTTCCAGGAAATCGCTTGCGCTCCCTGGGCCGGGGAAGATTGACGTTGCGACTTTCCAGCCCTCGCGGTTCAACAGCACACGGATCTTCCGGTAGCCATAGCGAACCCTAGCCTGCGCGATCTCCCGAATCCGCAACCGCAGGTCGGTCGCCAGTTCCTTAGTTCTGCTGAGCGATACAGCTTCTGCCCGGTGATCCCCACCTGGGGCATCCGTTCCGCCACCGGCACTCCCACCTCCGCCTGCTTCAACACCCGCCACGATCTGCTCCACAAAATCGCTTGCTCTTAGCCTACGGATTGGGAATGACCGCCTGAGTTTCATTCGAGTATCCGCTCTCATTCGAGTTGCTATCCACGGCCGTGGCCACGTAGTAGTAAGTTTGGCCGGACACGACCGT
>Ga0209117_1000338_pt1 | contig 22499 bp, 16 predicted proteins | sample BlaSpr_A8_OM2_M2_FD_187978 | JGI IMG/M metagenome (GOLD analysis project Ga0209117, IMG submission 187978) | Forest soil microbial communities from Thunder Bay, Ontario, Canada - Black Spruce, Ontario site 2_A8_OM2_M2 (SPAdes) (version 2) | ecosystem: Environmental > Terrestrial > Soil > Boreal... | reverse complement strand
TAGTCCTCCATGGTCATCGCGTAAGCTGAGTCTTCGGTCCCCTCCTTCGATTCGGTCAGGACAGCACCAGACTCATTGGACAACGGACGTACCCCCTAAGAGTTATTGATGTGGTGTTGGTCGTCATAACGGCCTCCGCCAATACGAACTGTCATTGTAACGCAGAATTTCGCGCTAACCCGGAAAAGGTCGCGTGAGTTCGTGGTTGTCGATCAGCCGGGTTCCGCCGATCCGGACGGCCAGTACTGCGAGCGTTCCAGGGCTACTAAAAGTCGGTGGATCGACGAGCTCGGCATAGTCCACGCTCGCCAGAGGCTCGGCCTCGAGCCTGGCCCGAAGCACCTGCCGAAGCTCTTCCGGCCGGCGCTCCCCCTTTGAATATGCCTCGGCGGCCAGCCGCAGGGCTGAGCTCAGACAGACCGCCGCCTCGCGCTCCACAGGGCTGAGGTAGGCGTTCCGCGAGCTCAGGGCCAGTCCGTCAGGCTCCCGAACCGTCGCGCACACGACAATCTCCACCGGAGAGTCAAGGTCCCGCGTCATCCGCTTCACCACGGCCACCTGCTGGGCGTCCTTCTGCCCGAAATAGGCGCGGTCGGGCTCGACCGCGGCAAAGAGCTTGGTGACCACGGTGGCGACACCCTCGAAATGCCCCGGCCGGGCGGTGCCCTCGAGTGGTTCCGAAACTCCGGAAACGTGAACCCGCGTACTCGATCCCGGCGGATACATCACGTCGACGGTCGGTCGATAGATGGCGTCGATCCCGGCTTGTCGCAGCATGTCCGCATCACTGTCGAGATCACGCGGGTAGCGATTGAAATCCTCACCCGCTCCGAACTGGATCGGGTTGACGAAGATGCTCGCGATAACTATCTCGTTCTCGCGGCGGGCCTCCGCCACCAGGCTCAGATGGCCGGCGTGGAGAGCTCCCATGGTGGGCACCAGCCCGATGCGCCGGCCTTCGCGGCGCCAGCGCCGCGAAGCCTCGAGCATCTTGCCGGGATCTTCAAATACTGCGAATTGGCTATCCGGCGCCGTACTTGACCTCGTCGCGCTCCGGGCTGCTGGCCGGCGCTGCGCCGTTGGCCGAGTAAGTGTTTTCGGGTCCCGGAAACTCTCCGCTCGCCACGTCTCGGGCGAAACGCTGGACCGCGTTGCCGATGTCCTCAGCCAGGTTGGCGTATCGCTTGACGAACTTCGGCGCCTTGCCGGTCGTCAGGCCGAGGAGGTCGTGGTAGACCAGGACCTGGCCGTCCGTTCCGGCGCCTGCGCCGATGCCGATCGTCGGGATGTGAAGGGCCTGAGTGACGCGCGTCGCCAGCTCGCCCGGCACCCCCTCGAGGACAAGGCTGAACGCTCCAGCCTCCTCGAGCTCTTTGGCGTCGGCGAGGATGCGAGCGGCGTGGACCTGGCTCTTGCCCTGGACCTTGAAGCCGCCCATCTGGTGGATGAACTGCGGAGTGAGGCCAAGGTGGCCCATGACCGGGATGCCGAGCTCGGTCAGACGACGCGTGATCTCGACGCTGCGTCCACCACCTTCCAGCTTGACGGCGTGCATGCCGCCTTCCTGGAGAAAGCGCCCTGCGCTGGTGATCGCCTGCTCGATCGACGTGTGATACGACATGAACGGCAGGTCGCCTACAAGCATGGCCTGTCGGGAACCTCGCGCCACCGCTTTGGCGTGGTGGATCATCTCGTCGAGCGTCACGGGCAGGGTGGTCGAGTAGCCCAGCATGACCATCCCAAGACTGTCCCCGACAAGAAGGATCGGAATGCCGGCCTCGTCGAGGATCCGCGCGCTCAGGAAGTCGTAAGCGGTGACCACTGCGAAGCGGCGATGCTCGTCCTTGAAGCGCTGAACGTCCAGAACCGTTGTCATAGCCGCCGCCTCCTTCGGGTCGCTGCCTTTCGGGTCAACGCCCTTTGCATCCGCTCGGCCGCCGCGGGCTCAAGGCCCGCCTCCATTGCGATCTCGAGCGCGATCAATCCGAGCATACGGTATTGCTCCGCCAGGGGAACAGTTGCTTCCCCACTTGTGGGGAAGGTGGCTGGGCGCGCAGCGCCCGGCCGGATGGGGAGCGCCCGGCCGGATGGGGAGCGCCGGATGGGGTGTTTCGCAAGTGCAACCAGGTGACGCTCTACGGTATTCACATCCCCCCGCCGGACCGGCCCCGTCAGGGCCCGGACCGGCCCCCTCTTTCCCACGGCTGCAATCACTCCTTCCGTCAGCGGGAGCAACCCGGCGATCGCCTCCTTCTCACTCCAACCTGCGAGCTGGAGCAGCTTGACCGCTGTGGCGAGCAGCACGTCGACGTAGTTCGAGGCGAACACGGCGGCCGCGTGGTAAAGCGCCCGCTGGCTGTCGCTCACCTGCTTGGGCCGGGCGCCCAGGGCACGAGCCAGGCTGGCCAGGCGCCGCAGCAGCGCTGGAGTGCTCGCGTCGACTCCAACCACAACGCCGCGCAACGAGTCCGGCGGGCGCGGTTCGGGGAAGGACTGGAGGGGGTGGAATGAGCCGACGGGGTGCCTGGCTCGAAGCGGATCAAGGGCGTTCAGCTCCTGGGCGCCGCTGAGATGCACGAAGGCGACGGTTTTAGGGATCCGCCCACCCGCCGCGGCCAGGCGCGCGGCAAACGTGACGAGCGCGTCGTCCGGAACGGCAAGGAAAACCATCGCGTTGGGGAGCGATTCCAGGCTGCGGATCAGACCCGGGAGACCGCGCCGAGCCGGCGTGAGCAGAGCAGGATGCCCGGCGGCGTTGAAGGCCGTTGCCAGCGTGCGGCCCATGTTGCCCCGCCCCGCGACGAACAGCGGCTGAGGCGCTGGCGTACTAGTTCTAGGAAGCGGTGGAGCTGGCGGCGGGCGCTTCGGGCGCCTCGCGGGCGAGGAGCTCGTCCAGCTCCTTGCCGTCGAGGGTCTCGACGACCTTCAGCTTTTCGACCACCACGTCCATCTTGTGGCGCTGCTGGGTGAGGATCGCCGTCGCGGTCTGGTAACCGTGGTTGACGATGCTGCGGATCTCTTCGTCGATGATTGCCGCAACTTCCTCGGAATAGTTTCTCTGCTCCCCGAGGTCGCGTCCGAGGAAGACGAGCTCTTCTCGGTGACCCATCGCCACATTACCCAGCTTGTCCGACATGCCCCATTGGGTCACCATCCGCCGGGCCATCTGCGTCGCCTTCTGGATGTCGTTCTCGGCCCCGGACGTGATGTCACCGAAGACGATCTCCTCCGCGACCCGACCGCCCATGATCCCGGCGATCTGGTCCATCAGCTCGTCCCGTGAGATGAGGTACTTGTCCTCCTCCGGCAAGCTCAGCGTCCAGCCCAGCGCCATGCCTCGCGAGATGATCGAAATCTTGTGCACCGGGTCCGTGTGAGGAAGGGCCTTCATCACGAGCGCGTGGCCGACCTCGTGGTACGCGATGATCTCTTTTTCGTGGTCGGAGATGCGCCGGCTCTTACGCTCTGGGCCCGCGATCACTCGCGCGATCGCCTCCTCGAGCTGGACCATCCCGATCACCTTCTGGTTGGCGCGCGCGGCCAGAATCGCCGCCTCGTTGATCAGGTTGGCCAGGTCGGCGCCGCTGAAGCCGGGCGTCTGGCGTGCGAGCACATCGAGGTCGACCGTCGTATCCAGCGGCTTGTTCCGTGCGTGCACGTCAAGGATCGCGCGGCGGCCTTTGATGTCCGGCCGGTCGAGGGTCACGTGGCGGTCAAAACGACCTGGCCGGAGGAGTGCGGGGTCGAGCACGTCCGGCCGGTTCGTAGCCGCGATCACGATCACGTGGGTGTTCGTGTCGAATCCGTCCATCTCGACGAGCAGCTGGTTCAGGGTCTGCTCGCGCTCGTCGTGGCCGCCGCCCAGGCCGGCCCCGCGCTGGCGGCCGACGGCGTCGATCTCATCGACGAAGACGATGCAGGGCGAGTTCTTCTTGGCCTGGTCGAAGAGGTCGCGGACGCGGCTCGCGCCGACACCGACGAACATCTCGACGAACTCCGAACCGGAGATCGAGAAGAAGGGCACGCCGGCCTCGCCTGCGACTGCCTTGCTCAGCAGCGTCTTGCCGGTTCCGGGCGGTCCGACGAGAAGCACACCCTTTGGAATGCGCGCCCCGAGCGCGACGAACTTTTCGGGGTACTTCAGGAACTCGACGATCTCAGTCAGCTCCTGCTTCGCCTCCTCCACGCCTGCGACGTCGGCGAAGGTGATGGCGGGCTTGTCGCCCGCGATCAGGCGCGCGCGTGAACGTCCGAACGAGATCGCCTGGTTGTTGCCGCTTTGGGTCTGTCTCAAGACCCACCACATGAAGGCGGCGATCAAGATCACCAGGATGATGTTCGGGAGCAGCACGCTGAGCAGATAGCTGCCGCTGTTGTTCTTGTCGAACCAGACGTCGACGCCCTTGTCCCGGAGCTCGGTGATGTAGGGGGCATTGCCGGTGGGATCAGGCAGGACGACGTTGTGCTTCTTGTTCGAGGTGTCGGTCGCGACCCCATCGGTGCCGTTGATCTCGAGCGATTTGACTCCGCCGCTGGCCGCGTTGCTCATCAGGGTCGAGAAGTGCCAGTCGGTGGCGTTCCCGCCGCTCTGGAGCGATTGCCACGTGAACCAGAACACCAGGCCGAGTACGACGACCAGTGCGAAATAAAACAGGCTGGAGCGTGGGAAACGGCTCAACTCGACTCTCCTCGAGGGCTGATCGGCGTTTCTAGCCTAGCAATTTTTGGCGTCCAACGGTCCGGCATCGGCGAAATAGCGACGTGCAGCGATGCGGCGCCAGTGACGCCGGCGAGGTCGGCATCCACCGCAATCCCGGGCACCCACGCAAGTCGCTCTCCGGCGAAGACCAGCGGCCACGAGTCCCGATCTTCCCGTGGGACACGTGCGTCGACCAGGATGTCCTGCAGCTTGCGCGAGCCCCGCCCGCCGGTCGGGCGCATGCGCAGGCCGGGCTGCCGGAACCCCAACCGCAGCGTAAGACCTGGTCTCAGATGGGCAGCCTCGGGATCACTGCACCCCGTGCAGTGCTTGACGTCCAGCCGAGGCCGGATTTCGGTTGAGCTTGCCGGCGCGACAAATTCCATGTGGTGCCCCACGATACGAAAACGCAGACCGCCAGGTAGATCGACGCCGCGTCCTCCCCGGCCGCCTCGAGCCAATCTGAGCATTGAGCTCAGGTGTGCGCGCGACAGGCCCGGCTGCACCCCGCCCGCTTTCGAGTACAGAAGACGCATTACCTCGATCGCCACCGGCTCCGGCAATCGGGCCACGTCGGCCGCGATGGGCATATCGGCGCCGAGCACATCCTTTGCATCGTGCTCGATCCCCTCCTGCATGGCGGAAGCCCGCTGCGCGGCGGCGTAGAACCGCCGGCCGATTCCCGGCCTGTCTCGCTCGAGGTCCGGAAGGATCTGATGTCGAACGCGCGCGCGCGCGTACTTCAGGTCTACGTTCGCCGGATCCTCGTGGGCGCTGACTCCGCGCTTTCCAAGGAATTCGGTGACATCCGTCCTCCAGACCGCAAGCATCGGCCGCACATATGCGCCGCGGCTCGCTGGCATCCCACGCAGGCCCGCCAACCCACATCCACGCATGAGGTGAAGCACGACGCCCTCGACGAGATCGTCCGCGGTGTGAGCCAGGGCGACGACATCCGCGCCGACTTGCAGTCGAGCTCGGTCCAGGAATTCGTAGCGGAGGGTGCGCGCACCTGCTTGCACCGAGCCCCGGAGCATCGGCGACGTGCGGCGCTCACTCAACAGTTGAACGCCGAGCCTTTCGCACAGAGCGCTCACCTTCTCGGCGACTTTCTCCGAACCGTCGCGAAGCGCGTGGTCGAAATGTGCCGCCATCAATTCGCATCCAAGTTCCTTCAGGGCGACGAGCAAAGCAGTCGAATCGGGGCCTCCGGAGACCGCCGCCAGGACGCGATCGCCTGGCTGAATCAGACCCGACTTCTGGATACCTTGAATGAGGAGACTTGAGGAATCGGTTCGCAGCATGGTGGTGCCGGCTGGACTCGAACCAGCGACAACGCGATTATGAGTCGCGCGCTCTACCACCTGAGCTACGGCACCGCGCTAGCCGGGCGCAAGCCGGGCGCCCCAAACGAAGAAGATAGAAGAGAAGATCCTATCTTGCGGTTTGCGCCCGCGCCTTCAGCTTGCGCTTCTTCACCCGTCGCTTGGCCAGCGCCACTCGCTTTCTCTTGTTCAAGCCTTCTCCAGAAGAAAAATGATGCGGAGCACGTATGGCTCCGTGATTGGGTCCAGGATGGTTGCGGAGGTTGGATTCGAACCAACGACCTTCGGGTTATGAGCCCGACGAGCTGCCGCTGCTCCACTCCGCTTCGCCAGTATACCGCCAGGCTTCCGGCCGGCTAGGCAACCCCGCGGAGCTGGTCCTTCTCCCCATGCGCACCGCTGACGCCCGACGTGCGGAATAACAAGCCGGGAAGCGCACGGCTGACGTCAGGCGTGCCGAATTGGACCTACTTCGTGCGGGGGGAAGGCGACGCGGCCGGCGTCGGCGACGGGGTCGGCACCGCGGTGACCAGGTAGAGACGCTCGTTTGGTCGGGCGTACCCGTTCAGCCTGGCCTCCTCCTCGTCGGCGGAGCCTGATGTGATCGCCTGCACGTCCTTCTTATAGCCCTGGTTCTGGGCGGCGAGGACCGCGTTCTGCCTGCGCAGATCGGTCACCTGCTGGTTCAGCTTGTGGCCGATGAATCCCTCCTGGGCGAACGCGATGCCGGCCCAGATGCAGCCCACCGCAACGATTGCGATGACGACGGCGTGACGCAGCCCGAGCGTGTTGGTGCGCACAGTGCCGTTGGCGACGATGACTTTGCTGTATCTCATGCTGCGTCGTTAGCTGGAACCCGAAAGGGAAGCCGACTATAACAAACGCCCCCTACTTCGACTCCTGCCAGCGGCGGGCCAGTTCGGCAGCATCCAGGTCGCGGAACGTGCGGCCCTCTTCGTGCAACGCCGTCTCTGCCTTGGCAAAGCGACTGCGGAACCGCTCACCGGCGACTCGCAATGCGTCTTCAGGATTGACCTTGAGCCGGCGCGCCAGGGAGACCATCGCGAAAAGAAGGTCGCCCATCTCGTCGAAGCTCTGCTGCGCGTCACTCGCGCTTGCGAGCTCACGAGCTTCCTCAGCGACCGCTTCAGCCGCTTCTTTCGGCGACGTGAAATCAAAGCCCACTCGCGCGGCGCGCTTCTGCAGGCCCAGGGTCCAGGCAAGCGCCGGCAACGTCTTGGGCACGCGATCGACGACCGATTCCTCCTTGCCTTCTTGGCGCGCCTCGTGCGCCTTCTGGTGCTCCCAGTTGCGCAGGACCTCGTCCGCGTTGGCGACGGATGTGTCGCCGAACACGTGCGGATGGCGCTTGACCATCTTGGCCGCGACCCCCTCCGACACCTCCGCAGCATTGAACCGGCCTTCCTGAGCGGCGATCTCAGCGTGCATGGCGACCTGGAGGAGAAGGTCTCCCAGCTCTTCTTTGATCTTGGTGTCGTCGGCTGCGTCGATCGCTTCGAGCAGCTCATAGGTCTCTTCGAGCAGGTATGGACGCAGCGACTCGTGAGTCTGTTCACGATCCCACGGGCAGCCGTCGGGGGCACGAAGTCGAGCGACGACTTCGAAGATCGCCTGTATTCCGGGCGAGTAAGGCTTCTCGTTCGACTCCGGCACGGGAGTTGATTCTGGCATCGTCTAATGCCCCGGCACCGCGACCACTGCTCGGCCCGACTCGTACAGAGCTGCCATCTCATCGAGCAGCTGCAGCAGATCCGCCTGCCAACCCTCTCCCTGTCTCCGCATCTTCAAACGGTTCGGCCCGACGGCGATCCGGCCCGCCATCCGTCTCGACAGGTCGTCGACATCGAGGAAGCGCTCAGGGTCGACGCGAATCACGATGTCGTGGCCGTCGGACACCACGCCGCGTAGGCCGATCCGCTGACCGCGGATCTTGACTCGCAGCGAGTAGGCCAGGTTGTCGAGCTGCTTCGGTCCCGGCCCATAGCGATCCTCGAGGGACCGCAGCACCGCATCCAGCTCCTGCTCGTCTTCGGTGCCGGCCAGCTGACGGTACGCACCCAAACGCAGCTTCTCGTCGCGAATGTACGAGCGCGGGATGAAGTGGTCGAGCGGCAGGTCCAGGTTCATCTCAACTGTAGAGAGCACGTCACCCACCGCTGTTTCCTCGTCACCCGAGCGCATCTTCGACACGGCGCTCTGGAGCATCTGCAGATACATCTCGAAGCCCACAGCAGCGATCGCACCATGCTGCTCCGTGCCAAGCAGGTTGCCGGCGCCGCGGATCTCGAGATCGCGGAGCGCGATCTTGAACCCCTGCCCCAGCTCGTGCAAGCCTGAGATGACGTCCAGTCGTTTGTCCGCTTGCTCGGTCAGCGAGCGACGCGGGTCGTAGAGAAAGTAGGCGTACGCGCGTCGACCCGATCGTCCAACGCGGCCGCGCAGCTGATAGAGCTGGGCGAGACCGAAACGGTCGGCGCGCTCGATGATGATGGTGTTGACGTTCGGGATGTCGAGGCCCGACTCGATGATCGTGGTGCACACCAGCACGTCGTGCTTCGCCGATTCGAACTCGACCATGACGTGCGCCAGCTCGTCCTCGCCCATCTGGCCGTGACCGATGGCAACCCGCGCCTCCGGTACCAATTCCCGGATTCGGTCGGCGGCTTTCTGGATGGTGCGCACCCGGTTGTGCACGTAGTAGACCTGTCCCCCTCGCTGGAGCTCGCGCGTGATCGCTTCGCGAATCAGCGTGTCGTCATCCGCGGTCACATAGGTCTTGATCGGCTGCCGTTCTTCGGGCGGGGTCTGGATCACGCTCATGTCGCGGATTCCTCCGACCGCCATGTGCAGCGTTCGCGGGATCGGCGTCGCGGACAGGGACAGCACGTCGAGCTGTGTGCGCAGCTTCTTCAATCGCTCCTTCTGCATGACGCCGAAGCGATGCTCCTCATCGATGATCAATAAGCCCAGCCGCTTGAAGCGGACGTCCCGCTGGAGGAGCCGGTGGGTGCCCACGACGATGTCGACCTGCCCGCCCTTGAGGCCGATGATGGTCTGAGCCTGTGTCTCGTCGTCGACAAATCGCGAAAGCATCTGGACCACGACCGGAAAGTTCTTCAGCCGTTCGCTGAAAACATGGAAGTGCTGCTGAGCGAGCACCGTGGTCGGCGCCAGCACGGCAACCTGTTTTCCGCTCATGGCCGCCTTGAACGCGGCTCGGAGTGCGAGCTCCGTCTTGCCGAACCCGACGTCGCCGCAGAGCAGCCGATCCATCGGCTTGTCGGACTCCATGTCGGCCTTGATCTCCGCCAGCGCAGCCACCTGGTCGGGAGTCTCTTCATAAGGAAACGACGCCTCGAGCTCCTGCTGCCATGCAGTGTCAGGCGCGAAAGCGATGCCAGGCCTGGCCTCTCGGAGCGAGTAGATCTTGAGCAGCTCGTCAGCCACGTCCTGGACGACCTTCGTCGCCCGTCCCCGCGCTCGCGACCAGTCGCCGGTCCCCAGCCGGTGAAGCACGGGTTGCGTCTCGCCTCCGAGGTACTTCTGAACTCGGTCGAGGTTCTCCACCGGGACGAAGAGCCGGTCGCCCTCGGCGTACTCGAGCTCCAGGTATTCACGGTGAGCGCCCTCCGACTCGATGAGCCGCATCCCCTTGAAGCGGGCGATGCCATGGTCGACGTGGACGACAAGCTCATCCGGAGCAAAGTCGAGAGTGAATTCCTTGGTCAGGTCCTGCGCTCGCGTGCGGCCGCGCCCGGTCCGAGAGGGTCGCCGCAGCCGCCCGAAAAGCTCGGCGTCCGTGGCGAGATGAAAGCCGATTGCGGGCTGTGCAGCTCCGGCTGTGATGTCAACGTCGGCTCGCCTCAAAGCGGGCTCGAGCTCCAGGTCGAGGTCCAGCTCAACCTCTGGGACTTCCGTTTTGACTCCGTTCTCATCGAGCACGGCCCTCAGCCGCTCGTCTTGTTCGGTCGCGAATATGACCGTGGCGCTCTCCGACAAGGCAGCCAGGTCGGCAACCGCACGCGGCCGGGCGACCAGCGGCTCCAATCCAACCCAGCCAAGGTCTAGGGACTCGGGACCCGCCTCACCGGCCTTCAGCCGGAGTCGAGGTCGTCCGGAAAAATCATCGAGGCGATCGAGACCCACCATGGGAAGCACAAAACCGCCGGGAAGCTCAGCCCCGCCTGCTTCTGCCGCGGCGAGCATCTCTGCCTCTTCGATCAACGACCGAGCGTCGGTCAGCTGTCGTTCCGGCTCGAAATCGAGCACCGCCGCCCCGGCCGGAACATGGTCGAGCAGCGAAGGCCGTGACGGATCGAGGTAGGCGGCGTAGTACTCGACGCCTGGAAATGCAGAGCCTGCCTCGAGCCTTGTGAGCTCGTCCTCCCAATCCGAGAAAACGTCCGCGCGAAGAGCCAGCAGCGACACCGATTTGCGCAGACGCGCGACTGCCGCCGCGCCGCGTTCTGGACCGAGCAGCAGCTCCCGGCCGGTCCGGATCGAGGCCTCGGGAACCGCCATGACGGACCTCTGGTTCTCAGGGTCGAACAGGCGGAGCGTGTCGATCACATCCCCCAGCCACTCGGCGCGCACCGGCGAGTCGGCGGCCGTGGGAAACACGTCGAGGATGCCGCCGCGCAGAGAAAACTGGCCGCGATCCTCGACCAGCGCCTCTCTCGAATATCCAAGCTCCACCAGGCGCCTGGCCACCGTCAGGGGATCCGGCCCGCGGCCCGGAGCGAGCAGAACCGTTCCTTCGGCCAGGTCTCGAGGGGAGATGGTCTGCCTCGTGATGGCGCGCCGCGAAGAGACGATGACGGCGGCCTCGTCGTTCGCCAGCGACGCAAGCGCCTCCAGGCGCTTGTTCACCGCCTCGTCAAAGGCCGGCGGCCGGTCCAGAAACGAAATGCCGACCTCGGCGAAGACGCGTACCGGCGGATCGCCGGCAAGCCATGGACGCAGCTCGTCGGCGAAGCGCTCCGGCGCAGGCACCAGGATCAGGACCGGCCGTCGTCGCGCGCCGCAGGCGCGAGCTATGGCTCCGGCGACGATCGGCCACGCGGGCCGAGGCAACCTGCCGACCTCGAGGTTCGTCGAGGAGCCGCCGATCCACCGCTCCAGCTCCGGCGCTGCCGCGATCGTGCTCTTCCAGAGAGAGCTCATGGCAGCTCCTCACAACCGAGCGCATCGGGGCGGTTGTAGCGGTCCATGGCCCGCTCGACTCCGGCTTCCAGCGCGAGCTCGAGAGCGCTCGCCACGCCGTCGATAACTTTCGGTAGGCGCGCGGCCTCAGATTTGTTGAAGCGCCCGAGGACGTGCTTGACCCCCGTCCGAGATCCCTTGGTCGCCGGCTTCCCGATGCCGACTCTGAAACGCACAAAATCGGCGGTGCCCAACGAGCTGATCAAGGATTTGATCCCGTTGTGCCCGGCGGCGGAACCCCCCTTCTTGATTCGCATCCGGCACAGGGGCAGGTCGAGCTCGTCGTAAACGACCCAGATTTGCTCGGGCGTCACGCCTATGTCCTTGACCGCCTTGGCCACAGCCTCGCCGGAGAGGTTCATGAAAGTCTGCGGCAGCATCAGCCAGACTCCGCGCGCCTTCGAATGACCCACCAGCGACTGCCAGCGCTTGCGATCGACCGGTACATCCAGCCTTCTTGCCAGCTCGCGTACGCACGCAAACCCCAGGTTGTGGCGCGTGTCGGCATAGTCGGCCTCCGGGTTTCCCAGACCGACGATCAACCGATCGCCTCCTGCCTCGACCTCTTCATGTGGGTCGTTTTCGACTGCTTTCTTCTTCATCCAAAATCCAAATAGACGCACTTAGGCCCGCGGCGAGTGCCGCAGACCCTTTGCTGGGAGCGAGTTTACGCCGAGCTCAGAGACGTCCTTGTGCCGGCCGCAATCCGGACAGCGCGAGGGCGGCGATCGTGAGCCGCGACATCTCCTTTCGTTGCGCTGCTGACGCGTGATCCCAACCCAATAGGTGCAGCAACCCATGAACGGACAGCAAAGCCAACTCCGTCTCGACCGGATGTCCGTACTCGCGCGCCTGGCGGACGACCGTAGGCCACGAGATGGCGAGGTCTCCGACGTGCAGGCCGGAGCCTTCGAATGACAGGACGTCGGTCGCCGAATCATGGCCCGCGTATTCGCGGTTCAACCGTTGCAGCTCGTCATCCGCGGTCAGCCTGAGGGCGACGATCGCCGTCCCCGCCGGAAGGCGAGCTTGGACTTCGGGTACTGAAGCCGCTCGCTGCAGCAGACGGCGCAAGAACGCCGGTGGAACCGGCACACGGACCGCCTTCACCACCTCGATTTCAAGCCTCGCGCGCTCAGCCACCGTCAGCAAGTAAACCGGTTAGAGTCAGTCGCCGTGCGAATCCTGGTGACTGGTGGGGCTGGATTCATCGGCTCCCATGTCGTCGACGCGTACATTGCCGCGGGCCATGAGGTCGCAGTGCTCGATGACTTCAGCACCGGGACCCAGGACAACGTCAACGCGGCCGCCTCTGTGTACCGCGTCGACCTGCGCGATCAACCACAGGTGGAAAGCGCGGTCGCTGCATTCCGGCCTGAGCTTGTGAGCCACCATGCCGCGCAGTCGGAGGTGCCCAAGTCAGTCGCCGACCCCACGTACGACGCACAGGTGAACATCATCGGCGGGATCAATGTTCTCCGGGCTTGTGTGAATCACAAGGTGCGCAAGGTGATCTTCAGCTCGACGGGTGGCGCGCTTTACGGTGAGCCGGACGTCGTGCCTGCCGCGGAGGACCATCCGATCCGGCCTCTATCGCCTTACGGCACGAGCAAATTCTCGTTCGAGCAGTACCTGGGCACCTTCCGGCGCACCTTCGGGCTGGACTACACGGTGCTTCGCTACGCGAACATCTATGGCGCGCGACAGGATTTCTACGCCGCTGAGGGTCGCGTCGTCGCCATCTTCGCCAGCCGGATGCTCATGGGCAAACCCGTCACGATCGACGGGACGGGCGAGCAATCGCGCGACATGCTTCACGTCGGCGATGTGGCGATGGCAAACATCGGCGCCCTCGAGAAAGGATCGGGCGGTACTTTTCATGTGAGCACCGGAATGGCGGTCACCGTCAACGACCTGTTCAGAAAGCTGGCACTGCTCACCGATTACCACCTCGAGCCCAACTTCGGTCCCGCTCGTAAAGGTGACGTTTTCCGCATCGCCCTGGACAACCAGCGGGCCAAAAACGAGCTCGGTTGGGAGCCTCGCGTAAATCTCGAAGAGGGCCTCAGCCTCACCGTTGATTATTTCCGCGAGCAGGTCTCCAAAGCGCTTCCGTGAATGTCCTCAGCCCAATTGCCTTCCTTCACACCCTCGGCGCCCGAGTGCTGCTTTTGTTCGCGCTTGCGCTCGCGATTTGGGGCACCTTTCAATACTTCCGGAAGGCCGCCATATCCGCCGGCTTTCGCTCGAGCTACCTGATCATGGCCGGCGTGACCGCGGTTCAAGGCCTTCTGGGCCTCGCCGCATTTGCGACCGGTGGCAACCCAAGGACGCTCCTGCATCTCGTCTACGGAGCTTTCGCGGTGCTGTTCCTTCCCGGCGCGTATTTCTGGGCTCACCGGGGAAATCCCCGGCGAGAAGCAGTGATCCTCGCCGGCGCGGCGTGGGTGGTCAGCATTGCTTTCTTTCGGGGCATCGCCACCGGCTGAAGCTAGACGTGGAAAAGCAGGCCCAGCTCTCCGGCGCGGCCGTTCGCGGTTGATTGTCTTAACGTGGTGCCCCTGATGGATCCGAGTGCGCTGATGACGGAACCCCGATCGTCGCCCAGCGCCGAACCACGCCCGACCCGCGCGGGCTCCGCACGAAATGCCGGCCGCCGCATCCTCATCACCGGGGGTGCGGGCTTCCTTGGGGTCAACGCAGCCCTGTATCTGATCGCTGACGGATGGCACGTGACGCTTCTCGACAATCTCAGCCGGCCGGGCACAGAGCGAAACCTCAAGTGGTTGATCACCGAGCATCCGACTCGAACCACATTCATCAAAGAAGACGTGAGGATCGCCGGCGCCATGACTGACCACGTCAAGAACCAGGACGCGATCCTGCACCTGGCGGGACAGGTTGCCGTGACGACCTCGCTGCTCGATCCGATCACCGACTTCGACGTCAACGCGCGAGGCACCCTCAATCTGCTCGAGGCAGCACGGCTGCACAACCCTGAGGTTCCGTTTGTTTTCGCATCGACGAACAAGGTGTACGGAAAGCTCGACAAGAACAACGTTGCCTGTAAAGAAACCCAACCCATCGATTTCCACAGTCCGTACGGCTGCAGCAAAGGCGCCGCGGACCAGTACGTCAGGGACTACGCCCGCTGCTTTCAGATGAACACTGTCGTCCTGCGCCAGAGCTGCATCTATGGGGCGCATCAGTACGGGACCGAGGATCAGGGTTGGGTCGCGCATTTCGTCCACTCGATCTTCAACGACCGGCCGCTGACGATCTATGGCGATGGCACGCAGGTGCGCGACCTCCTCGACGCGCGAGATCTATGCGCGCTGTACGCAACCGTCATCGAAAAGATCGACAAGACGCGCGGACAGATCTACAACGTCGGCGGGGGCCCAAAGAATCAGCGGAACCTGATCGAAGTCATCGCTCAGATCGGTGAGCTGACGAACCGCAAGCCGCAGTACTCGTTCGCAGACTGGCGCGAGGGCGACCAGACGTACTACGTGAGCGACATCACCAAGGCAAAGAAAGAGCTTGGCTGGACGCCACAAGTCCCGTTCGATCGCGGCCTCACAGACCTCATCGCGTGGGCGGCTTCAGTCGACTAGAAGTCGACCTGTCCGCTTCTCAATCCCGGACGCAGGTGAAGTGACCTACGCCTGAAGGGAACCGCCGCAGCAATCGCGACTCGTACCAGCCGAACGCGGCCGCGGCGTCCTTGACCCATCGCAGCACGGCGCCTGGCAGGTCGCGTCTGTGAGCGAGATAGTCCTCGACTGAGGTCGCCGCCGGGCCCCGGACCTCGAGAAAGCTGAAATACCCGATGTCCACCAGCGAGTAGAGCCAGTGAAAGCTCCACTGGACACCGCGCACAGGCATGCCCTCGGCCTTTGACATCACCTCGAATCGGTTGGCATCGAAGAGCTGGATGTGTCCGCAGTGGTGGAGTTTTGCCTTCCAGCCCATGCGCGTCACGAGCCGGTAGAACGTCCATGGCTGAACTTCCAGGGGCAGGACGATGTGAAACACGCCGCCAGGCCTCAGCACGCGATGTATCTCACGCAGTACCCCGGCGGGATCCTTGAGGTGCTCCAGGACGTCGAGCATGACCACCGCCGACATCGACCCGTCCTTATACGGAAGAGACTCGGCCGGGGCCATCTGGAAGTCCAGCTGCGGAGCCGCCCGCCGCGCCGCTTCCAGCGCGCCTGCGCTGACGTCGACGCCGTGGACTCGCAGCTCGGGCCGGCTTTCCGCAATCGCACGGGCAACGTTGCCGGCGCCGCACCCGATGTCGAGCACATCTCCCTCGAGGCCCTTCAGCGCGTCAAGCAGGATGTGGAGCTTGAGTCCCTGGACGTACCAGGGCCGCGGCTCGATTCGAGTCGAACCCCAAACTTTAGCCTCGTAGTCGAACGCCGGATCTTCACTCACGTGGACTTTGCGCATTCGTTTGGGCTCAGGGCTGGAACCTGAACGGCAATCAGCGACCACCCAGGGTCGAGTCGAGCAGAGGTTTCCACAAACCACTGGGGATGGTCACCGATGAAGGCGCGGTAATCGGCCACCGAATGATTAAACTCGCTGGGCGGCGGTACAAGCAGCAGTCGGGTTTGCGTGAGCGCCAGCCAGCAATTCAGCAATGCTCCTGCCGTTTCCTTGTGGTCGACATAGTGGTATCCCGGCGGTAGGTAGTAGAAGGGGTCGTAGAACTCGCTGGCGAGGTGTGCGCCCGGCACTCCACCGTCCCGCACTAGCGTGTAAACGAGAGTCGGTACATCGCCGGGAACAGTCAATCCCCCACCTCCGTATTCCGAACTGTTGTAGACAGCGGCGATGGTGCGTCCCATGCGGACCTGATCCTGGAACCCCGGTTCCGTAGCGGAATATGCGGTCTGGATCGGGATCCAGAAGATCTGAACAGCAAGGATGCCTGCGACCGCGATTGTCCACCCGAGAGGCTGCAAACTCCTGCGCCACTCTGGAAGGACCTTGAAGAGCAGCACCGCGATGAGGATGGCGGCGAAGTCCATCGGAAACTCAAAGCGGCGTTCTCTCCAGTCATCGACCTTCAGGAACGTGGCGAAGCTGTGGGCGGAATAACCGAAGCCGTAGACAAGAAGCAGATATGCACGCGGTCGCTTCCACAAGGACCAGGCGAGCCCGGCCGCCGAGGCCAAAACGCCTACGGCAAGAACCAGCTGCAACATCTCCTGGCCCGGTTGAACTCCGGTGCCCGACCCAAACGCTCCAAACGCTACGAACTGGAAGCTCCACGCGAAGGGATAGATGGGATTGCCGGTGTGGTCGTAAAGAAATTTTGCGTAGAGCATCATCACAACCGCCCAGCCCACCACTACTGACCATCGAGACCGGACCCGATTCCTGCCCAAGAGCCACGCAATAACCAGGCCAGCTCCGAACAGCCACGCCTCTACCCTTGCCATCGCGGCCAACCCCCAGGAAACACCTGCCCAGAAGCCATGTCTCGGCGTCAACCAAATTCCAAGGAGAACCAGAGCAATTGCGACCGGTTCGACCATACCGGCGACATCGTTGAAAACACTCGCCGGGGCCAGCGCGGCAAAAATGCTGGCGACCACCGCCACGGTTGTGCCCCAGTAGCGATGGCAAAGAAGAAAGATCAAAACGACAGACAGAGAGCCAAACACAAGACTGAGGAGCCGCGCGAGCACAATGTCCGGCGACCCGGTGACGAAGAAGAGGAGGTCCATGAGAGCTGGGTGCAGCAGCCCCCAGTAGTACTCCCACCCTTTCAAGTCCCAGAGACGGGGGCCGTGGGTTAGCCCAATCTCTTTGGTCAGATACGCGATCTGCCAGTGGTGGTACGCATCCGTGAAGCCGTGACCCGCGTTCTGCGGATCGGTGAACCCAAATAGATAAACGAGACGCGTGATCGCGGCGGCCGCAGCTACCCCTGCCGGCCAGCTCCAATGAATCCACTGGGGATTCTCGTCGGAGAGAGTTTCCGGATCCGGCAGTTCGAGTCGTTGCTCTTCTTCCTCTTCGGTGGGAAGGATTCGCGGCAGCAGCCTCAAGCGGTGGCAGCCTCCGCCGCGATGCGCTCGTGAGAGCGCGCGACCTCGAGGACAGCTTTCTCCATCGTGTCGATATGTCTTTCCCAGTCAAACCGGCGCGCCCATTCGAAAGCACGCACTCCCGTCGCCTGGTTTTCAGCCGGATTGTCGAGAAGGCGTGAAATGCCGGCGGCATAATCCCTTACCTCGAGCGGTTCCGCCAAATGACCGGTGCCAGGCCCCACAGTCACTGTCGGTCCGGCCTGGTTCCACGCCACGACCGGCACGCCCTTGGCCATCGACTCGATGACGCCCATACCAAAGTCTTCTTCGGGCGCGGGATACACATAGACGGCAGCGCCTTCATAGAGCTTCTGCAGCTCGTCCTCGGCAATCGAACCCAGAAACAGCACCGCGTCCGCCAGATCCAGTTCCGCCACCAGCGCTTTGAGCGACTCCGAATGCGCTGTAAGGGGGCCGGGGATGACGAGCTGCACACGCGGGTGGCGCTTGCGCACCTCGGCAATCGCCCTGATCGCAAGGTCGAACCGCTTCTGCGGGTAGTGGCGGTTGGTCAGCAGCACGTATGGCCGCCGGATCGGATACCCGTTGATGGTCAGGCCGCCAGAAAAGCGCGCCTCGACCGGCAGCGGGAACCCGGAAGCGGCGACATGGCAGCCCGCCGGGCAATCAATCGCTTCGCGACGATAGGTCCGCCGGATGATGTCGCCGATGTAATCGCCGTTGACGAGCAGCTGGTCCGCCTCCTGCACGGAGCGCCGGTCGGCCCAAGCAACAAGGCGTTTCGCGCGCACCACGATCGCGGCCAGCAACCTGTAGTCGGCGTTGGTCACCCATCCCGTCTCACGGTCGATGTTGCGCGGAAACACCAGACGGTTCGGCTGGTTCAGGTAGACCACATAGGGCACGTCCATCAGCCTCGCCGCCCACCACGCGATCCATGCGCTCGGCTGGTTGCAGCCGACGATGGCATCGACACCGCGAAAGCGCCACGCGTAGAGCGGCATGAGGAACGAAGTCGCCCCCATCTGGACTGCCTCCCGGAACGGGAACCAGCGCGGCAGCTGCGGCAGAAATGTTTTGACGCGCACGTCGCCGATCAGGTCCGGGTAGCACCGCGACTGATCGACGGTCGGCGCGTAGCACTCCACCTCGTAGCCACGTCTCCGCAGTCCTAACACCTCTTCGATGACGATCCGCTCGCCGCCACCCGAGTACGTGAACCCGCAGTGGAAGACCGCGACGCGGCGCGGCCCGCCCGTGCGGACCGCTCGCCGGCCTCCGACGAGAAGGAAGCCGAGGAGTCCTAGCGCGAGGGCGTTGCCGGCGGTGATCGCGTGGTAGAGGACGATGGCCCCGGCGGCGACAGCCGGGGCTAATCCGAGGCCGCCGCCGAGGACGAGCGACCCCGCGACCTCGAGGTTTCCGACATATCCGGGTCCGGCCGGAACAGCGAAGCTGAGCAGCAGCGCCGGATACGCGGCCATCGCCTTCAGCGGCGGAACCGAGATCCCCACCGCGGCGAAGAGCAGCGTGAAGTTGAAAGCGTCGATCACCAACGCCAGAACGGTGAGGAGAGCTAGGCGGCCCGCCAGCGCTGGCGTCCAGAGCCCGCGAGCGCCGGCCCGGAAGGCAAAGGCCTGTCCTGCGATCGCGGTGGCAAATCCCGCGGGCAGCAACCTTCGAGCCAGCCGTGACCGCGCTAGGCGCGGGCCGACCAGCGCTGTCCCTAAAACGCCGGCAAGCAGAGCGATCGCAAGCGCGGCGGCTCCGAGCAATCCACGTGGAGTGTTCACGATCCCGGCCAGGGCAAGCACCTCTAACAAAGCCAGGACCACCGCCACCGCGGTCAGGTCGCAGGCCTTGTCGATCACGATGGTGGCCAGGGCGGATCCTGCCGGCACGCGATGGCGCCGCCACAGCCACCACGCGCGCGCGGCATCACCCGAGCGGATCGGCAGGACGTAGTTGAGGAGGCCACCGGCGGCATTCATGGCGAATGCCCTCACCATCCCCACCGGCGCAAGCGGGCGCAGCAAGAGCAACCAGCGTCGCGCCCGGATCAAGCTCGTCACCAGGAACAGGACGATCATCAGCGCGACCGGCCACCAGCTGTGGACGCGGGCGTGGCCCAGCACCTCGGTCAACGAAACAGTGCGCAGCCACAACCACAGCAGCAGCAATCCGATTGCTGTTTGCAATGCGAGTCGAAGCCAGCGGTTCACGCGACCACCTCGAGGTCGCCTGACGGCGCCGAGCCGAGAACCCACCGCTGAACGAACATCCAGAAAGAGAACAAAAACAAGATGACGAGGAGGGTGCCGCCGTAGTCGTGAAAGAGGACGGCGGGCGTGACGCCGATCGTGGCGGCGATTCCGGCGACCGCAGCGACCCGCAAGAGGTTCAGCAGCACGGTGCCCGCGACCCCGATGAGGATGACCTGGATGCGTGCTTCGATTGGATGGCGTCCCCTCAGCCCCGATAGGAAGCTGACACTGAGCAGCACCAGGCTCTGCCACCCGATGCAGTTCCAGGAGATGAACAGCGTGTGCATCGAACCGCTTCCATCCCAAATCACCAGGTGACTCTCCGACGCCGCAGCGTGAACGCCGGCCAGGCCCAGCAGGCCGACCACCATCCGCGACTCGACCGGGACTATCGCTTGCAGCGGGTTGTTCGCGCCGAGCTGCATCGCCCAGGTGGTGAGCAGCTCGTCGAACGTCGTGACCAGCGGCAGCAGCATCAGCAGCCCGCACACCACTGCAAGCAGGGTCAGATTCAGGTTGTCGCGGTCTTGCCGTGTCATCTGCGCACCTTCACGAACGCAAGAAGGCGCTTGCGGGCGGTGAACACGGGTATCAACAGCGCCAACGCGGCGAAGCCCAGAAGCGATTCCGGTACGACGATGCTCGGCGGCACCAGTCGCGTGTCGCCCACTCCGGCCGGGCCGTCGAAGACCACGTCGAGGTTGTTGCCATTTCCTTGGCTCGCATCTACTCGCAGGCAGAGCGAGCCGCCTGGCGGTATGACCAGCGGAAGCTGGCTAGCGCTCGTGTTGACTGTGAACGGGCTCGTGGTATGAACCCCGGCAGGTCCAAAGCTGGTAGTCCACGTGGTGCCGGCGTTCGGGATCGCGGCCACAAAGCCGGCGCAGCTCGCGCCAACCGCTACCCCTGCGCTCACGTTGACCGTCGTGCTGGCTCCGGCGACGCCGCCTGACCAGTACATCGTGAACGACCAGATGCCCGCGGCCACCGTCTGAGCCGGCAGGTTCGAAAAGGACCAGACCCCTATCGCCCCTCCTCCCAAATGACAGGTCGACACCCTGCTGCCGACGGTCTGGTTCATCGTCGCCGGAGTGCAACCGGGTGCGGTCCCGGTGCCGTGCAGATAGAGCGGGTTGCCGGCGGCATGGACCACTGGGACATGCGACGCGAGCAACGCCATGCCACCGAACGCTGCCACCAATGCGATCGCCACCGTCCACCCCACCCAGCGACTGGGACGCCGACCCGCGATCCGGAGCACCGGTGGAGCTGTGGGCGGCGCGAGCCTGAGGTCCGGGCGCCTTGCTCGCGGACCCAACAGCCAGCGACGCAAGAGGTGAAGGCGACGCAGGTGGTGGACCTCGTCGGTGACGCGGCCCGTCTTCGGGGTTCGGAACCACGGTCCTTCGTCCTTGCTGATGAGGCCCTTGAAAGCCGCCCAGGCCTGGAACGGCACCAGCGCAAAGGAGAGCACCAGCGCGCCCAAGACACCCTGCATGTCACGCCTCGGCGCCTCTTCCAGGATCAGGCCGCCAATATTCATCAGCGGCAACGCGAAGATGTTGGAGAAGAGCAGCGACCATCCGAGCAGCGCCGTCCAGCCGGGCACATGGGTGTGAAACACGGTCTCCGACATGAGCCAGCTCACAGTTCCCACCACGAACAGCCCGGCCTGCAGGTAATAGGTGGAGTCGAAGAGGAACTCCCCCTTTTCGAGCGGGGTCAAATAAGGCGACCGCATGATCGGCAGGAAAAACTTGCGCACGTTGTGCGTGTGGCCTTCTGCCCAGCGCATTCGCTGACGCGCCAGGCGAGCGAAGGTGCTTACGCATTCGGCGGGTGTCTCAGCCCACGGCGTGTAAGCCACCTTGTAGCCCCGCGCGTAGAGCTTGAGGGTTAGCTCCCAGTCTTCAGTGATGCTCGTGCCCCAGCCGACCTCGCGCAGCACGTCCGCCCGAATCATGTAGGCGGTGCCCGCGATCATCTTCAGGGCGCCAACTGCGTCTTGGAAAGGGCGCTCGATCATGTAGCTGCCGGAGTATTCGGCCCTCACAGCTTCAGTCAGCCAGCTCTCCGACTTGTTGAGAACATGCCACTGGTAGCTCTGCACGGCAGCGACCTCGGCCCTGCGCTTGATCTGGCCAGGGTCCGAGGGAGCTTCGTCCCGGCCGAAAGTGGACTCCAGAGTCCGAGCGGCTGAGCCTTCGCTGATTCGATAGAAGTGCGGCAGTAGACGCTCGATCGAGTCCGGGAATGGGACCGAGTCGGCGTCGAAGATCACCACGTACTCTGTCCGAGGATCGGTGACCTTCAGCGCCTCCTGGAGGGCGCCTCCCTTGTAACCCTTCCGGCTGGAGCGGTGGAGGATCTTGAAGCGCGGCCTGTCCCTCCATCGCTCCAGAATCTGTACCGACTCGTCGTTGGAGTCATCGACCACGACGACTTCGTACTCGGGGTATTCGAGCTGGTCGAGCGCTTGGAGCAGCCGCTCGATGACGCGCTTCTCGTTGTAAGCGGCTACGTGGACTGAAACGAACGGGTGATAGCCAAGATCGATGTGGAACCCGTTCCCGGTGCCGTTGCCATTGCTCATGCGGCTGAGGCCCGTGAGGTTGGGCGGGCTGGACAGGGCGTGACCGTTGCCGTTCCCGTTGCGGGGGCTGCCGAAGACCAGCGTGGTCAGCAGCACCATGACAGTGCTCAGGTAGTACTTGATCGCGTACGCGAAGAAGATCGCGCCTAGAAATAACCCGGTGAACGCGAACCCATAGCCGACCCAGTCCGCCCCGCTGCGCGTCTTCGACTCTGTCACCAGCTCCAGAAACCCGCGCCCGATGGCGACGATTGGGATCACCCCCAGGACGACGGCCGCGATCAGGATGACGTTGAGAAGGACGCTCCACGCCAGCTGGTTGCG
>Ga0209117_1000337_pt1 | contig 22677 bp, 21 predicted proteins | sample BlaSpr_A8_OM2_M2_FD_187978 | JGI IMG/M metagenome (GOLD analysis project Ga0209117, IMG submission 187978) | Forest soil microbial communities from Thunder Bay, Ontario, Canada - Black Spruce, Ontario site 2_A8_OM2_M2 (SPAdes) (version 2) | ecosystem: Environmental > Terrestrial > Soil > Boreal... | reverse complement strand
CTGTCTTGCAGCCGGCTGTCACTATACTGATACGACCGGCGAACAGGACTGGGTGCTGCTGGCGCAGGAGCGCTGGGGGACAAAATTCGCGGCAAAAGGATTGCTGCTCGCGCCCAACGTCGCGCAGATGTACACAACGGGAGAAATCGCAGCGAACATATGCCTCGAAACGCCCGGCCTCGATACGCTCGACATCCTGGTGCTGTGGAAGGGGTTCCCGACCTATGCCTCGACGCAGACGATTTTCACCATCCTCAAGGCGAACTGGTACTATCTCGTCCAGAACAAATTTGTTGAATGGGATGTGACTGCCAATTTCGAGGTCAACGTTCCCGGTCAGCATGAGGGCGCCATCGCCGTGCCATGGGGCGGCACTGCGCATCCGGTCTGGTTCAAGAACGATCCGCGCGTGTCCAACTGCAGGGTGCTCGGCGGCGTCATGCAGCGCGACGTTATGTTGGGCGTGGTTCAAACCCAGGAGATGGTGAAAGAGAAAATCAAGCCGCTTCCGCCCGACCAGCAGGAGAAGGCGCTGGCCGACATCGCGGCAACGCTGCAAGCAACCATGCCGCCGCGCGAGAATCCGCGCATCAATACCTCGATCGACTCCGTCTATGCATCGGGACCGCTCGGTCGCGCCCATTGCGTGATCCACGGGAATTGCAATTACAAGCAGACCGGAATGCTGCAGGCCTACGCCGCATTCTCGCTGCTGCAGACTGCTCCCAAGAAAGTTGGCTTTGCCTCCGCCTGTCAGGCGTTCGGGCATCGGGAACTGCTAGGCCAGTTGCGAAGCTTCGGACTGGTGATGAACCCAATTCTGACAGTTCACAATTGATGCAACCGGGTGGCGCGTACGACCGCGCCATCCGCCTTCTTTCCGGGAGGTAGTCCATGCGGCTTGTCGACTATCTGGATAAGGGCGCGTCGCTTGGTGCTGATGCTCCATGCCTGACCATGGACGGAAAGGACCTGAGCTATGGTGACGTGCAGCGCCTCAGCTATCGGATCGCACGCGGACTCGCCAATTCCGGCGTTACCCCCGGGGAGAAAGTCGCGATCCTGTCCGGCAACGATCCGATCGCCTTTGCCTGCGTATTCGGCATTTCCCGCGCCGGAGCCGTCTGGTGTCCGATCAATCCACGCAACGAGGCGGCAGAAAACCAGTTCATCCTCGATGCGTTCGATTGCAGCCTGTTGCTGTTTCACAGCGGCTTCGCGCCGATGGTCGACAAATTAAGGCCTGATCTGCCGAAGCTGCGCAAGCTCGTATGTCTCGACACCGATATGTCTTTCGCACCGTCGTTCGAGCGTTGGCTTGCCGATGTCGACGGCCAGCCCTTTCAGCGCGATCCCGTTGATGATCTTGCGCTCATACCCGGCACCGGCGGAACGACCGGCAAACCCAAAGGCGTGATGCTCTCGGGACGCAACATCGAAACGATGACTGCGTTGACCCTGATGGGCTATCCGTTCAAGGGGCGCCCGACCTATCTTGCGCTCGCGCCGCTGACGCATGCTGCCGGTGTGCTGTGTTTTCCCATCATGACGCTCGGAGGCAGAGTGGTGATCATGCATCATCCAGACATCGGCGAATTCCTCGATCTGATCGCACGCTACCGGGTCACGCACACATTCCTTCCGCCAACCGTCATCTACATGCTGCTGGATCATCCGAAGCTCGAAAGCGCTGATCTCAGCTCGCTGCAATGCTTCTGGTACGGCGCGGCCCCGATTTCGGTGGCACGCCTGACCGAGGCGCTGGAAAAGATCGGCCCGATGGCACAGCTCTTTGGGCAGACCGAAGCACCGATGATGATCTCGATGATGCCGCCTGAGGACCATTACAATTCCGACGGTTCGATCGCGACTGGACGTCTGTCGTCGGCGGGGCGTGTCGGGCCGCTGGTTCGGGTCGGCATCATGGATGGCGACGGCAATCTGATGCCGGCCGGAGAACGCGGCGAAATCGTCGTTCGTGGATCGCTGGTGATGGATGGGTACTACAAGAACGCCGAAGCAACGGCGGAGGCGTCCGTGCACGGCTGGCATCATACGGGCGATATCGGATACCTGGACGCGGATAATTTCCTTTACATCGTCGATCGCGCCAAAGACATGATCATTACTGGTGGCTTCAACGTCTATTCCGTCGAAGTTGAGAACGCCCTTCAGGCCCACGAAACCATTCGGGATTGTGCCGTTATCGGTTTGCCAGACGAGAAGTGGGGCGAACGCGTTGTCGCTGTGGTGCAGCCGAGAGCAGGGCGCACCGTCGATGTCGCCGCGTTATCGACCTTCGTGAAGCAGCGACTCGGGAGCGTCAAAACGCCCAAGCAGATTGAAGTCTGGGATGACCTTCCGCGCTCCAAAGTCGGCAAGGTGCTGAAAGCCGAGATCCGTGCCAGGATGCTGGCGAACAGGAAGACATGACGATGGCTCAGCAAGTACGCGTAGCAGGGGTCGGCATGATCCGCACCAGGCGATCACGTTTCGACGCAGACGATCGATGCGGATATTGCTCGACTGCCCAGTCAGCGTGGTGATGTGCTCGCCTGTCACCCCAATTGAACCGGCGGAGGTCATATCGGTTTCAGGCAATACAGCGTCGCGGGCGCCCGTGCCATGCCCCGACCTGCAAGGAATCTGTCTCGATGAAACTTTATATCGGAAACCACACCTCTCAATCGATTTCTCGTTGATCAAGGGTTGCAGAGGCAATGACGGACCAACAGAAGCTAACTCGGGAGTTGATTGAAGCCGGAGCAATCGAGGCAATGGTGGCAAGGGATGCGCCGGCGATGCAACTCCTGAGCGAGCAGGCGCGGGCAGTGTCCTTGCATACGACACTGGCGGGCCGGCCGTCGGGAGATGCGTGGCTGTTCGGATATGGATCGTTGATATGGAATCCGATGATACATACCGTCGAGCGACAAACCGCTCGCATCGAGGGATGGCATCGTGCGTTCTGCGTCTCCACCTTGGCGGGACGCGGCTCGATCGATAATCCCGGGCTCGTCCCGGCATCCGTACCACCGGCTGACCGACGGCAGTCAGGATTCCGGCCCGATGTCCAGGCGTGGGAAACGAGGCAGGGTTCGGCCACCATCAAGAACGATGGAGCGACCGGTCATGAAATCGAATTCGGGCTCGCAGAGCCGTGCGACCACCTTTGCAATCTCGGTTTCGGTCACCAGCCGTCCCAGCGGCGTGCCCGCGATTGCGGCTCGCTTGTAGTCTTTCATCGTATCGGTGCGGGGACTCGCGATCTGGCTGGGCACGACGGCGTTTACCGTCACCGCGGGAGCCAGCTCAAGCGCAAGACTCTCGGTTAGGTGAACCACGGCGGCCTTCGCCAGACCGTAGATCGAATGCGATCGGACCAGCGCCGATGTGGCGCCGATATTGATCACCCGGCCCCAGCCATGCTGCATCATGGCAGGCGCAATCTTCTGGATCAGCAGAAATGGCGCCTTCAGGTTCGCGGCCAGCACTGCATCCCAGTCCTGTTCCTTCAATTCGAGAAACGGCGCACCCGCGAAGGGACCCGCATTGTTGACTAGGATCGATACCGCCCCGAGTTGCCGGGTCACCTCGGCGGCGAGACGACGGGTCTCAGCCGCGATGCTCAGATCGGCGCGGAACGCGGTCGCCGAATGTCCCTCCCGCCTGATCTCCTCCACCACTTCCTGCGCGGCTTCAAAATTCGATCGGCAATGGACGGCCACGTGGGCGCCCAAACGTCCGAACTCGCGCGCGATCTCTGCCCCGGCGCCGGAGGATGAACCCGTGACGAGGACGACCTTCCCCGTCAATCGGGAATTGGCAGAACTCATGGTTCGATGCGCTCCGACCACACGGAGACGGTCTTGGATTTATCCAGGTACTTCTCGTAAAGTTCGATCAAGAGTTCCTTGCCGGCCACCGCAAGCTCCGCTTCGTAGGCAGCGCGATCGGTGACCTCAATTCGCTCGACATAGTCCCAGGGCCCGCCTGACAGCCCGGCGCCGGTTTCGGTGATGCGGTGGGTGCGGTAGCTGACGATGGTCTTCAATTTTGCCGCGACCGCATAGTCCACCTCTCGTTCGAAACGCTCATAATCCGAGGGATCGACTCCCGGCTTCAACGCAGCGAACACGAATCTGACGACAGCCATGGCGGAGCTCCTGGATTGTTAGGAACGAACAAAAGCTGGTGTGTCTCACTCAGGCGAGATGACAGGCGACGAGCCGACCGGGCGCAATTTCCCTCAGCGGCACCGGTTCTGCACAGACGGGCTGCGCGAGCGGACATCGGCCGCGCAGCCGGCATCCGACGAAATTGTCCATTGGACTGGGAATTTCACCAGACAGCGTGAAGGCATCGCGTTTTGCATCCGGATCTGGAACAGGAACCGACGCGAGCAAAGCACGCGTATAGGGATGAAGCGGCCTCGCGAACAGCTCGCGCGTCGCGCCCACTTCCACGATCGTGCCGAGATACATTACGGCAACCCGGCCCGCGAGATACTTCACGGTCGCCAGATCGTGCGAAATGAAGAGGTAGGAGAGCCCAAGGCGGTCCCGCAATTTCTCCAACAGCAGGATCGCGCGCGATCGCAGCGAGACGTCGAGGGCCGACGTCGGCTCGTCGAGCACGACGAAGCGGGGATTGGTGGCGATCGCCCGGGCAATGTTGACGCGCTGGCGTTGTCCGCCGGAGAGTTCATGTGGATATCGATCGCCGAGGCCGCGACCAAGATCGACTTCCTCAAGCAGATCGTCGACCCGGGCGCGCCGCTCCGCCGCCGTGAGCTTCGTGTGCAGCATAAGCGCTTCCTCGACCATACGCCTCGCGGACAGCCGTGGATTGAGTGAAGCGGTAGGATCTTGAAAGACCATCTGGATGTCGCGCCGGAAGGGCACGAAAGCATCATTGTCAAGCGAAGCGATTTCAGTTCCGTCGTAACGGATGGATCCCGCCGTCGGATCCAGCAGACGCAGGAGGCAGCGGGCCACCGTGGACTTGCCGCATCCGGACTCCCCCACCAGCGCCAGTGTTTCGCCCGAAGCGACATCGAACGACACCGACTCGACTGCGCGCACGACCGGCTCCGGTCGGCCGCGCAGTCGGGATAGCAAGCCGGTCACTCCGCCGAGCGGAAAGTGCATCTGCAGATTGCGGACTTCAACAAGTGCCACGGCGTTCCTCATATCCGTAACACGCGACGAGATGGTCGGCTGCGACTTCCGCCAGCGGTGGACGAGACAGCCGGCAACGCTCGCTGGCCCAATCGCAGCGCTCGACGTAGCGGCAGCCGGGCGCGGGATTGAGCAAGGACGGTACCGAACCCGGGATCGGCTCCATTGAAACGTCGCGATCAATCCGCGGAATCGATCGCACCAGCGCCCGCGTATAGGGATGGGCCGGGTTATTGAACAGCGTGCGCACCGGCGCGCTTTCCACCACCTGACCGGCATGCATCACCACGACGCGGTCACAGATTTCGGCGACTACGCCCAGATCGTGGGTAATAAACAGTATCGCAGCTCCCGTCCTGGCGCCGAGTTCGCGCAGAAGGTCGAGAATCTTCGCCGCAATCGAGACATCCAGTCCGGTCGTAGGCTCGTCGGCGAGCAGCAGTTGCGGTGAGGTGGCGAGCGCCATCGCAATCATCACGCGCTGGCACATTCCCCCGGAGAGCTGGTGGGCGTATTGCCGGGCTCGTTTTTCCGGGTCCGGAATGCGCACCAAAGAGAGCATCTCCAGCATGCGTTTCTCGGCTTCCGGTGCGGACAGCCCGGCGTGCAATTTGAAAAGCCGGGAAATCTGCCGTCCTACGGGAATGACCGGGTTCAGTGCGGTGCGTGGACTTTGCGAAATCATCGCGATCTTGGCGCCTCTCACCTGCCGCATGTCCTCCTCGGAGAGAGAGGCGAGATCGACGCCATTGAACTTGATGGTTCCGGATTTGACCCGTCCGGGCCGGCGGATCAGGCGCAGGATCGCAAAGGACGTGACCGACTTCCCGGATCCCGACTCGCCGACCAGACCGACGACCTCACCGCGACGGATGGTCAGATTGATGTGGTCGACGGCTTCGATTTCGCCAGCATCGCTTTCGAACTGGACGGTGAGGTCCTGTATTTCAAGAAGCTCGGTCATCGGATCCCCCGCATGCGGGGATCGAGAAAGTCCCGCAGACCGTCGCCGACGAGATTGAAGGCCAGAACCGTGATCATGATCGCGAGACCCGGGAACAGAAAGAGCCACCATTCTCCGGTCACGATCTGCGAAGCGCCTTCGGCCGTCATCACGCCCCATTCACTTTGCGGGGGTTGAATGCCGAGACCGATGAAGGATAGCGAGGCCATCGTCAGTAGCGCGAAGCCCATGGCCAGCGTGGCCTGCACGATGAGCGGAGGCAGGCAATTCGGAAGCAGGTGAATAAGCACGATTCGCCAGGCCGGATTCCCGACGGTGCGCGCCGCGTCGGCATATTCCATCTCGCGAACACGCAACATCTCGCCGCGGATCAGACGCAGGTAGGCCGGGATCTGAGTGATCGAAATCGCAATGGCCACATTGCCCGTCGAGTTGCCCATCGCAGCCGTTATGCCCATTGCGAGCACGAAGGCCGGAAAGGCCATCACGGCGTCTACGGCGCGCATCGCGACATTGTCGACCCATCCGCCGCGATAGCCGACGATGGCCCCGAGCAGCGCTCCGATGGCAACGGCGGCGGCAGTCGCCGCAAAAGCCACCGACAGATCGACGCGCGCGGCGTAGATGATGCGGGAGAGCTGATCGCGGCCGTAGAGATCGGTACCGAGCAAATGCTGCCAAGACACCGATTGCAGCGCGGATCCCGCATCCGTCGCATCCGGGGGGTACGGCGCGACCAGCGGGGCGAACAGCGCGATGAGCGCGATCGTGACTATGACGCAGAGGGCAGTAAAGGACAGCGGATTGCGGCGGACCCTGCGCCAGACAAGTGATGGTGGGATAGGACGCGGCGTGACCGGGGGTGAGCTTGGCAAAGTTGGCATCAGCGGAGCCGGATCCGTGGGTCGGCGAGGCCGTACGCCAGATCGACCAGCAAATTGACCGCGACATACATGACAGCGACGAACAGGACAAAGGATTGGATCGGGCCGGAATCCTTGGTCATCAATGCGGTGACCGCGTAGTTGCCGATGCCCGGCCAGGCGAACACGCTTTCAACGACCGCGTTTCCGGCCATCAAAAATCCGAACACAATTCCCAGGATGGTGATGACCGGAATCATCGCGTTGCGCAGCGCGTCGCCGTAGATCACTGTCCGGCGCGGCAATCCAGCGGCCCATGCGGCCTTGATGTAATCGGATTCCAGAATTTCGAGCATCGTCGAGCGCACCATGCGCGCGACCGGTGCCATTACGCTGAGACCGAGGGTTGCCGACGGCAGCATCAATTGATGGAGACTGGAGCGCAGCGCGATCCAGTTGCCGGTCATGAGTGAATCCACGACGTAAAGCCCGGTAATGTGCGCCGGCGGCGTGATGCCGGATCCAAGGCGGCCGAGAGGCGGCGGTGCAAGGTTCAGCAGATAGAAGAAGACGTAGACGAAAAGCAGGCCTGTCCAGAAGCTCGGCATCGCCACGCCGGTGATACCGACGACTCGCCCGATATGGTCGATGAAGGTGTCGCGGTGGACTGCCGACAGGACGCCGAGCGGAATGCCGATCGCAATTGCAATCAGAAGAGCGGCAAGATTCAATTCCAGAGTCGCGGGGAGACGCTGAATGAAATCCTGAGACACCGGGCGCCCGGTCGCCGAACTCTCACCGAGATCGCCATGAAGCAAGCCCGACGCGTAGCGGATATACTGCTCGGGGAGCGAGCGGTCCAATCCCATCTGATGTTCCATTTCGGCCAGATGTTCAGCCGTCGCGAACGGGCCTGCCTTCACCATCGCCGGATTGCCCGGCAGCATGTAGGTCAGGAAAAAGCAGATCAGACTGACGCCGAACAGTGTCGGCACGACAAGCGCGAGCCGGCGGACGAGGTAGTTCAAGAAGCCCATCCGACAGCTACTCCTGATAGCTCACGACGTCGCTCGCTCAGGCGAGTTTCATGTTGAAGTAACGCTCGAATGTATCCCAGCGCTTTTCAATGCCCACGAGATCGGATCGCATCACGCGCGTCCAGTTGTCGTACCAAAGATGCCCCCAGACCGCATCGCCGATGAGGAGTTCCTGGAGACGTTTGACGGCGGCCAGCCGTTTCGTGCCGTCGGTCTCGTGCATGTTTTCGTCGATGAGCTTGTCAACCTCCGGATTCGAATAAAACGCCGTGTTGGTGCCCTTGGCGGTGCTGTGGAAATTGAAAAACAGGTGATAGATCGGATCGTTGATCCAGGATTGCCAGGACTCGATCGATAGCTGGTGGTCACCCTTTGACGCGACTTGACGGAAAGTGGCATCTGTTTCCTTGGTGATGTTCACCTTGAAACCGATCTTCTCCAGCTCTGTCTGGATCCAGACCGCTGCCTGCTCGTGCGGCTGCCAGCCCACCCGCACCGCCAGATCGACGGCAATCGGGGCCTTTCCGAAACCTGCCTCGCTCATCAGCGCCTTGGCCTTTTCGATATTGTATTTGTACGGCGACAGCGAGGCGTCATGACCGGGCGTCAGACTCGGCACCGGGCTTTTCATCTCGCTGCCGTAGCCGAACAGCACGCTTGGGATGATGGCCTGGATCGGGATCGCATAGTTGATCGCCTGGCGCACTTTCACATCGTTGAGAGGCTCCTTCTGCGAGTTCATGCAGAGCCAGTGGCATGTGGTATCCGGCACGCTGACGATCTTCAGACCGGCTTCGCCTTCGAGGCTCTTGACATTGCGCGGTGACAGACCCGGTCGGCCGACGACCATATCAATGGCCTTGCGCTTGAGAAGCAGGACCCGGTCGGCCTCGTTGGGAACGAACTTGAACACCACGCGCTCGAAGAACGGGGCAGGGCGCCAATGTCCGCTCCGCGCTTCGATCACGATTTCAACGCCCGGCTCATTCTTCACCAGCTGATAGGGGCCGAGGCCGGCGGTGTTGCGCTTCAGCCAGGCCGTCGCCCATGGATCCTCGGCCGTGGCGTTGGCCTTCACTTCATCTGGATCGAGCAGGGCGTTATTGATGAGGGCCATCGTGTCCAGCGTCATGGGGCTCGGTGCCGGCATGTTGATGGCCAGCGTAAATTCGTCGCGGACCTCGAACTGCTCGGGCTTGGTGACGCGCAGAAGACGAGGGAACAGGATCCGCATATAGCCCGGCGATTGCAGGCCACGATCGAACAGATACTTCACCGCGGTCGCATTGACCGGTTTGCCGCTCGGGAATTTCACGCCCTTGCGAATGTTCAGAACCAACGTCGCGCCGTCCTTCTCGATCGCAAATGATTCGGCGATTCCGCCTTCCATCCCGCCCGGTTTCGACTGCGACAGACCGGGCTTTCCGGCCACAGGCTCGACTTTCCACATCAGCGGGCTGTCGTAGATGTTGGCCTGAATGGTGTAGCCTCCGATCGACTTGAACGAGGCCGGATCGAGCGTGTCGATGTCCGTGTCCCACGCAACCGTCAGGGTGCGCTTTTCCTGCGCCGCCACCGGCATGAGTGCACCCGTCAATGTCAGGGTCGCTGCGCCGGCTGCGGTGAGCTTCAGGAAATCCCTTCGATCCGAATATGTTTTCATGACTGCCCTTCGTCGATGTTGAGTGGAAGCGATGGGGCCGGTCCCCCAAAAAACGCATACCCGGGGGTAATCCCTGAATTGTCATCTTGCAGTATTGATCATGTCCCGGTATTGTCAACTAGTGTTTCACCTAATGGAACAGGTCAAAAATTGAGCACGCTCGGAAACGCAGCATCTATCCTTCGTCTTTTCACGGCGGATCGCCTCGAGATCTCCGTGACGGACGTCTCCAGAATCCTGGGTCTCCCCAAGAGCTCGGCATCGCGGCTTCTCAAGGCCATGCTGCAAGAGGGGCTACTGGCTCGCCACGAAAACTCTCCGCGCTACAAAGTTGGCAATCTGCTGTTCGAAGTGTCGCAGCTCTACCGGCTGAATTCGTCGTTGATTGAACTCGTCGACGACGTCTTGAAGGCGATCTGCCGGGAAACGGGACATACCGGCTACCTTTCCATCCTCGACGGCGCAGACGTCCTGGTGATCCGGATGCATCAGGGCTCTCACGCCTTGCGCGTGTTCACGCCCCTGGGACAGCGCGCACCGGCATTCGCAACCGCAAACGGGCGCACCTTGCTGGCACGACGCCCCGACGATGAAGTGCGGGCCATTCATGCCGACGGGCTCGGTGTGCCCTCGCCGCACTCGCCGCAGAGTATCGACGAACTGCTCGCCGCTCTCGGCGAGGTTCGCCGAAAAGGCTGGGCGGAAGCGGATGACGAAGCGATCCCCGGAGTGGGGTCCATCTCGGTCAGCGTTGCCGACCCGAAGCTTCGCGAATCAATCGGTTTTTGCATCTCCTATTCGGCATCCAACATCGGTATCGAGGAAAAGAATCGCATTATCGCGCTGCTGATGGCAGCGGCACACCGCATTGCCCAGCGATTCGACGATCCTTTCTTTTCGCATCTCATGCATGTCGTCCCCGGCACCGGTTCGGTGGCAGCGTGAGGATCGTTTCGCGAACCGTCGACGCCAGCGTCAATTCAATGCCTCGTTCCGGGTGCCGTTCATGAGGCAATTGAGTTCGGATGATATCGAAGCGCTCGCAGTCGGCGCCTGGATCCTGGGGACTGGAGGCGGGGGGAGCCCTTATCACGCTCTGCTGAACCTGCGTCGGCTCTACGAAGACGGCTCCCGCGTCAACCTGATCGATATCGACGAGTTGCATGACGACGATGCTGTCGCGGTCGTTTCGGTGATGGGCGCGCCGCTCGTCATCCTGGAGCGGATGGTCGACAGCCGGCTGATTGCCCGCGCCGTATCAGCGATGGAAGAGCATCTCGGCCGCAAGTTCAAAGCGGTCATGGCGATCGAGATCGGCGGCGGCAACGGCATGCAGCCGCTGCTTGCGGCGGCCCATTTGGGAATTCCGGTGGTCGATGCCGATGCTATGGGCCGGGCCTATCCCGAGGCGCAGATGACAAGTTTTGCGGTCGGCGATCTTTCGCCATGCCCGCTGACATCGATCGATCCGCGCGGCAACGAGGTCGTTATCAGCAAGTCGGCGACATGGAAGTGGATGGAACGCGTGAGCCGGAAGGTCTGTACCGAATTCGGGTCGTTAGCCGCAACGTGCAAAGCTCCCAGAACCGGCGCGGAAGTGAAGAAATGGGGCATTCCCCGCACCACGACGAAGGCGATCAATTTGGGGCACGCGGTCAATGAGGCCAATCGGCGTCACGCCGATCCGATCGCGGCGATATTGAAGGCCGAGTCGGGTCAGCGGCTGTTCACCGGCAAGGTCGTCGAGGTGGAGCGGCGCACAACCGAAGGCTTTCTCCGGGGACGTACCGTGATCGAGGGATTAGGAGAGGATCGCGCTGCCAGGATCGAGATCGATTTCCAGAACGAGTGGGTCGTGGTCTGGCGGGAGGGCCGGCCGGTCGTCTCGACGCCGGATTTGATCTGCGTGCTCGATAGCGAGTCCGGAGAAGCCATTGGAACCGAGACCATCCGCTATGGCCAGCGGACGACGGTGATCGCTCTTCCCGCCGCGCAGGTTTTCCTGACGCCGCGCGGATTAGAGCATGTCGGCCCGCGCGCTTTTGGATATGACATCGACTTCAACTCGGTGTTCCCATCATGAGGCGCATCGGGATCGATGTCGGCGGTACCAATACCGACGCAGTCTTGCTCGCCGACGGCAAGGTCGTTCAGGGCGTCAAAACCGCAACGACGGCCGACGTGACGGGCGGCATTGTGGCCGCGTTCGAGGCGCTGAAGGCGGTCGCCGACTTTGGATCGGGCATTGACGCCCTCATGATCGGAACCACGCATTTCATCAATGCGGTTGTGCAGCGGCGCAATCTAACCAAGGTTGCGGCAATTCGCGTGGCACTGCCGGCCACCGCCGCGCTGCCGCCATTCACGGGGTGGCCCGTCGATCTTGCCAAGCTCGCCAATGGCGGTGTCTGGCAGATCGAAGGCGGCCACGACTACGATGGGCGGCGTTTCATGCCGCTGGATATCGCGGCGGCGCGTGCGATTGCGCGGCAAATTCGGGAGCGGGGGCTGAAATACGTCGTCGTGACCGCGATGTTTTCGCCGTTGGACGCGTCCGACGAGGCGACGATCGCGTCAATCCTGCGCGAAGAAATTCCGGGCGTGTCGGTCACCTGCTCGCATCTTCTTGGCGGCATTGGCTTGCTCGAGCGGGAGAATGCAGCGATCTTGAACGCATCGCTGATTGCGCTTGCGGAGGAGACAATCCGCGGCTTCGAGCATGCCAAGAGCAGGATAGGGCTATCGGCGCCGCTGTTCGTCACCCAGAACGACGGCACCGTCGCGGAGGCTTCCCGCGCCGCTGCCTTCCCGGTCTACAGCTTCGCTTCCGGTCCCACGAACTCGATGCGGGGTGCTGCCTACCTCTCCGGAATCGAAGAAGCGATCGTGGTCGACGTCGGCGGCACCACTGCGGACTTCGGCCATCTTCGTCTCGGCTTTCCTCGCGAGGCAAACGCGGTCGTGCATGTTGGCGGCGTCAGAACCTTGTTCCGAATGCCCGACCTGATTTCGATCGGGCTTGGCGGTGGCAGTCGCGTCGATCTGACGTCCAATACCATCGGTCCGGGCAGCGTCGGCTACCGCTTGACGGAACAGGCGTTGGTCTTCGGTGGAGATACCCTGACGATGACTGATGTCGGGGTGGCTGCCGGCCTGATTGATCTCGGCGACCGCAAGCGCGTTGCGAATCTGCGCGCGAGCGATGTCAGCTCCATTCTCCATCGCGCCAAGGAGATGATTGAAGAAAACGTCGACCGGGTGAAGGCCGATGCCGGCGATGTCACGTTGATAGCGGTGGGCGGAGGAGCGTTTCTGGTGCCCGAAAACTTGCAGGGCGTCGCCTGCATCAAGCGTGTCGAGCATGGCGGTTGTGCCAATGCCGTCGGCGCGGCGATCGCTCAGGTCAGCGGCGAGGTCGACCAGGTATTCCAGGGCTCGACGCGCAGCGAGGCGATCGCGACCGCGCGCAAGTTGGCCGACGGCCGCGCGATCGAGGCAGGTGCGGGACCCGAAACGCTGATCATGGTCGAGGCGGAGGATACCCCGATCGCATATTTGCCCGGAAATGCCATGCGCGTAAGGGTCAAGGTGGTCGGCGATATCAAGTCAAGAACGCCTGCCGAAGCGTTACCAGGATAGGAGTCGTGATGCCAGTTCGCTTTCTGATCAGTACTCTCAAGCCCGGCGTCGACCCGGCAGACTACGAAGCCTGGGTGCGCGATCGCGATTACGCTCTGGTGCGAACCCTTTCGAACTACGTCAGTTACAAGGTGCATCGCATCCGTGCGCCGATCCAGGGCGCTCAAGACTCGGGCTGGCAATATATCGAACGGATGGAGGTCAAGAGCCTGGAGCAGCACGACAAGGACCTGGCCTCGCCGGCCGGGGTCAAGCTGCGCGAGGAACTCTATGCCAAGTTCCTCGATCGTTCGAAGAACATCTACTTCGCCAGCGACGAGATCGAATAGGCAAATCGAGGTCAGCAAGCCGTAGCGCCCAAGGATTGAGTACGAAAGGGATCTGAACATGTCGATTGATCTGCTGATTCTCGGGAACGCCCCAATTGAACGCATGCTCGAGCGGGTCAAACTCGCCGAGGGAAACGGTTACGATACGGTCTGGCTCGCCGACGAAAGATTTTATCGCGAGGTCTATTCCTGCCTGACCTATTTCGCCCAGCATACTTCGCGGGTGAAGGTTGGGCCGTGCGTCACAGATCCCTATGCGAGGCATCCGGCACTGACGGCCATGGCCATCGCCACGCTCGACGAGATCTCCGACAAGCGTGCCATTCTCGGTATCGGCGCGGGGATTTCCGGCTTTTCCGAACTCGGTATTGACCGCAAGAAGCCGGCACGGGCTATACGCGAAGCGATCGAACTGATCCGCATGCTGCTGCGTGGTGAAACGGTTACGTACAAGGGCGAGGTCATTCAATTCAACGAGGGCAAGCTCAGCTTCGCTCCAATCCGGCCGGAAATACCGATCTATGTCGCCAGCAACGGCCCGCTCGGACAAAAAACGGCCGGCGCTTTGGCTGACGGCGCGATCATGGAAGCATGCGGCAATGTCGAGGAAGTGAGGGCTTTCCGCGCCGTGCTGGATGCCGGCGCAAAGCAAGCCGGCCGCGATCCCAAGGCGGTCAAGCTGATCGCTCGCCTGAACACCTGCATTGCCGCGAACGGTCAGTCGGCACGCGAGACCTTGCGGCCGACCGTCGCGCGCTTGCTCGGCGCATCACGGCTGAAGTTTCTCACGGCGGAAGCGCAGGGCCTGGTGTTGCCGCCGGAATTGGTGGCCTCGGTCGCGGGCGCGGCTTACGCGTCCGGCTTCACGCCGTATTTGCCGCTGCTTCCGCACGTCACCGATCGCCATGTGAGATCCTTTACGCTGGCGGGCGACGTGGCCGAAGTGACCGCGCAAGTGGTTGAATTGCGCCGGGCCGGGGTCGACAGCATCACCGTCATGCCTTTTGCCGCTGAGGGCGGCACGGTCGAGGACACGATTTCAAAGTTCGGTTCCGAGGTCTGGCCTGCGGTTCAAGCTGCCGAGCAAGGGCGAGTATGAGCTTCGATCTGCACAAACCCGCGACGATTTCCGAGGCTGTCGGCCTGGCGACCAGACTTGCGCCCGCGGCGCGATATATCGCCGGCGGCACCGATCTGGTGATCCAGATCAACCGCAAGAAAATATCTCCGGACCATCTGATCGATCTCGGGCGGCTGCCGGGTCTGGTCGGGATTGCCGAGACCGCGCACGGCTTTTCGCTCGGCTCGCTCACCAACTATCGGGCGATCGAACTCCATCCGGCCTTCCAGGGCCGTTTGTCCTGCTTGGTCGAGGCGGCGCGCGTCGTCGGCGGGCATCAGGTCCGAAACATCGCAACCGTCGGCGGCAATATCGTGAACGCGTCGCCGGCGGCCGATTTTGTGCCGGCGTTGCTTGCGCTCGATGCCGTGCTTGAAATTGCTGGTCCGACGGGAAACCGCACGGTGGGATTGGAGCAGTTCATTGTCGGCCCCGGGAAGACGGAGCTTCGCCCCGCGGAGATTGTCACGGCAATTCGCTTCTCCCGCCTGCCGGATCGATCCGCGACCGCGTTCCTGAAGGAAGGCCGACGCAAGGCGATGGAGATCTCCGTCGTCTGTGTTGCTGCGTGCCTGACACTGGATGAGAGCGGCTCCCGCTGTGTGTCCGCGCGGCTGGCGGTTGGCGCGGCGGCTCCGAAGGCCATGCGGCCGAAGGAGGCGGAGGCCTGTCTGTCGGATCAGCCGGCCGGGCGCGCCAGCTTCGCCAAGGCGGGACGGTTGGCGGCTGAGGCCGCTGCACCGATCTCGGACGTCCGCGCCTCGGCAGCGCATCGCCGCCATCTGGTGGCCGTCATGGTCGAACGGGCGCTGACGATGTGTCACCAGCGAATTGTGGAGGAGCGCCGATGACCCGAACAAACCTCGACATCGTCGTCAACGGTGAGCGGCATCAGATCCTGATCGAGCCGCACTGGACCCTGCTGCATGTGTTGCGCAATGTGATTGGGATGATGGGCACCAAGGAGAATTGCCTGGAGGCGGAATGCGGGGTCTGCACCGTGTTGCTTGACGGAAAGTCCGTGAATTCCTGCATCCTGCTGGCCGGGCAGGTTGCAGGCCGCTCGGTGACGACGATCGAAGGACTGGGAAATCCGGAGCATCTGCATCCGCTGCAGGCCGCGTTCATCGAATGCGGCGCCGTTCAATGCGGGTACTGCATTCCGGGCATGATCCTGACGGCGAAATCCTTTCTCGACGAAAACCCAGGACGCCGGCCGAGCCGCGATGAGATCCGGGAGGCCATCGCGGGCACCCTGTGCAGATGTACCGGGTATCGCAAGATCGTGGATGCGGTGGCGCTTGCCGCCGAGCGGATGTCTGTCGCAGGATCGAACCCATGAACGCACACGCTCATCGCGTCGCCGGTCAACGCCTACCTCGGCTGGATGGCATCGGCAAGGTCACGGGAAAGCATGTCTACGCCGCGGACTTCACTTTGCCCGGCATGCTGTTTGGGAAGGTTTTGCGCAGCCACCGGGCGCATGCCCTGATCCGCAAGCTGGATATCTCCCGCGCAGCCGAAATTCCTGGCGTTCGCGGCATCATCACGTCCGCCGATATACCGGCGGTGCGCTTCGGGCAGGCCGTGCGCGACACGAGCGTATTTGCACTCGACCGGGTGCTGTTTGTCGGACATCCGATCGCCGCCGTTGCCGCCACCTCGCTGGAAATAGCCGAGCAGGCGATCGCCGCGATCGACGTCGAGTTCGATGACTTGCCCGCTCTTTTCGACCCCGAAGCGGCGCTGGACAGCAATATCCGGATCCATCCGGATTGGGAGAGCTACAAGGCGTTACCCATTATCGCGCGGAGCGGCAATATTTCGGGGCGGGCGCGCATTCATGCCGGCGATGTCGATGCGGCCTTTGCCTCTGCGCACCGCGTCTACGAGCATCGCTTTACCACGCCTCTGGTGCATCCGGGCTATACCGAGCCCCGAGCCGCCGTTGCCGACTGGGACGCGAACAGCAACGTGACCGTGTGGAGCAATACGCAGCTGCCTTTTGACACGCAAAACACCCTGGCCGAGATTCTCGATCTGCCGGCCGCCCGGGTCCGGGTGATCGTGCCGGGCATCGGCGGTGGCTTCGGTGGAAAATTGCGGATTGGCGTGGAGCACTTCGCCGCGCTATTGGCCCGCAAGACTGCACGCCCCGTTAAGGTGATGACGACCAGCGAGGAAGAGCTGACGTCCGCCTATCCGCGCCAGGCGACCGTCGTCTCGCTGAAGACCGCAGTCGATCGCGAAGGACGCCTGTTGGCGCGCGAAGGCAGGATCATCGTCGACTGCGGCGCTTTTGCCGGCTCCGGCCCCGGGACCGCCGCCATTTCGCTGCAGATCATGGTTGGCCCCTACAAAACTCCGGCTCTCGCGCTCGAAGGCATCGCCGTTTACACCAACAAGGTTCCATCGGGCTCGTTTCGTGCTCCGGCCGGACCGATGGCGAACTTTGCCGTCGAAAGCCAGATGGATATGATCGCAAAGGATCTCGGCATCGATCCGCTTGAAATCCGGTTACGCAACATCGTCAAGGAAGGCGATCTCGGCCCCTCGGGCGAAATCCACAAGTCGGTCAGCATTGAAGAATGCCTTCGCAAGGCGGCTGATGCGATCGGGTGGGAGCATCGCAACCCAGAACCAGGCCGCGGCAAGGGCATCGCTTGCAGCTGGTGGATGACCACCGGCGGCTCGTCGGGTGTCTATGTCAAGATCAACCCCGACGGAACTGCAACGCTGGTGAGCGGCGCGGTTGAAATCGGCAGCGGCGCCATCACCGGTGCGGCGCAGGTGCTGGCGGAGGAGTTGTCGCTCGATCTGACCGATATCAACGTCGCCGGCGTTGATACCCAGACCGCGCCGTTCGACTATGGTGCGCAGGGCAGTCGAACGGCGTTCTCGGTAGGCAACGCCTGTCTGGCCGCGGCCAGCGATCTGCGCCGGCAGATGTTCGATCTCGCCGCCAGGCAACTTGACTCACAGGTCGATACGATGGTCCTGCGCGACAAGCATGTGGTGGCTGGCTCCAAGTCCATTTCGATTGCGGAACTGGCCCGCATCTCCCGTCTGTCTGGCGGAGGTTTGATCGCGCATGGCACTGCGATTTCGCCATCGCCTGCATATGACCCGACTCGCCTCGAGAACCATCCATTGCCGGCGTGGAATTCACCGAGTTACCATGCCCATGCCGTCGACCTGTCGGTCGATCCGGAAACGGGGAGCGTCAGCATCAACCGCTACGTCGTGGCGCAGGATGTGGGATTTGCGATCAATCCGACCTATATCGAGGGACAAATCGAGGGTGGGGTGGCACAAGGAATTGGCCAGGCGCTGTCGGAAGAGATTGTCTACAGGGACGGCACGGTCATGAATGCCAATCTGACCGACTACAAGATGCCGACGGCGCAGGATGTGCCGGATGTCGAATGCATTCTCGTTGAGTGCGCTTCGGCGGCCGGGCCCTATGGCGCCAAGGGCGTGGGCGAGCCGCCTTGCATTCAGCCGCCGGCTGCGATCAACAATGCCATCGCCGCGGCCACCGGTTTCTGGCTGAGATCCCTGCCAATGACCGCCGAAAAGATCGCGGAACAGCTGCGGGCAGGTCGGACATGATCCGGGTCGAAGTCCATATGCACGGAAACCTTCGGCGGTTTCTGCCGGACGGCGTTTCATCCGTTGAACTCGACCTGCCGGAAGGCACGCGCGTCTGCGAGGTCATTGAACGGTTGAGGGCAGATCACGAAATTTGGCTGGCATCGATCGGCGACGACGTTGTACCGGTGTCGGCGCAATTGAGCGACAGGGTTTCGCTCAATTTGTTCCCGATCCTCGAGGGTGGCTGAGCGCGCCCCCGAGCTTACTGACAGGACCGTTGCATGTTCCGCCGCATGATGCTGACCGCTCTGGCGGGAATTCCCACGATCGTGCCCGGCGATGATCTGGCCGCCCTGATGGTCGAAGCCTGCGAACGAACCGATCTGGTGCTCGAGGATGGCGACATCATCGTGCTTGCGCAAAAGATCGTGTCCAAGATGGAAGGGCGTTCTGTCGACCTGCGTGAGGTCGTACCCTCACCGAGAGCTCTGGAGTTGGCAGCGGTCGCGCAGAAGGACGCCCGGGTCGTTGAACTGATCCTGCGCGAGTCGACGTCCGTGCTTCGTTGCCGGCCGGGCGTCATCATCGTGGAACATCGGTCCGGTCTGGTGATGGCCAATGCGGGAATCGATGCCTCGAATGTCGACGGTACGGATGGCGAGGACCGTGTCCTGTTGCTGCCCGAAGACTCTGATCGCAGCGCCTCGGCCCTGCGCGACAGGCTGCGAAGCCGGATCGGCCGGGACGTCGGAATCGTCATCAACGACAGCTTCGGACGGGCCTGGCGCAACGGCACGGTCGGCACTGCAATCGGGGTGGCGGGAACGCCGGGACTGTGGGACATGCGCGGGCTTCCGGACCGCAACGATCGTGTGCTGAGGGCGACCGAAGTTGGCGTCGCCGATGAACTGGCCGCCGCAGCCTCGTTGCTGATGGGCCAGGCGAGCGAAGGTCTGCCCGCCGTTCACGTGCGCGGTTTCCCGCTGGCGTTTCGGCAAAGTAGCGTAAGAGAGTTGATCCGGAGTCGGGATATTGACCTGTTTCGTTAGTGAGGAAAAGCAATGATCGTTGCGTTAGCCGGCGGAGTCGGCGGCGCCAAGCTCGCGCGCGGTTTGGCCAGGATCGCTGGCGCTGATCTGTCCGTCATCGTAAACACCGGCGACGACTTCGACCATTTCGACCTGCGAATTTGTCCAGATCTGGACACCATCACCTATACGCTGGCGGGGAAGGCCAATCCCGTGACGGGGTGGGGGCTGGAGGGAGATACCTGGAACTTCATGGCGCAGGTGTCGGCGCTTGCGGGCGAAGACTGGTTCCAACTCGGCGATCGCGACCTCGCAGTTCACGTGTTGCGCAGTCAGCTGTTGCGCCGAGGCGAATCCCTCACCCATGTGACCCAGAAGATCGCGGCGCAGCTTGGCGTGAAAGCCGCAGTGCTGCCGATGTCGGACGCGCCGGTCCGGACCCGAGTGGAAACGGCATCCGGTCTCCTGGACTTTCAGGATTATTTCGTCCGGGGCAGGTGCGAAATTCCCATTACGGGCCTGCGTTTCGACGGCGCGGCGCGGGCTGATCCAACCGAACCGGTGGTGCATGCGCTCGATAACGCCCGCATGGTCATTTTCTGTCCATCCAATCCGTTCGTGAGCATCGATCCTATTCTGGCCATAGCCGGTATTCACGATCGGCTCAAGAAGACCCGCGTTCCCCGTGTCGCCGTGTCGCCGATCATCGGAGGCAAGGCCGTCAAGGGCCCGGCGGCCAAGATGATGGCGGAGTTGGGCTATCAGGTGTCCAGCCTCACCGTTGCAAAGAAATATCGCGGGCTGATCGACGGCATGGTGATTGATTTGGCGGATGCGGATCTCGCCGGGGAGATCGAGGCGCTCGGCATTACGGTCAAAACAACGCGGACGCTCATGCTTGATCCGGAGGACAGTGCCGCACTGGCAGTTGAAACAATGAAGTTTGCGCAACAGATCGGCGGTCGGTGACTTGATGCAGCCGCTGATACTCATTCCGTGTAAGTCCTTCGCTGCCGGAAAGAGCCGGCTTCGCGCGGTCTTGTCGCCTGAACGCCGCGCCGCACTTTGCCGCAGCTTCCTTATCGATACGGTTACCCTCGGGGAGAAGCTTGTGGCGAGAAGTCACATTCACATCGTGAGTGCAGACTTGAACGTTGCAAGCGTGGCCTCTGAAATGGGAGTCCATTGTGACGGTGAAAATGATATCGATTTGAATTCCGCTTTGACGGCGTCTGTCGCCAAGATCATGGGCAAGCATGAGAATGCAGAGCGGAACATCGTGATCTTGCCGATCGATCTGGCATTCAACAGTCCGGCTGCGATTGCGACGGTCATTGCGGCGCGAGCTGACGTCGTTGTCGTGCCGGATAGATTGGACCAGGGTACAAACCTGTTACGTTTGGGCGGAAATTTTGTAACGAAATTCAGATTTCAATATGGCGACAATAGCTTTTCGAAACATCGGGCCGAAGCTGAAGGTCTTCGATTAACGGTTGAAATTTTACGAGATCCTTTGCTCTGCTTTGATGTCGATACACCCGCGGACTACGCCGCGTGGGTAGGCGATGCTGCAGATCCGCCGAACGTCGCTCGAAATTGCCAACCCACGATTCGGTAAGCAGGAGCTCGTACCGCCACCATGGAAAATTCGAAAACACTGCGCGATCTTGAGGAGGCAACCCTCGCGGATTTGCTTTCGGAAGCCGTCGCTCTGCGCGAAGCGGGACATGGGCGGCACATCACTTTCTCGAAAAAGGTGTTTGTGCCGCTGACCAAGCTTTGCCGCGACGTCTGTCACTATTGCACGTTCGCCGAAACGCCGAGCCGGCAGCAGAGCGCCTATCTCACCCTCGACGAAGTTCTCACGATCGCTGAACAAGGGCGCCGGACCGGCTGCAACGAAGCGCTGTTCACTTTGGGGGACAAACCGGAACTGCGTTACCCGTCGGCCCGCCGTGAGCTGCAGGCGCTGGGATTTTCCAGCACCCTGGCTTACCTGGCTCACGTTGCCGCGGAGACGTTGAAGAGGACCGGCCTGCTGCCGCATCTCAACCCGGGCGTCATGACTCGCGAAGAGATGACGATGTTGCGTCCAGTCTCGGCATCGATGGGGTTGATGCTGGAGAACGTTTCGCCGCGGCTTTGCGAGCGGGGCGGGCCGCATTTTGGCTCACCCGACAAAGATCCGGCAGTCCGGCTGCAAACCATTGCCGACGCCGGCGAGCTGCATATTCCCTTCACCACGGGTATCCTGATCGGCATCGGCGAAACCCGTCGTGAGCGGCTCGATTCGCTTTACGCCATCGCCAACCTGCAAGCTCGCTACGGTCACATTCAGGAAGTGATCGTTCAGAATTTTCGCGCCAAACCCGGTACCAGGCTTGCGGCCGCGCCGGAGCCCGATCTGGATGATCTGCGCTGGACGATCGCCGCCGCGCGCATCATCCTCGGGCCAGAAATGAATATCCAGGCCCCGCCGAACCTGACTCCCGGAATATATGCGAAGTTGATCGCGTCTGGTCTCAATGATTGGGGTGGCATTTCGCCGGTGACACCCGATCATGTGAACCCGGAAGCTCCCTGGCCCGAAATCGAAGCCCTTGCGGTGGCGACCGCCGGCGAGGGGCGCCTGTTGATCGAACGCCTTGCAATTTATCCTGCCTATGTGAAGTGTCCCGAAATCTGGCTCGATCCCGCATTGCGTCCCGCGGTGAAGCTGGTTTCAGACGGCGATGGTCTGGCGCGGAATGACCCATGGTCGCCGGGCATCTCGGTGCCCGAGGTCGCTATCGCTCCCCTTATGCGGGCGCCCTATCTTGCTCACGTTGAACACGCGGTGAAACTTGCGGTGAGTGACGCGACGGCGGGCCGAAGGCTGGAAAAATCTCAGGTCGTGCGCCTTCTACAGGCACGCGACCGTGATTTTCGCTTCATTTGCGATACCGCGGATGATCTGCGCCGCTATGTTGTGGGCGACACCGTTCGCTATGTCGTCAATCGCAACATCAACTACACGAACATTTGCTACTTCAAATGTGGCTTCTGCGCGTTTTCCAAAGGCAAAGCCCATGCGGCGCTGCGCGGTACGCCGTATGATCTTGCCCTGGACGAGGTCGCGCGCCGGGTGTCAGAAGCCTGGGCGCGGGGGGCCACCGAGGTTTGCATGCAGGGCGGCATCCACCCTGACTACACCGGCGAGACCTATCTGAAAATCTGTCGCGCCGTGAAGAAGGCCGTGCCCGAAATGCACATCCACGCCT
>Ga0209117_1000336_pt1 | contig 22746 bp, 22 predicted proteins | sample BlaSpr_A8_OM2_M2_FD_187978 | JGI IMG/M metagenome (GOLD analysis project Ga0209117, IMG submission 187978) | Forest soil microbial communities from Thunder Bay, Ontario, Canada - Black Spruce, Ontario site 2_A8_OM2_M2 (SPAdes) (version 2) | ecosystem: Environmental > Terrestrial > Soil > Boreal... | reverse complement strand
CCCGCTGCGGCCGCTGTCCCCCTACGCGGTGTCGAAGGTGGCGCAGGACTTCCTCGGCTACCAGTACTTCCAGAGCTACGGCCTGAAGGTGGTCCGCACCCGCGGCTTCAATCACACCGGGCCGCGGCGCGGCCAGGTCTTCGTCACCTCCAACTTCTCGAGCCAGGTGGCGGCGATCGAGCTCGGCCTGCAGGAGCCGGTGATCAAGGTGGGCAATCTCGAAGCCATCCGCGACTTCACCGACGTGCGCGACATGGTGCGCGCCTACTGGCTGGCGGTGACGCGCGCCAAGCCGGGCGAGGTCTACAACATCGCCACCGGCACCGGCATCCACATCCGCGAGATGCTCGACCAGCTGCTGGCGCTGAGCACCGCGAAAGTGAAGATCGAGATCGACCCGGAGCGCCTCCGCCCTTCCGACGTCGAGATCCTGATCGGCGACAGCTCGAAGTTCCGCGCCGACACCGGCTGGGAGCCGCGCATCCCCTTCGCGCAGACCCTGGGCGACCTGCTCGCCTACTGGCGACAAGCGCTTGCAGCGCGCCAGACAATGCTGGCGGCGGGCCAGACCCCGCTGGCGGCGCGCCAGACTCCCCTGGCGGCCTCCGGAGGGCCGCGCTAGGGCAGGGCGCCGCCCGGCTCCTCCCGGCAAGACGCGCACCCTCGCCATGCACCTGCTGCTCACCGGCGTCGGCGGCTTCGTGGGCTCGCGGCTCGCGCGCCTGCTGCTGGCGCACGGCGAGCGGGTGAGCGGCACCTTCTTCGAGGAGGAGCCGCGGGCGCCGGGCGTGACGCTCTACGAGGCCGACCTGCTGGACGCCGCCGCCATGGCCGCGGCGGTCCGGGCGGCCGCTCCCGAGGCGGTGGTGCACCTCGCCGGCCTCTCGCACGTCGGCGAGTCTTGGACGCGCATGGCGGAGTACTTCCGGGTCAACGTGCTGGGCACCGAGAACCTGCTGGCGGCGGCGGCCGGGCGGCGGGTGGTGATGGCCTCGTCGGCCGAGGTGTATGGCGTCGTGCCGGAGTCCGCCCAGCCCATCGGCGAGCAGCGGCAGCTCGACCCGCGCACGCCGTACGCGCTGACCAAGGCGGCGGCGGAGCGGCTGGCGCTCGGGCGCGGCGCGGTGGTGGCGCGGAGCTTCAACCTGGTCGGTCCGGGCCAGTCGGCGCGGTTCGCCCTGCCGGCGTTCGCCGCGCAGCTGGCGGCCATCGCGCGCGGCGAGCGCGAGGCGGTGCTGCGGGTCGGGAACCTCTCGGCGCGGCGCGACTTCGTGCACGTCGACGACGGGGTCGAGGCCTACCGCCTGCTCGCCGAGCGCGGGCTGCCGGGAGAGATCTACAACCTGGCCAGCGGCCGCGCTTTCTCGCTCGCCGAGGCGCTCGACCGCCTGATGGCGATCGCCGGGGTGCGGGCGCGGATCGAGATCGATCCGGCGCGCATGCGGGCGGTCGACCTGCCGCTGCTGGCGGGCGACGCGGGACGGCTGCGCGCTCTCGGCTGGGAGGCTCGGCGCGGGCTCGACGATGCCCTGGCCGACCTCTGGACGGAGGCGAGCGGCAGCCCGGCGGCCGGCGCGGCCGGAGGGGAGAGGGTCTCGGCATGAAGATCCTGGTGACCGGCGCCACCGGCTTTCTGGGGAGACGGCTGGTGGCCGAGCTGGCGCCGCGGCACTCGCTGCGGGTGCTGGTGCGGCCGCAGGGTCATCCCGCCAATCGGTCCGCCGGCGGGCGCGGCGCGTTTCCGGCCGGTGTCGAGGTCGTGGCCGGCGACGTCGTCGACGCCGCAAGCGTGCGGCGGGCGATGGCGGGGTGCGAGGCCGTGGTGCATGCGGCGGCGCTGGTCAAGATCCTGGCGCCGGCCGCCGAGTTCGATCGCATCAACGTCGGTGGCCTCGAGAACGTGCTGGCGGCGGCGGCATCGGAGGCGGCGGCCCCCGGCGCGCCGGCGGGCTCGGCGCTGCCCGGCGCGCCGGCGGTAACCGGCGCCAAGGTGATCTACGTTTCGAGCTTCATGGCGCTCGGTCCGAGCGAAGGCGGGCCCGGCGGCGTGCTCGACGAGTCGGCGGCGCCGGCGGGGTTCGGCGCGGGAGCGGGTAGCGGCGCGGCGCGCGCGGCGGGCACGGCGGGCGTCGGCGCGGCGGGCGGGGACCACGGGCTCTGGATCAACTCCTACCAGCGCACGAAGGCGATGGCCGACCGCCGCGCGCGGCGCGCCATCGCCGCCGGCCAGAACGTGGTCGTCGTCTACCCGGGGGTGATCTACGGTCCCGGCGAGATGACCGAGGGAAACCTGGTGGTGCGCCACGTCCTCGACCTCCTGCACCGCCGGCTGCCGGCCCTGCTCGGCACGCCCGGGCGGCGCTGGTGTCACGTCTTCGTGGACGACGTGGCGCGGGGCATCGGCCTGGCACTGGAGCGCTCCCCCGCCGGCGGGCGCTACGTGCTGGGGGGCGAGAACACCTCGCTCGGCGACTTCTACCGCGTGGTCGAGGAGCTGTCGGGCGTGCCGATGCCGCGGCGGCGCCTGCCCGACGGCCTGGCCAAGACCATCGGCGCGGCGCAGAAGGCCTGGGCGCGGCTGCGCGGCACGACGCCGGCGCTGACGCCGGACCTCGTCGAGGTGTACCGGCACGACTGGGCCTACAGCTCCGCGCGGGCGGTGGCGGAGCTGGGCTACTCCTTCCGCCCGCTGCGCGAGGGGCTCGCCACCACCCTGGCGTGGCTGCGGGAGACCGGACAGTGGCGCCGGTGAGCCCAGCGCCTGGCGCGCCGCCCTCGCCACCCGCGCCGCCCGCGCCACGCCCGGCAGTCATCGCTCCCAGGCTCGCGCCCGGCGAGGCGCTGCGCAAGGTGACGCACGTCGGGATGGGTTTCATCGCCTTCAGCCTGCGCTTCCTCGGTCCTTTCTGGTCGGCGGTGCTGGCCGGGGCGGCGCTGCTCAACAACGTCTTCGTGCTGCACCGGATCGGCGGCAAGCGGATGTGGCGCGACGCCGAGCACCAGGCGGGCGGAGCGGTGGGCATCGTGCTCTACCCGCTGACCGTGCTGCTGCTCATCCTGCTCTTCTATCGCCGCCTGGAGGTGGCGGCCGCTGCCTGGGGGATCCTGGCCTTCGGCGACGGCATGGCGACCGTCTTCGGCATGGCGTTCGGCCGCCGCAAGCTGCCCTGGAACCCGGCGAAGAGTTGGGCCGGGAGCGGCGCCTACGTCGCGTTCGGCACGCTGGCGTCGGCGGCGCTGCTGATCTGGACGGCGCCCGAGCGCCGCTACAGCTGGGCGTTCGCGCTGGTGGCCGCCGGCTCGGCGGCGGTGGTGGCGGCGGCGCTCGAGTCGGTGCCGCAGGGGCTCGACGACAACCTTGGCGTGCCGCTGGTCGCCGGCCTCTTCCTGTTCGGCATGGCGCTGACCCACAACCACTGGCCGGCTTTCCTCGGCTGGCCGTTCGTGACTCGCCTGCTGATCGGCGCGGCGATCAACGCGGCGCTGGCCGGCGCGGCCTACGCGGCGCGCACCGTCGATCTCTCGGGCGTGGCGGCCGGTTTCCTGATCGGCACCGCCATCTACGCCTTCCTCGATTGGCGCGGCTGGCTGCTGCTGGTGGCCTTCTTCGTCATCGGCAGCGCCTGCACCAAGCTCGGCTACCGCCGCAAGGCGGCGGCCAACCTGGCGCAGGAGCGGGGCGGCCGCCGCGGCGCGCGCCATGCCCTGGCCAATGCCGGGGTGGCCGCCGCGTGTGCGGTCTTCGCGGCGCTGACCTCCTACCCGGTGCTGTTTGCCGTCGCCTTCGCCGCCGCGTTCGCCACCGCCGCCGCGGACACCGCGTCGAGCGAGATCGGGCAGCTCATCGGTCGCCGCACCTTCCTCATCACCACCTTGCGTCCGGTGCCGCGCGGCACCGAGGGCGCGGTCTCGCTCGAAGGCACCCTGGCCGGCATCGCCGCCGCGGTGGCGGTCGGCGCGCTGGGGGCCGCGGTGGAGCTCTATCCGTGGGCCTGCGTGCTGCCGGTCGCCGGCGCCGCCTTCATCGGCACCACCTTCGAGAGCGTGGTGGGAGCGACTCTCGAGCAGCGCCGCCTGCTCGACAACGAGGCGCTCAATTTCCTCAATACCCTGGTCGGCGCGCTGGCCGGCATCGCCTTGGCGGCGCTGGTACTGTAAGGGCATGGAACCGTCGGCGTCGGCCACGGCAGCGGCCACCGCTACGGACTCGCCGGAGGCGCGGGCCGCGCTTCCGGCAGTGCCGGGACGAGGGAAAGCGCGGCTCTACGCGGCGCTGGCGCGGCCGTTCACGCTGCTGCCGCCGCTGCTCGGCATCGTCTCCGGCGCGGTCTGCGCCTTCGGCTCGGCTCACAATCCCGACCCGGCGCGGCGCCTCACCCTGGCGGTGGTGGCGACGGTGGCGCTGGGATCGCTCTGCGCGAGCCTGATGAACGCGGCCTCCAATGCCATCAACCAGATCTACGACCTCGAGATCGACCGCCTCAACAAGCCCAACCGGCCGCTGGTGACCGGCGCCCTCACCCGCGGCGAGGCCTGGCGCTTCAGCTGGCTGTTCTATGCCCTGGCGCTCGTCCCCACCTGGCTGGTGGTGCCGCACCCCTATGACACCCTGGCCGCCAAGCTCGCCGCGCCGCTCGGCTACCATCAGACCTTCTTCATCTACCTCGCCGGGCTGCTCTTCACCTTCGTCTACTCGGCGCCCGAGTTGGGCCGCACCAAGGTGCGCGGCATGGCCGCCAACTTCACCATCGCCGTGCCGCGCGGCGTGCTGCTCAAGGTCGCCGGCTGGGCGATGGTGGCCAGGATCGGCTACGTCGAGCCCTGGTACCTGGGGGCGATCATCGGCCTCTTCCTGGTCGGCGCCTCCTCGACCAAGGATTTCGCCGACACCGCCGGCGATCGCGCCGGCGGCTGCAAGACCCTGCCGATCGTGTACGGCGTCCGCCGCGCCGCGTGGATCATCAGCCCCTTCTTCGTCCTCCCCTGGCTCCTCCTCCCCCTGGGCGCCCGGCTGCGCGACCCGCAAGACCCGGCGCACGCCATCCTCACCGGCAATCCCACGCTGCTGACCCTGCTCGGCGCGCTGCTGACCCTTTGGGGCATCTACACCGTCTACCTCCTCGTCCGCGACCCGGCCTCCCTCGCCGAGACCGAGAACCACCCCTCCTGGCGCCACATGTACCTGATGATGATGGCCGCCCAGATCGGTTTCGCGGTCGCGTACGTGTTCTAAGATTGTGGCGAACGAGGCAGCGCCAGGCGGCGCCGCAAGGCCCCATGACTGACGAAACCGGAGCGCCATCGATGCCTGAAGCGGTGCCGCCGCACCTGGCGGAGGCGGAGCCGCCGGCTTCGGTTGCCGACCTGGCGGGATTCGATGCCGAGGCGGCGGAGCGGCAGGCTGAGGCCGCCCTGGCGAGCGGCGGCGAGGAGCTGCAGCACCATGACCTGCTGAGGTTCTACGACCGGCTGCGGTCGCGGGTGCTGGACACCGTCGAGCGGCGGGCAGGCCGTCTGCCCGAGGACGTGATCATCGCCCTGCTGCTGGTGCCGGACATCTTCATCCTGCTGGTGCGCTTGACGCTGGACAAGGAGGTGCCGCGCCGCGCCCGCATTCTCATCGGCGGCGCCCTGGCCTACTTCATCAGCCCGATCGACCTGCTCCCGGAGCTGATCCTGGGACCGATCGGCTACCTCGACGACCTGGTCGTCGGCGTCGCGGTGGTGTCGCAGGTCTTCACCGGCGACCTCGAGCCCTACGCCAGAAAGCACTGGACCGGCCGCCAGGATCTCCACGAAGTACTACACGACATCAGCTCCGCCGCACGCACCCTCCTCGGCCCCGGAGTCCACGACCGCCTGAAGCGCCTCCTCGCCCGCCAAGGCATCGCCCTCGACGACGCGCGCAAAGGCGGCGGCGAGCCGCCCGGCTCATAGCCGTAGCGAGGATTCTTGTCGCGACGAGCTGGCGAACGCTCGCTTCACCTCCGCTCGACCTTGAAATTCCCCTGCTCCTTATAAAGCCGTAAAGCATCCTTACGGTCTATAGGCGTCAACTGAGTGGCCTCAGGCCAACTGGTGGTCAGGGCCATTGATGAAAGTACTTGCGAGATAGGGCCGGCGGCGCCGTCGCGGACGCCGAGCCAGGCGCCGGTGTTGGCCTGGGGATCGAGGTCGAGGACGAGGACCCGCCGGCCGAGCCGCCCGAGGGTGGCGGCGAGATTGACGGTCGTGAAGGTCTTGCCGGTGCCGCCCTTCTGGGCTGGTGGTCGAGAAGGCGCGGCGCCGCGGGCTGCGCGAGAGCCTGAGCCACCGCAGGCGGCATTTGCACTTTTCTATAATTCTGTTGTTCTTGTTTGTGCGCCTGTATATCCTCGACAAAAGGAGAGTTTCATGGCAAGAGCGTTCTGTTCCCTCGCCCTCGCCGCATGGGGAGCCGCGGCCGCCAATGCCGGCACCGTCGACACCACTGCGGCCTACGCGGAGCTGGCGGCTCGGACGGCAGCGATCACGGCGAGCTTCTACGTGTACCAAGATGCCGACTCCGGCTTCAATCACGGCTTCCCGTCAGGATTCTTTGCCGATCATCCAGCGACTCTGCGGAAGATTCATCTCAACAGCGCCTGCATTGACGATTCCTCGTCGCCGACCGGTTGCTCGTCCGATCCGAACGCGCTCGACCTCGTGCGCGGCACTGTCCTGCAGATCTCCTTGGATGCCCTGACCGGCAGCCAGTATGCCGGCGTCAATATCGAGGAGCCTGAGCACTGGGGGGTGGAGCAGCGCGGCGTCGGCTACGACCTGCGCGGCAGCAGCCAGGTGGTCTTCGACGCGCGCTCCCCCGACCGGGCACAGGTCCAGTTCGGCCTGGGTGGCTGTGTGACGCCCTTCTTCACGCTCTCGCCGCAGTGGCGCTCGATGCAGGTCGGCCTCAGCTCGCTGCGCCAACCTCCGGGACGCGCGACGAGATGCCCTCCCGACCTCACCAGCGTTCACCTGCTCTTCACCGTCGCCTCCAGCAGCAGCCACGCGCCGCGCGGCGCCACGGTCCTGCTCGACAACATCCGGCTCTCACCCGTCCCCGCAGCACAGCGCCAGCGGATTGGCTTCCCGCTCGCCACCGCCACCTTCGGCGTGAATCCCGTGCAGGAGCCGGCGGCCGGGCGGGTGCCGATCCCGCCGGATCAGGTCAGCCGCAACGTGACGACCGCCTACGAATCCGCCATGGCGATTCTCGCTTTCGTCGCCGATGGATCGCCGCGGAACCTGCTGTACGCTCGGCAGATCGCCGGCGCGTTCCATGGCGCCCTGCACCACGATACCCAGGGAGACCCGCTGCTCCCGTCGCCGGACGGCTCCGTCGGCCTCCACAACGGCTATTCGTCCGGCGATCTCCTCCTGCCGAACGATCAAGGCCCCGGCGAAGGTGTCGCGGGGCAGGTGCGGCTGGCGGGTTTCAGCGCGCAGCTCTGTGGCAAGACGCAATTCTGCCTGGTGCTCGACGGCGCCACCGGAGGCAACAACGCCTTCGCGATCCTCGCCCTGCTGGCGGCCTACCGGCAGCACCCCAGCTCTGCGTACCTGGAGGATGCCCGCACGATCGCCGGCTGGATCGCCGGCAACCTGGCCGACACCAGCGCCACCGGATACGGCGGCTATTTCCTGGGCTATCCGGATAATGGTGTGCTGCCGCCCAAGCCGCTGATCCGCGGCAAGTCCATCGAGAACAACGCGGATATCTTCGCCGCCTTCTCGCAGCTCGCCGCGGTCGAGGCGAGCCTCGGCAACGCCGCCGCCGCCGCCCAGTGGACGGAGCGCGCAAACAGCGCGGGCGATTTCGTCATGGCGATGTTCGACAGCGGTAGCGGCTGTTTCTTCGGCGGCTCGGTGCCTGCCGGCACCGCGGCGGGCCCGGGAGTGTCGCCAACCGGCCCGCAGCGCGGCGACGAGGTCATCAACACCTTCCTCTTTCTCGACTCGAACACCTTCTCCGCGCTGGAGCTGGCCGCCAGTGGGCGTTATCACAGCCGGATCGACTGGCGGCAGCCGGTGCGCTGCGTGCTGGGGAACTTTGCCCGCAGCGTGCGGGCGGCGGGACGTCGGTACCACGGCTTCAGCATCGACACCACGACGGCCGCCGGGCCGCCCGGAATCGCCTGGGAGTTCACCGCGCAGGCTGTCGTGCTGATGCGATTCATCGACGCTCTCTACGGCGAGACGACGTTCGAGGCTGAAGCGTCCTCCTACCTCGGCGAGATCGCGCAGGCGCAGGCCGAGGCTCCTTTCGGGGACGGCAGCGGCTTGGTGGCGAGCACCCTGGGGGGCGGCACTCTGGCGCCTATCGACCAGTGCCTCACCACGCCGTTCCAGTGCATTCCCGAGCGGGTGGGCCTGGCCGCGACCACCTGGGCCATCTTCGCCGCCAAGGGCAGCAACCCCCTGTCACCGCCAGCCGCCGCGGGTCCCGGGCCGCCGCCGCCCTGTCAGGCCGCGACGCCCCCTGGCATCTTCTTCTCCTTCGTGCCGCCGCTCCACTCGGCCGCGGCGGTGCAGGGCGGCGTCGCTTTCGCCGTCACTCCCTGCATCGCGGACGATTACCGGGTGGCGCTCTTCATCCTCGTGCCGCCCTTCAGCACGAACACCTACATCTGCAAGCCCTACGAGATTGCGCCGCTCACCACCGTCGCCGACGACGGTTCCTGGGCTGCTGCCTACCTGACGGGTGGTCTGGATGGCGACGCCACGGGCTTCTGGGCCTTCCTGGTGAAGCCCGACTTCACCTGGCCCTGTTTCACTACCACGCTCCCCGCCGTGGACGGGAGGTCGGTTCTCGCGGTCGCCACGGCGAGTCGCTGATCGCGGCAGGCCTGCGGCACTCGGAGCAGAACCCAGCTGCTCGAAGCGGCGGCCCGGCGTCTCAGGATCTTGAACCGGCCGGGAAAGCAAACTGAGTCACTACCGACGGCGCGGCGAGCGGCCGCAGCGGCGGCTGCCGAGTTGAGGAGACCAGGGCGGGCTGCTACTAGCAGCTAGCGGTCGGATCGTTCCCAGCCCGCGGGATAGCGACTCTCCACCTCGCGCCAGAACCCGGCGACGTCCAGATGGAGCTCAGGGATCTGCTCGGACCGATAGACGCCGGCGGCAGGCAGCGCAACCACGAAGCGCCCGCCTTCGTTGACCAGGAACTCGATGTGCCTCGTGCTGGGCTCGACGATCCAGTATTCGCGGACTCCGGCCATGGCGTAGAGACTCAGCTTCTCGCCCCGATCGCGGCGCGCGCTGCCGGTGGAGAGGATCTCGATCAGCAGATCGGGAGCGCCTTCGATCCGCTTCCCCTGGATCCCCAGGCGCGCCGCCGAGACGTAGATCACATCCGGCTGCACCACGGAGTGGCCTGCCAGCACCACGTCGAGAGGCGCACTGGACGCGAAGCCCCCGGCGGCTTCGGCGATGCTCTGCAGATGCCGCCACAGCAACAATGCCACCATCTGGTGCCATGGCGTTGGGCTCGCGGCCAAATAGAGCCTCCCGAACAGCAATTCGCACCGCGGCCGCTCTGGCAGCGCGTCATAGTCCTCCCGCCGGTAAGGTCCCAGTCCAGCCGGGGGCGCCAGGGGGGCTTCCGTCAGCAGCTCCACGGTCATGGGCCGAGTATAGACCCCCATATTGGTTATGACGCGAAAGGCGAGGCTAGATGCCTAGTATGATTGCCTCGTGAAACTGATCTCGCTCCATGTCGACGAAGAGAGCTACCGTAAGCTGAAGTCGCTTGGCGAACACATGGGACGGCCGGTCGCGGAGCTGATCCGCGAGGCCATCGTCGGGTACACGGCCGACCATCGTGGAGCGTCCGGCTCGCTCTTCGATCTCGAACCTCATCCAAGCGGTGCTCTGCGCGCGCCCTGGACCCGCGCAGAATTCCTCGACGAGATGCTGTACCGCTAAGAGTTGTCGAACACAACAATTTCCCTGATCTCTGGGTAGCCCAGGTTAGGCCGGCAGGCCGCCGGTGCAGGGCAGGATCAGCTTCGCGGCGCCGGCGCGCGCGGTGCGCAGCGCGTAGCCGGTGGAGCCGAAGCCCTTGGCTCCTGGCTTCACGAAGGGTCCCAGGGCGGTAACCGCCGAGGCCTCGCCGTTGTACACCGTGCGGATGCCGGCTGTCTGTTCGTAGCAGCGATTGTTGGCGGGAATGGACAGGCCGATGACCCGGCCGAGGGCACGGTGCTCGGCTTCGACGCCGAGGATGGACGCCGAGACCTCGGCGAAGAAGGCCAGCTGGGCGCTGCTGTAGGTGTTGCCCTTCGGGTCGAGCTGAGCGCCGTCCTCGGGAGCGAGGTGGGCTGCCATCGCGGCGAATTGCCGCACCGCCGCGAGATAGGCACCGACGAAGGCGTTCTCGAGCGCGTCCAGGGTCGAGAGGAACGTGGCGAGGTCCTCGAAGCTGCCCTCTGGGAAGTAGAACGTCTGCACCGGATCTCCGGCCGCGTCCGCGCGCCCGATCAGCTGCCGCATGAGATCGGCGTGACTGATCTCCTCGGCCAGCGCGGCGCGCAGGTAGCCAACGTTGCCGGGAGAGCCCAGCAGCGAGACGTTGGTGGCCGAGCCCTCGGGACCGGCGAGGCGCGCGTCCTGGACCACCTCGCCGATCAGCCCCTGGTAGTAGAAGGTGGTCGCCAGGTCCTCGGCGATCAGCGCCGCGGTGAAGATCATCTGCGCGGTGTCGCCGGTGCCGGGAGCGGCCGGCGTCCCGTCAGCCTGGCCGTTGCGTCTGCCGTGGCCGGCGGCGGGCCTCGTCGCCGCGGCGCTCGCCGGTTCGACGTGCGCACCGGCACAGCCGGCAGCGACGGTGCCAAGCCCCGCCAGCGCTGCGCCTTTCAGCAGCGAGCGGCGATCCAGGGCCATGCCGGAAGCGCTCGGTCCACTCGTGGCCATCGCTTCTCCTCCTTGTCGCTCCTGCGTCGGGTTTCGCTGCGGCAGCCGTTCCCTAGCCGGCGTTCCTACTACGCGAGGCGAACGCCCGTGGATCACCGTCAGCCCAAGAGCTCTTCCGCCGCGCCGAGCTCGGGCACCACCCAGTCGGCGCCGGCCGCCGCCAGGGCAGCGGCCGGGGTCTTGCCGGTGGCGACCGCGAGCACCTTGATGCCGTGAGCGCGGGCGCAAACGACGTCCTGGAGACTGTCGCCGATGATCAGCGCCTCTGCCGCGGCGACCGGGGCGCCGCGGCGCCGGGTCGCGCGGGCGAGGGCGATCGGCGGGAGCCCCGAGCGCTGGCAGCCGTCGCCATCGCCGTCGCCGCCGAAGGCACCGAAAGGGAAGTAGCGGTTGAGGTCGAAGCGCGAGAGCTTGGTGCGGGCGCCGGCCTCCCAGTTGCCGGTGAGCAGCGCGATCTCGACGTCCGGCAGCGCCGCCAGCCGCCGCAGCGTTTCCTCGACCCCGGGCAGCAGGCGCATGCGGGCGCGGTCGAGGGTGCGCTCGAGATGCGGCAGATAGTGGTCGCGCACTCGCGGCAGGCGGGCCCGCACCTCCTCGACCGAGAAGCCGGCGCCGGTCATCAGGTCGAAGACCGCCTGCGGGTCGGTGCAGCCGGCGAAATTGTAGCCGTCGATATCGCCGGCGGTGCCGAAGACCTCGACCAGGGCGGCCGCGAAGGGTGCCAGCGGCTGGCCACCGCAATCGACCAGCGTGCCGTCGACGTCGAACAGCAGCAGGCGCGCCGGCGCCGGAGGCGTCGCAGAGCGGGCCGCCACCGCGCTACTCCCGCCAGCGCGGCGGCTGCTTGGTCGCGAGGAAGGTGGCGATGCCGCGCTGGCAATCGGCGGTGGCGCGCGCTTCGGCGTTGGCCGCGGCGGCCCGGTCCAGGGCGTCGTCGAGCGGGCGGCCGAGGAGGTCGAGCAGCAGGCGCTTGGTGCGGGCGATCGATTCGGAGCTGCCGGTTGCGAGCACCTCGGCGGCGAGCTTCTCGCCCACCGCGGCCAGGTCGCCGGCCGGCACGACGCGGTTGACCAGGCCGATGGCCAGCGCCTGGCGAGCGTCGAGGAAGCGCGGGAACAGCAGCAGCTCGCGGATGTCCGCGCCGCGCAGGCGCAGCGGCAGGAAAGTGGCGACCAGCGCCGCCACGAAGCCGATCCGCACCTCGCTGTAGAGGAAACGGGCATCCTCGGCGGCGACCACGAAGTCGTGGGCGGTGGCCAGGCCGCAGCCGCCGGCGACGCAGGCGCCGTGCACCAGGGCGATGGTCAGCGCCTCCTGGCGCAGCACCGCCGCGAACAGGTCGCGCAGGCGCGCCGAGTCGCGGCGGTTCTCCTCCTCGCCGGCCGCGGCCACCGCCCGCAGGTGCTCGAGATCGGCGCCGGCCGAGAAATTGCGGCCCCTCCCGGCCAGCAGCACGGCGCGGATGCCGTCCTCGCGCAGCGGGCCGCCGTAGAGCGCGGTCAGCTCGCCGATCAGCGCCGGCGACAGCGCGTTGGCGCGCTCCGGGTCGGCGAGCGTCACCCACAGGAGATCGCGGTCGCGGCGCGCCTCGAGACGGGTCCAGGACGTCCCCGGCAGCGCCCAGGGAACGCCGGGAGCGGGCGCCGGCGCTGGCGCCGCGCCGTTGGTCCCCGGCGTCCCCGGCGTCCCCGGCGTCACCGGCCGCCGCCCTCCGGGCCGGGGCCCTCGGAGCGCTCGTAATCACGGCGCCGCAACGGCCGGGTCGGCACCAGCTCGCCGGGCACCTCGACCTCCATCTGCAGCAGCCCCTGGGCATGGGTCTTGCCCTGGGCATCGGTCTTCAGGCTCTCGGTGCCGCCGCCGCCCAGTGAGTCATGGAGCAGGAAATTGAAGGCCCGCAGGTTGGGGACCTCGAACCGCTCGACCGGGCCGCGGCAGATCTCGCGGAAGTGCTCCTTGACCCGTTCGGCAGTGGCCTGCTCGCGGAGCAGCGCGAACAGCTCGGGGCTGTCGGCGATCAGGCCGACGTTGCTGGCGTCGCCCTTGTCGCCGGAGCGGGCGTGGGCGACGAGATCCAGGCGTACCTTCATCGTCTCCTCCGAGAGAGCCAGCCGCCGGCCAGGATGGCGATGCCGGCGGCGGCCAGGGCGGCGGCCGTCGCCGCGGCGGCGCTCGGGCTGGTGGCCGCCGGGAAATAGACCTCCTCCGGCAGCACCGCCCGGTACCCGAGGTCCAGGATCTCGTGATGAGTGCGCTCGATCCAGGCGAACGCCGCGGCGCCCGCCGCCAGCAGCAGCGCCAGGGCGCCGGCCAGGCGCGGCGCCGGCCAGCCCGCCTGCATCCCCTGGCGCAGCGCGGTGGTGTAGAACGCGGCGAGCAGCAGCGCCCAGCCGGCGAAATCCAGGCGGTCGGCGAGGGCGCTGTAGAGGAAGCCGAGCAGCAGCACCGGCAGGATGCCTCCCAGGAGGGCGGCGTACCAGGGCAGCAGCGGATGGGAGGCGAGTCGCGACGTCCAGGCCGGGCCGCGGCCGCTGCCCGTCAAGCGCGGCTTGGGTTCCTGCGCGGGCGCGCCTTCCGGGGCGGCGTCGCGGACGAAGTCGGGGGCCGCGGCGGGCGCCATCCTAGACCTCCTCTACCGAGACCTCGATGTGGCGCTCGACCTCTTCGCGGGCCAGCAGCGCCGGCCAGTACGCCACCACCTCCTGCGGCTTCGGGCGGCCGCCGGCGAAGCCAGTCACCCCCGGCGGGCCGGCGGTGATCAGCGGCGCCAGCTCGAGGCCGAAGCGCGCCACCTTGTCGGGGTCGGCGTCGCGCACTCCCAGACGCAGCACCACCTCCGGAGGATCCGCGACCGGCGGCAGGATCCCCGGCAGGCAGACGCCGGTGCCGACCAGCTCGACCAAGCGGTTCTCGGGCGGGAAGGTGACGCCCGCGCGCTCGAGGCGGCGCCAGACGATGTCGGCGGCGAGCTCGGCCTTGGCGATGGCGCGCGGCCCCGAGATGGTGATCTGACCGCTGGTCTTGTAGCCGGCGAGGTAGGAGGCCGAGACCTTGAAGAACGGGGTCTTGGCGCCGCCGCGGATGCCCGAGACGGCCACCCGATCGCGCCCTTCCTGGCGCAGGCGGATGCTGGTGAAATCGGCGACGCAGTCGGGGGTGAGGTACTCCGCCGGCTTGCTCATCTCGTAGAGCAGCTGCTCGGCGACGGTGTCGACCGTGACCATGCCGCCGGTTCCCGCGTGCTTGGTGACCGTGAAGGTGCCGTCCTCGTGCGCCTCGACGATGGGGTAGCCGACGTTCCAGAGGTCGGGCACCTCCCACCAGCGGCTGTAGTTGCCGCCGGTGCACTGGGCGCCGCACTCGAGGATGTGGCCGGCGATGGTGCCGGCGGCGAGGCGGTCCCAGTCGCGCTCGCCCCAGCCGAACTCGTGGATCGCCGGCGCCAGCGCCAGGGCAGTGTCGGTGATGCGGCCGCAGAGCACGATCTGCGCCCCGGTGGCCAGTGCCTCGACCACCGGCCGCGCGCCGAGGTAGGCGTTGGCGCTCATCAGCCGATCGACGTGCGGCGCGAGCGGCTCGCCGGTATCCATGTTGGCCAGCGGATGGCCGGCCGCGATCAACCCTGGCAGGCGGCCCAGCACGTCGTCGCCTTCGACGACGCCGACGCGGACGCCGGAGATCCCCAGCTCGCGCGCCACCTCGAAGATCCGCCGCCGGCAGGCGCGGGGGTTGAGGCCGCCGGCGTTGGTGAGGATGCGGACGTTGCGCTCGATCGCCTCGGGCAGGATGCGGCGGATGAAGCTGATGAAATCCGTGGCGTAGCCCTGATCGGGATTCTTGAGCTTCTGCCGCATCATGATCGACAGCGTCACCTCGGCGAGGTAGTCCATGCCGATGTAGTCGATCGGTCCGCCGCGCAGCAGCTCGACCGGGGCATCGACGTTGTCGCCCCAGAAACCCTGGCCGTTGCCGATGCGCACCGTCTTCATGAGCGTCCCCAGCGTAGCATCGGTCAGGTTTGCAGCACGCCGGTGCGGAAGGGGGGTATCTCGGGGTTGTGGGCGGCCGCGGCCAGCGAGCGGGCGAGCACCCGGCGGGTGGCGGCCGGATCGACGATCGCGTCCACCCACAGGCGCGCCGCGGCGTAGCGTGGGTCCATCGCGCCGGCGTAGCGCGCCTTGATCTCGGCCAGCCGCCGCGCCTTCTCCTCCTCCGACACTCCCTCGCCGCGGTTCTTGGTCTGGATGCTGAGCAGCGTCTGGCTCGCCTGGTCGCCCCCCATGACCGCGATGGCGGCCGAGGGCCAGGCATAGAGGAAGCGGGCGCCGTAGGCCTTGCCGCACATCGCGTAGTTGCCGGCGCCGTAGGAGTTGCCGGCGAAGAGGGTGATCTTGGGCACCGTCGAGTTGGCGACCGCGTTGACCATCTTGGCCCCGTCCTTGATGATGCCGCCGCGCTCCGCCCGGCTGCCCACCATGAAACCGGTCACGTCCTGGATGAACAGCAGCGGCAGGCGCTTCTGGTTGCAGAGCTCGACGAAGCGCGCTCCCTTGTCGGCCGAGTCCGAGTAGATGACGCCGCCGATCTGCAGCTCCTTGTCGCTCGGCCCGGTGCCGGTCACCCGCGGCACGATCGAGCGCTGGTTGGCGACCACTCCGACCGCCCAGCCGTCGAGCCAGCCGGTGCCGCAGATCAGCGTCCGGCCGTAGGTCGCCTTGTACTCGTCGAGCTCGCTGCCGTCGAGCAGCCGCGCCAGCACCTCGTAGGTGTCATAGGGCCGGGTGCGGTCGACCGGCATCACCCCGTACAGCTCCTCCTGGTCATAGAGCGGCGGCGCCGGCTCGCGCCGCGCGAAAGGCGCCATCGCCGGCCGCGCCAGCTGCGTGAACTGGCTGCGGATCTTGGCCAGGCAGCTCGCCTCGTCCGGGTGGCGGTGGTCCACCACGCCCGAGATGTCGCATTGCACCACGGCGCCGCCCAGCTCGTCGTTGTCGATCTGCTCGCCGATCGCCGCTTTCACCAGGTGAGGGCCGGCCAGAAAGATCGATCCGGTCCCCTCGACGATGTGGGCCTCGTCGCTCATGATCGGCAGATAGGCCCCCCCGGCGACGCAGGACCCCATCACCGCCGCCATCTGGAACACTCCCTCGGCCGAGAGGCGGGCGTTGTTGTAGAAGGCCCGCCCGAAGTGCTCCTTGTCGGGGAAGATCTCGTCCTGGAGCGGCAGGAACACCCCCGCCGAGTCCACCAGGTAGACGATGGGCAGGCGGTTCTCGAGCGCGATCTCCTGGGCCCGCAGCACTTTCTTACAGGTCATCGGGAACCAGGCCCCCGCCTTGACGGTGGCGTCGTTCGCCACCACCACGGCTTCCCGCCCCGAGATCCGCCCCATCCCCACGACCACCCCGGCCGCCGGAGCCCCCCCGAATTCCTGGTACATCTTCTCCGCCGCCCAGATCCCCAGCTCCTGGAAGTCGGCGCCGGGATCGCAGAGCGCCGCCACCCGCTCCCGGGCCGTCATCTTCCCCTGCGCCCGCTGCCGCTCCTGGGCCTTGGCGCCGCCGCCCAGCCGCAGCCGCTCCTCCTCCTCACGCAGCCGCGCGACCTCGCCGCGCCAATGCGCCACCCGGCGCGCGAAAGCCTCGTTGCGGCTGACCCTGCTCTCCAGTATCGGCACAGTGTCTCCCCAAGGTTGCCCGGGCATTATATGGACCGCGGGCCTCGCGCCACACGCCAGGTCGGCCGCGGCATTGCGGCCCGGCCGCACGCGCACTAGCATCCCAGCATGAGAATTCGTCTGCTGGCCTTCGCCAGCGCCAGCGATGCCCTGGGCGCCGGGGAGCTGGATCTCGACCTTCCGGGTCTCCCAGAACAGGCGAAGGTCGCCGATCTTCGAGCCTGGCTGGATGCGCGCTACCCGGCGCTGGCGCCCCTCTGGCCAAGGCTGGCGGTGGCCGTCAACGGGGCAATCGCCAAGCCCGACGATGCGCTCCCCGAAGGCGCCGAGGTCGCGCTCCTGCCCCCGGTCTCGGGGGGCAGCGGGGAGGCAGCGGCCACCGGTGCCGCCCGCCCGAAGATCGAGCTCGTCGATGCCCCGATCGACGCGCAGGACGTTGTCTCCCGAGTGGCATCCCCAGCCCGCGGCGCCGTCCTCCTCTTCCTTGGCACCGTCCGCGACCACTCGCGCAGGCGCGGCGAGGCCACGGGCCAGGTCCTCAGGCTGACCTACACCGCGTACCGCCCGATGGCCAGCCAAGCCCTGCAGCGCATCGCCGCCGATCTAGAACGAGAGACGGAGGGACTGCAAGTCGCGATCGTCCATCGCCTGGGTGAGATCCCGGTAGGAGACGCCAGCGTCGCCATCGCCACCGCCGCCCCCCACCGAGCCGCCGCCTACGAAGCCAGCCGCCAGGCTCTCGAACGTCTCAAGGCGGAAGTCCCGATCTGGAAGCGCGAGCACTACGCCGACGGCAAAGCCGCCTGGCGCGAGGAGGAGCCGCTGATTGGCAAGCTCGAGCAGTTGCTAGCTGAGGTCACCGAGGAGAACCGGCATGGCGAAGTCGAAGTGGAGCGCTTAGGACGCGAGGCACTGTAGTCAAGCTATACTTGCGGAAGTGCCGACCGAAGAGCAGAGGATCCAGATCCACGTGAGGGCTCAGTGACCAGCCAGCCGAAGCGGAGCGCGCAGGATGTGCGGACGATGCCCGCGTACACGGTCGCCGAGGCGGCGCGCTATCTATCCATGCCGTCGCCCACCCTACGCTCGTGGTTTGCCGGTATCAAGGGTCACTTCAGAGCCGTCATCCGATGGAAGGATTTGGTCTACCATCGGCTCTCGTTCTCGAACCTGGTCGAAGCACACGTGCTCCGGGCGCTCAGGACGAAGCACGGAATCTCGATGACCAACGTGCGCAGTGCGATTCGATTCGTTGAGGAGAAGGAGAATATCAGTCGGCTCCTCTTGCATCCGGGCCTTCGCGCGGGCCTCGGGCGTCTCTTTCTCAAGAAATATGCCGAATTGATCGAGCTCGCCCCAAGCTCGCAGCACGTGATCGAGAAGGCGCTCGAACAGTACCTGGAAGCGGTAGTGCAGGACCCGGTCGGCGTGCCCGTCAGGCTGTACCCCTGGATACCCGACCCGAGAGTAGGACCCAAGAAGAGCATAGTCATCGACCCGGCAGTCTCCTTCGGTCGGCCGGTGACGAGCGTCCGCGGGATCACGACCGTCGTGTTAGCCGACCAATTCGACGCCGGCGCCTCGATCGAGGACATCGCAGACGACTATGGGCTCTCGCCGGAAGCGATCGAAGACGCCCTGGCCTTCGAGCGAGCCGCCGGCTGAAACAGGTTCTTCAGCTCGCGTACCTTCAAGAGGCTCGCTGCATTGAACGACAGGTCGCCGGCAAAGGCGTAATCGCCGATGGATTCCCGCATCTCCGAGCGACAGGTTTTTGTGGTCGCCCTAAAAACAATCGAATCATTGGCATAGGGCCATGCCGCGATAGGGTTGCGGACGTCGGCTGCATAGACCTAGGATCAATAGCGGAACTGTCGCGAAAAGCCAGAAACTAACGCGCGCTGCAAAGGCGTGCTCTTCAACCCCGGACGTTCTGAGAGCAAGGGAGCCAATTTTATGGAAGCGACCTGGCTCATCTTAGCCTTGTGGGCATTCATCGGCGCGCTGGTGGGCGCTGCGATCGGCACCAAGAAGAATCGCCCAGAAGCCGGCTTTTTGCTCGGCCTCTTCCTGGGTCCGATCGGCTGGCTTCTTCTCGCTGTGGGCCCAGACTTGCGGCCGAAGGCGCCAGCGTGTCCACACTGCGGCGGTGAGCTGGTCCTCGGCAAGACCGTGTGCCGTCACTGTGGGCGGGACGTTCCCGCGGTCGACAATCCGCCCTCGGCCCTAGGACATTAGGCCCGGCCCCTCCCTTACCCGATCCCCCAATAGGCCCGCAACGCCCCCGGATCACCTCGGCCGCCCGCTTCTCCAAGGCCGCCGGAAGGATACATCGGCTTCGTCGAAGAGCTGCTCGGCGCCAACAGCCAGGGCGCGACTATCGATGAGGTTGCGCCAACCTCGAAGAAGCCGTGACGCTCGTCTTGGAGGCCAACAGGAGCCGTGCCGCGACATCGCGAGATCAACGATTTCTTGGCTCGGAAGATCTGTCGCGACCTTGCTGTTCGCGAACCTTGACACTCAAGCGGCTCTCATCATCGCCGAACAAGGAGGGCTGCCCCCATTGATAGCGGGCGGGCTTAGCAAGCTTCTTGATATGCCCTTCAGCCACTCCTCGCTTTAGCCACGTAGTGAGCTGAGGCCTGGTCAGGTTGAAACAGGTTTGCAGCTGCTCGAAAGTGAGGAGGCCAGGAGCTGCAAGATTCCTCATTCTGAAAAGGAAGAACTCGTAAAAGGGCTCAGGCTCTCGGAGTCGGCATTCGTCAGCCGAGCCTGTTTGCTGGTCCTCGGCTTCCTCTCCGTTTGCAATCTGAGAGATCTCTCGTACCGACTCCGCACGCTGCAAGCTGGCGGCCACTGGAACATCCAGGAGGGAGCGTTGGAGCTCTGGCTTCGCGACGCCCTCGGCAGGTGACATGAGCGCCGCCACATCGACTTTGGCGTCCGGCAGCCAGCGTGCTCCTCTGTGCGCGAGCTCGGCATTGCCGGACGCTGGGTTTGAGCTTTCTTTGACCCAGAGCGGCGCCCAACCCTCCTTCAAGTTCTCAATGGCGCCCGTCCAGCTGCCGCCCTTGTTCAGGCTCGACGACACGACGACTGCTGCATCGGCGAGGCAATAGATGTATCGATTGCGGGCCATCGCGTTGCCGACCTCGAAGCCGGCTTCCGGGTGGAAGGGCGAGACCAGCACGAGGTCCTTGGCCACGAGGTATGGGCGGTACTTCGCTGAGGTTGCTGTGCGCAGCAGGCTGTCCGCGAGGACCCCTACGGTCGTGCCCTCATGCTTCAGCGCTCCAAGCATCGCGGCCTCGTCGATGCCTCTTGCTCCGCCCGACACGATCGACTTCCCCTGTGAGGCTGCCTCTGCGCCCAGCATGGCTGCGAAAGCCAGCTCTGGTTCTGCCGCGTCCCGCGAGCCGACGACGGCTAGCCCGCCGTTTCCCATCAGGATCCGGTTGCCGCAGCCGAAGAAAACCGGCGGCGAATGAGACTTGAGGCGTCGCTTGAGCCGCTCCGGATAGTCCGGGTCCGAACGCGTCATCACCCACAGCCCCGCACGCTCCCACTTGTCCAGCGCAAGGCCGAGCGCGGCGCCACGACCGAGCAGCGCCTCGATGCGATGCAGGGTCACCGTCTTGTCCAGCCACCCGCCGAGCAGCCTTGCGGGTTCGTCGGACAGCAGCTCTTCCGGCTGCAGGCCCCGGTCCTTGAGCCAGAGCGCAAACCTTCCCCATTCCGTCGGCGACAGCGGCCTTGCTTCTCCCTTGCCGGCCTTTCCAAGGTGGGCGGTAAGCAGCACCACGGCTTGCGCTTGAGCGCTCAGCGCCATCTCAATCTCCCACGCCGCTGGTCGCCAGAGCGACCGGCCAGACGGGACCGCTCCCGGCCTCCCTCAACAGTGCGGCAACCACGGTCAAGGTCCAGGCTGAATCTACTACGTCGTCGATCAGCAAGACCGGGCCGGCCGGTATGTCCGGCTCGACCGCAAAGGCGCCATCGAGGTTGTGGCATCGGTGATAGCGGTTCTCCTGGAGCTTCTGCGGTTCGTTGTGCAGGACCTTGCTTACGGCGGCCACAAAGGGCAACCCGAGGCGCGCGGCCAGGCGCCGCGCGAACGCCGGCACCAGCTCGGGATGATGCTGAGACGGGACGCAGGTGACCCACGCCGGTGTTGGCTCGGGGCGCCACCGTTCCCGGATCATCTCGGCGACCGCCTCGACCAGCTCATCCCTGAAATAGCCGGCGCGCTTGTCCTCGGCAATCCACCGCCCCCATCCGGCGTCGCCCCAGCGGGACAGGATGCGACCGGTTTCGGCACGCAGTTTTGCCGGCAGGCTGCCAGCAAAGCCGAACTCGGTGAACGCCCCGGGAGCCACCTGCTTGTTGCACTCGAGCGGCAGGTCCGCATGCCTGAGAAACCGGGTCGCCTCGTTCGCCAGGAGCGTGGCGAACCCCTCCGCGACGATCGGGTGCCCGAGGCACCGCGCACAGCGGCCACAACGCCGGGGGTTGGGATCGTCCAGGGTCTCGGCCAGGAATTGCATCAGGCATCCCGGAGTGTCGATGTAACTCTGCAGCTGCCGCCATTCCAGCTCCCGCTGGAAGGTCAAGCGTTGGATGCGATCCTGATCCATTTGGTAAGCAACGGGGGTCCGCCGCCAGAGGGTGCCGTCTCTGATCACTGGTGCCGGGCTCTCCGCCGACAGGTATTTCAGGGCTTGCTCGATCTTTCCTTTGCGCAGATTGACCACTTCCTCGAGTTGCCGTACCGTCAGATCGTCGCTATCGGCCAAGGCATCCAGGATTGCCTGTACGTGCTCCGGGCGGGGAAAGGCGGTGGCGCGGAAATATTCGTGGATGTCGCCATCCTCGCTGCCGGAGAGCAACACGCCGACGGCGGTGTCGATGGCGCGGCCGGCGCGGCCGACCTGCTGATAGTAACCGATGACGGAACCTGGCGCCTGGTAATGAACGACGAAGCCCAGATCGGGCTTGTCATATCCCATCCCAAGGGCGGTGGTGGCGACGAGAGCCTTGAGTTGGTTGCGCAGCAGCATGTCTTCGAGATGCTGGCGGTAGGCGTCTGAGTCCTCGAAGCTCTCGCTCGTGGCGCCGCTATAGTAGGCGGGTGCATCGATCCCCTTGCTGTTCAGCCAGTCCGCGACTTGATCGGCGTCGCGCTTGGTGAGCGTGTAGATGATCCCGGTGCCAGGCAGCTCCGGAACATGCTCGGCGAGCCAAGCCAGTCGTGCCGATTGATCCGGCAGCCGCAAGGTCTGTAGCGCCAGCGTGTCACGGATCAGCGGCCCGCGCTGGACGCCCAACCGGGAACTTTCAGATCGAACTCCGCCACCAGTGTGGGCGCGGAGCTGCTCCAATCCGGCTGGCTCGTCAATTCCACTTCGATGGCCGCCGGAACATATTCCTTCACCTGCTCCTCGAGGAAAGTCTTGCGATCCGCTTCGTCGGCGTTGCGCTCTTCCAGCCGGCGCGGATCACGACGTCAGCACCGGCGTCGATCACGGTCGCCATGCGGTCGGGTTGCAAATAGGCACGATCAGCAAGGCGGATCTCGCCCTTGACTACCGGGATCCGGTCGAGCGTCTCGCCCGCCTGCTGGTCGGTCAGTTCGAAGTGGCCAAAGCGTTCCTGCGGAAGATCGAATGCGCTGTGAATGCGCCACAACTCGTTCCTCTTCCGGGCCGCCGGGCCTTTCTTCGGCACTGTGGTGGCGTCGATGATGCGGATCAAGCGGCCGCGGCTCGCTTGCGGGGTGGCGTCAGCAAGCATCTGTCCCACCAGCATCGCGAACCAGTCCCCGCACTGACGCAAGCGATACAGAAGAGCTACGTTGGAGATATCGACAAGGCCCACCGACGTCGCCCACGCAGCGGTCGATCGCAACCCTCGCTCACCGAGACAATAGGCAAGGATCAGTCGCAGCAAATCCACCGCACTGGTGATCTCGCGCGGACGCAGGAACGCTTTCGTCTCGCGCGCCGTAATCTTGAGCGTTTCCGCGCCGCCAAGCCGCGCCACGACGTTCGTCCAGTCTTCGTGCACAAGTGATTCGTGTCTCATGACACGCTAGAATCACAGACGATTCCGCCCCGCAAGCCTATTTTAGCGCCTATGGG
>Ga0209117_1000335_pt1 | contig 22767 bp, 19 predicted proteins | sample BlaSpr_A8_OM2_M2_FD_187978 | JGI IMG/M metagenome (GOLD analysis project Ga0209117, IMG submission 187978) | Forest soil microbial communities from Thunder Bay, Ontario, Canada - Black Spruce, Ontario site 2_A8_OM2_M2 (SPAdes) (version 2) | ecosystem: Environmental > Terrestrial > Soil > Boreal... | reverse complement strand
CCCACGAAATGGCATCGTACCGGTGGCCATCTCGTAGAGCACGGCGCCAAACGAAAACAGATCGGTGCGCGGATCCAGTTCTTTCCCCATCGCCTGCTCCGGCGACATGTAGGCAACTGTGCCCAGAGCGGCACCGGGGCTGGTGAGATGTTGCTCGTCGATGCTGGCAGCCTGGGTTGCGGCACCTGCGAGCAGGCTCGAAGAGCGGGCGCCGGGTGTGAGTTTGGCGAGGCCGAAATCCAGGATTTTTGCGTGGCCACGCTCAGTGACGAAGAGGTTCGCGGGCTTGATATCACGATGGACGATCCCTTTGCAATGAGCCGCGTCGAGCCCGTCCGCGATCTCGATGGCTAACGCGACGAGCGTCTCGGTGTCTAAGGGGCGCCCTACAATGCGATGCTTTAGGGTCACGCCATCCAGAAACTCCATGGCAATGAAGGGATGTCCTTCGTACTCGCCAATGTCATGAATGGTGCAGATATTGGGGTGATTTAGAGCGGAGGCAGCCTGCGCTTCGCGCTGGAAACGAGCGAGAGCCTGAGAATCCTTGGCCACTTCATCGGGAAGGAATTTCAGGGCAATGAAGCGGCGCAGACGGGTGTCCTCGGCCTTATAAACCACGCCCATGCCGCCGCCGCCGAGCTTCTCGATGACACGATAGTGCGAAATGGTTTGGCCGATCATTCGGGAGATGCCTAGCCTTCGGGTCGCTTCATCTTACGGACGCGGCATCCGCTAGTCAACGAACGACGGCCCGGTCATGTCGAACCCGGAAGACATGGCCTTGGAACGGGATACGTGCGCCGAGGTGGACACGTGCCCGATATGCTCAATTCGGGCCGCCGCGCAATTACTCCCAGTTTGTCGCCAAACCGGAAACTGAGCCATTATCCGACTTTTTCATTCGGCGACCACGAGAAATTCACCGGGTTGTAACCTGCTCCGGGACGGCGGGAATTATGCTCTTGGTGGGGTGTGTGTCACACTCTGGGGTGATACCGCTCACGGCCACCAGGGCGGATACGGCATCCAATGAAGTAGGGTGGTTTTGTCTATGAGCACAGCCAGCGTAAAAACACCGTCGCCCGAGCCTTCGCACTCTCGCTTGGTGGAGCGAACGGTGGAAGCCTGCGAACTGGCCCGCGAGGCGGCGGCTATCGCGGCCGAGGGAATTGCCACCGGGTCGATGTCCCGCCTGAACGCTATCCGGCAGTGCGAAAAAGAACTCGACGCCATTGACGTGGAAGTGGACTCCGGTGTGACCTCGACCATCACCCGCGTCCCGGAGGCCGAAACCCGGCAGCTGCTGGCGTGCATGAAGGTCGTGATCGGACTGGAGCGCATCGGGGACCTGCTCCTGAGTTTTGCGACCAGCGCGCAAGCGACGGGAGGCCATCTCGATTCGCAGGATGCCCGCGAGTTGACCCAGATGGCTACAGTTCTTGAAAAAATGCTGGCCGATGTCGGCCAATCGTTTTCCCAGCGCGACGTCAAGAAAGCTATCGAGGTGCTCCGCGCCGATGCCGAGATGGACCGCCTGCGCAATATCATCTTCCTGCGCCATATCGAGAATCCGGAAAACGTCGCGCGCCACGCCAGCCTGCAGGTTATCTTCATGACGCAATCTCTCGAACGCGCCGGCGACCATGCCAAGAACCTGGCCGAAGAAGTTTGCCATTTTGTCAGCGGACGCAGCATCCGCCACCTGCTCATGGCCTACGACAAACCAAAAGAACAGATGTTTATCGAATGGCTGCGGCACAAAGAAGAAAAGTCGCAGTAACTCCCGCGTCGGCCCGTTTGTGTCCAAAATTCATTAACCACAAAGGACACGAAGGCACACGAAGGTTTGAATCCACTGACTAAGGGTTCCCTTCGTACTCCCTTTGTGTCCTTGGTGGTGGGGGGACGGGCGTCTCGCCGCCCAGCCGGGCGGGGACGCCCGGCTCTCCACTTGCTATCGTCCCTTCCGCCCTTGACAGCCAGAGTCTCCAAGGCGAGACTCGGGTCAGCCCTTTCGCCATGCACGGATCCGCCCAACCCGAAGAGGGATTCCCGGCAGGGAGCACCGAGGACGCGACCGAAGATAGGATCGCGGCGACGGATCAGTCCTCTGCGGTTGGCGCCGCTGGCGCAGTTGGCGATAAGTCCAATGGGAGCCGCGCGCTTGAAGAAACGGAACTGGACTCCGCACTTCAGTTGTTGGTGGAACGCGCGCAGTACATCACCGGCGCGACCGGAACTGCCCTCGCTCTGCCCCAGGGTGAGGAGATGGTTTGCCGCGCCAGCGCTGGTTCTTCAGCGCCGGCAGTCGGGGCGCGCCTACAGGTTCGTTCCGGATTGACGGGCGAAAGCATTTCGCGCCGGCAGTTGCTGCGCTGTGACAACGCGGAAACCGACCCGCGCGTGAACCTGGAAACTTGCCGGGCGCTGGGCATTGCATCCATCGTCGTTTTGCCGTTGCTGCGGCGTACCGGTGAGGTACGTGGCCTGTTCGAACTATTTTCCGATCACCCCTACGCTTTCGAAGAGCGCGATCTGATTGCACTCGAACGCATGGCTGACCTCACATTGACGGCCCTCGATCTGGCCGAGCAACGCCAGGCTTCTTCGCCCGCACCCTCGCCCGCAGCGGCACCCGCGCCCGAGCGAGAACCGGAAAAACCTGTCGAATCTCCCATGGCAAGCAGCGCGCAAGAGGCTTCCGCGATTCCCCTTAACGTTCCCCTGAACATACCCCTTAACCCTAGGCTTGAACCAGAGTCCGCTGAGCCAGAGTTCGCCAAACCAGAGTTGGCTGAGGCCGCAGCCCTTCCCGCCGAGCCAGCCGTAATTTCGCCGCCACAACCCGCAACCCTGGCCGTGAGCTTGCAGCCGGCGCCCGCTCCAATCCCAGAGGCCATGCTGCGCGTGCAAAAATGCGCTGCCTGCGGATTCCCCGTTTCCGAGGGGAGAACTCTCTGCCTCGATTGTGAGAAGAAGGATACGGAGAAGAAGGATTTCGAAAAGAAGCAGCGCGAGACGGCGCAAGGCCAGGCCGAGCAACAAAAGGCCGAGCAACAAAAGATCAAGCAAAGCAAGCAGGAGCAGGACGCTCCGCCCGCCTCCGCGGCGCCGATGCCGGAGGAATTCGTGCCGGCCTTCCTTGCAAACTCAGTGCCCGCGCAAGAATCATGGCTGGCGAACCACGTCAATCTGTTGGCGATCGTCGTCCTGATCCTGGGCATCCTGATCGCGGTCGTGGTGTTTCGATAACCACCTTTGCACCCGGGGGTGCACTGTTTCCCTTGACAAATAGCCGGTGAAACCCATACTCTGCGGTTAATCGCTTGTTCCAACACACAGGTGCCCAGCATGAAAAATGTGTACGAAGTTTTACGGCAGAAGGAACTTGAACTGACCAGGCTGGAAAAAGAAGTTGATGCCTTGCGCGTAGCCGCCCCGCTGCTTTCGGAAGAAAAAGAGCAGGCTGAAGCGTCCAAGCCGACTTTAACTGCCACCGGGCCGCAGCAGCCCGTCCGGATTCCGCCGGTGGTTGCCGCTCAGAATACACCCGCCCCGGCACGCGTCGCCGGCTGGGAAGATGCGGCCAAGCGCTGGCCGTAGCCAGTTTGTTCGTCGCTGTAGAGACGGGGCTTGCCCCGTCTGACCGTCATTGCAATAGCCCAGGATCGAAGACCGATTTTCGGTCCTGGGCTATTACTTTTTCTCTCGCTGCGCGGGTTTTCAGTCCTGTGTTGCGAACGCCAGCGCCAACAACGTTTTCTGTTCGACCTCGTGTGCCTTTGCCGAGCCGGTAGCCGGACTCGCGCTCCCGGAACGTTTCACCGAAACCACCGGCCGGTCGTCTGCGATGTGCTTCAAGCGGGGCAACATGTAGGAAAGCGCACCCATGTTGGCTGGCTCCTCCTGCACCCACACAATATCTCGCGCGGTCGGGTGACGTTCCAGTTCCGCGGCCAGTTCCGCCTCCGGGAACGGGTACATCTGCTCCAGGAAGACAATGGCGGTGCTAAAGGCTTTATCCTTGTCTTTGTCTTTGTCTTTGCGCTTCTGCCGTTCCGTGCGAAGTTCGTGTCCGATCTTCCCGGTGCAGAGCAGAATCCGCTTGGCGTCCTGCGCTTCTGTGTCCGGGATCACCGGCAGAAACCGCTGATGCGTCAGATCTTCCAGCGGAGACAGGGCATCGGGATGCCGCAGCATGCTCTTCGGCGTGAACACCACCAGCGGCTTCCTCCACTTGCGCAGCGCCTGCCGCCGCAGCAGGTGAAAGTACTGCCCCGCATTCGAGGGCTGGCAAATTTGGATATTGTCCCGCGCCGCCAACTGCAAAAATCGTTCGATGCGCGCGCTTGAATGTTCCGGACCCTGTCCTTCGTAGCCGTGAGGCAGCAATAGCACCAGGCCAGACAGCAGGTTCCACTTGTCCTCGCCCGCACACACAAACTGGTCGATCACCGCCTGCGCAACGTTCGCAAAATCGCCAAACTGCGCTTCCCACAGAACCAGCGCCTCGGGATAGTCGCGGCTGTAGCCGTATTCAAATCCCATCACGCCCGCTTCCGAAAGCGCCGAGTCGTAGATATCGCACGCGGCCTGGTCCGGCGCAATGTGGCGCAGCGGAATGTATTCCCTCTCATCCTCAATATCCAGCAGCACCGAGTGCCGCTGATTGAAGGTCGCGCGCCGCGTGTCCTGCCCGCTCATGCGCACCGGAATCCCCTGCTTCACCAGGCTCGCAAAAGCGAGCGCTTCGGCCATGCCGTAGTCGACCGGCTTCTTGCCCGTCCCCATCTCCTGCCGTTGCTCCAGCAACTTCTTCACCTTGGGATGGATGTGGAAGCCCTCCGGATACGTGGTCAAACGCTTTGTGAGTTCCGCCAACTCCTCGCGTTCAATGCCCGTGCCCGTGGGCTGTTCATACTCCGGTTTATACCGGCCTCCGAAATAGTCGTCCCAGTACTTTGGAAGATCGCGCATCAGCGGCTTCTTGGTGACTTCGGTCGCGCTCTTCTGTGCGGCTTCGTACTCGCTCTTGATCGTCCCCACTCGCGTGGCGACATTGTCATCATCCATGCCGATCTGTTTAGCGTAAATCCGATAGAGCGGCGGATGCTCTTTGATCGCTTTATACATCAGCGGTTGCGTCACCGTGGGATCGTCCACTTCGCTATGCCCATGACGCCGGTAGCCGATCAGGTCCACGACCACGTCGGTGCCGAATTGGTAGCGGTACTCGGTGGCGATGCGCGCGATCCGCATCACGGCATCCACGTCTTCACCATTCACGTGAAAGATCGGAATCGCTTGCCGCCGCGCCAGTTGTGCTGAGAAACGCGAGGAATGCTCTTCGCGGGCATTCGTCGTGAACCCGATCAGGTTGTTGACGATTATGTGGATCGTCCCGCCCACCGTGTAGCCGCCCAGGTCCGCATAATTTAGCGTCTCCGCCGTGATGCCTTGCCCCGCGAACGCGGCGTCGCCGTGCACCAGCAGCGGCAGATACTTTGCCTTGCCGCCTTCGCCGGCGCGGTCCTGCTTGGCGCGAGTGCGTCCTACCGTCACCGGATCTACCGCTTCCAGATGGCTGGGATTCGACGCCAGGTGGATATGAATTTTCTTCCCGCTCCTGGTGACGTACTCGCCGGTCGCGCCCATGTGGTACTTCACGTCGCCCGAACCCAATACGCTGCGTGGATCGACATCTTCAAATTCCGCAAACACCTGCTCCGCCGGACGATTTGCCACGTGGATGATGACGTTCAGCCGCCCGCGATGGCTCATGCCCATCACCAGTTCCACCGCACCATGCTCGCCCGCTACGTCCAGAACCTGATCCACCGCCGGCAAAAAAGACGTGTTGCCTTCGAGTGAGAATCGTTTGTTGCCCAGATAGCGCTGCTGCAGCGTCTGCTCAAACAGGTCGGCGCGCAACAGCAGGTCGAGCGCGCGCTCTTGGTCAACGTCGACTGCCGCCGGTTCGCCCTCGATGCGGGCTTCGATGCGTTCCTGAATCCAGCGCCGCCGCTCCGGGTCGGCGATATGCATGAACTCCACGCCAACGCTTCCGCAATAAATGCGCCGTGCTTCCCGTGCCCACTGGTTGTCGTTATTGTTATCGTTATTGTTATCAAACCGCAGGTCCGGATGCGGTTGTGGAGGCAACAGGCCGAGCGGGTTCAGTTCGGCTTCCAGATATCCAAATTGCCGGAACAGCCCAAACACACGTTCCCGTTCGTAGTTTTGAGTGATGGCAGGAGCTGCGCCCCCGCGGGTATGCCGAGTTGAAGTAGCCATATAAGGTCTTCTATAGAATAACGGATGCGCCGGGTTGGGTGGCCGATGCAGCCGGAAGAAATGGAGCTATGTGGCGGCGGGGCTGTGCCCCGCCCGGACGGGTCAGAGCCCCGTCCCCACACAACAAACCCGTCCTCACACAACCAAGAGGTGCTGTGTCGCCGATCGCTGCAAGATGCGCTCGCCGGGATTATTCTTGAAACAAGAGGAATACTTCCATGGCACTTCGTCCCGACGCGGCCAAGCCCGGAACCCCTGTCATTCTCGGTGTCCCATTCGATGCCAACTCTTCCTGGTTGCGTGGAGCGGCCGGAGCGCCGCCGATCATCCGCGTCGCCTTCCACTCCGATTCCACGAATTCCTGGACGGAAACCGGCGTTGACGTCCGCGCCGAGGGCACGTACTGCGATGCCGGCAATTTGAAATTCACTTTCGATGAGCCGTTCGCCGCGATCGAAAGGAGAGTCGGCGAATTGCTTGACAAGGGGTTGCGTCCAGTCTGCCTCGGTGGCGACCACTCGATTACCCTGCCAATTGTCCGCGCCTTCGGCAAGCGCATTCCCGGACTGACCATCCTCCACTTCGACGCCCACCCTGATCTGTACGACGAACTCGAAGGCAACCGGCTGTCGCATGCCTGCCCCTTCGCCCGCATTATGGAAGAGGGAGCGGCCAGGCGTTTGATCCAGATCGGCATTCGGAGTGTGACTGGGCATCAACGCGAGCAAGCCAAGAAATTCGGCGTCGAAGTCATCGAAATGCGCCACCTGCCCGCGCTCGACCGCATGAGAGTCGATGGCCCCATCTACATCTCCTTCGACATGGACGCGCTCGATCCTGCCTTTGCTCCCGGCATTTCGCATCGCGAGCCCGGAGGAATGTCGGTCAGAGAAGCGATCGCGCACCTTCATGCCATCACCGGGAAAATCGCCGGGGCCGACATCGTGGAATTCAATCCCGCGCAAGACAATACGCAAATCACCGCCACGGTCGCCGCCAAGTTGCTCAAAGAGATTCTGGGCAAGATCATTTTGAATTAGTGTCGCGTCACGTAGATTCGGCAACCTGAAAATCTGACAAGGGATTATGATGACGAAAATCTGAATTGGAGGCACCGCAATATGGATCGCGGAATTATTGACGTGCCCAGCCGCTACTCCGTGCCCGACACGCTGGCGCGGCTGCAGGCGATCCTCAAGGAGAAAGGCATCACGGTATTTGCCCTCGTCGACCACAGCGGCGAGGCAGCGAAGGTTGGCCTCACCATGCGCCCGACGCAGTTACTGATCTTTGGCAGCCCGAAAGGCGGGACGCCTTTGATGGTTGCCGCACCCCGGCTGGCCATCGACCTGCCGCTGAAAGCACTGGCGTGGCAAGACGAGCAGGGCCAGGTGTGGCTTTCCTACAATTCACCGGAATACCTTCAGCAGCGGCACGGCTTTCCCGCGGAACTTCTGAAGAACATTGTCGGAATCGGTGCGCTGATCCAGAAGGCTGTGGAATAACGGGCCGGAACAATCCACAGGTGATCTTCAACAGGAGGACCATGGCTAATTCGCAGGAAAAAGAAGCCGCCGGTCGCGCTGCCGCCAAGCTGGTGCGCGACGGCGACGTCGTTGGATTAGGCACTGGCTCAACCGCCTACTTCGCGGTCGTCGCTCTGGGCGAGCGCGTGAAGTCGGGACTGAAAATGATCGGAATCCCAACTTCAGTCCAGACCGCCGACTTGGCGCGGCAACTTGGTATTCCGCTCACCACGCTCGACGAACATCCGGAAATCGACATCACCATCGATGGCGCCGACGAGGTTGATCCCAAGCTGAACCTGATCAAAGGTGGTGGCGGGGCGCTGTTGCGCGAGAAGGTGGTCGCGTCCGCGTCTAAAAAGATGGTCGTGGTCGCGGACTCAGGGAAGATTGTTTCTGTGCTCGGCAAGTTCCCTTTGCCGGTTGAGGTAATTTCGTTTGCGCGCGCCGTGGTCGAGAAAAAAATCGTGTCGCTCGGCGCGTCGCCCAAATTGCGCACGAAGGCCGACGGCAGTCCTTACCTGACCGACAACGGCAATCAGATCCTGGATTGCAGCTTTGGAAAGATCGAAGACCCACCCCCGCTCGCGCTTGCATTGAGCAACACACCCGGCGTGGTCGAGCACGGCCTGTTTATCGGACTGGCGAGCTTAGCACTGGTGGGACGCGGAGACCGCGTGGAAGAACTGCGGTCCTAGCAGGCGAACGCGCGGTCGGGCTTCGCCCCACATGGACGGCCGAGGGCGGCCGTCCCTACGTGAAGGTTGCCGATCCTCACCCCACAATCTCCCGCAGCGCTACCAGCAGCCGCTCCACTTCCTCCATCGTGTTGTAGTGCACCAGCCCAATGCGCAGAAACCCTCCGAGGCGCTCGACGTCTAACTGTTCGGTCAGGTTTAGGGCATAGTAATTTCCGTCCCAGGTGAAGAAGCCGCGGTCGCCGAGCTTCGTTGCCAGTTCCAGCGGCGTGTGTCCTTCGATGCGGATCGCGAACGTCGCGCAGCGTTCCTCGAAGCGCCTCGGGTCGCTGATGCCGTACAACTTCAGTCCGGGGATCGCAAGGAAGCCTGCGATCATCTTCTCGGTCATCTTTCGCTCGTGCTCATGAATCGCTTCGTGGGCGGCCAGGATTGCTGCGCGTCGGGTCGTTACCGCAGGCTGCGCGCGACCTTCCTGTAGAGACGCGGCTTGCCGCGTCTCAGACGGGGCAAGCCCCGTCTCTACTCGTCGGCCGAGTTCTTCCCAGTAATCCACGCAGGCTTTGATTCCCGCGATGCATTCGTGGTTCAGCGTTCCCCATTCCCAGCAGTTAGGAATGTTGTCGGTGTTGGGCCGGACTTTATACGGATGCAACCGCTTCAGGTGCTCACGCTTGCCGTAGAGAACGCCCATGTGCGGGCCGAAGAATTTGTAAGTCGAGCAGACCAGGAAATCGCAGTCGAGTGCGCGCACGTCAATCGGCCCGTGCGGAGCGTAGTGGACGGCATCGATGTAACTCAGCGCGCCCGCCAGCCGCGCCAGCCGCACCACTTCCGCGACTTTGCTGATCGTGCCCACCGCATTCGACGCATAGCCGACCGCGACCAGCCGCGTGCGTTCGCCGGTCTTATCCGCCAAGTCGTGCATATCGAGCGTGCAATCGGCTTTGTCAAACTTCACCGTGCGGATGATCACGCCCTTCTCTTCCAGCGCTTTCCACGGCGAGAAATTCGCGTCGTGGTCGAGCAGCGTGAGCACGATCTCGTCACCGGGCTGGAGTTCGCGCCCGAGCGCGCGGCTCATCGCGAAAGTCAGCGTCGTCATGTTCGGGCCGAAAACGATTTCATCCGCATCGCAATTCAGAAAATCGCCCATCGCCGAGCGCGCTTCCGCGATCATGCGGTCGGTGTTGCGGCTGGTGTGGTAAGCGCCGCCGGTGTTGGCGTTGTTGCGCGCGAGGTAGTCCGCGATGGCGTCAATCACCCGCTGCGGCACCTGCGTGCCGCCCGGAGCATCCAGAAAAACCGCGGGGCATTTATTGGGATGCTCGTTGACAGTTTGCGCTAGCGCCGGGAACTGCGAGCGAATCCAGGTGAGATCGAGCGCGGTGGATAAAGATGTTTGTTCAGCGATTGGCATAGCAGACATTCTAATTCGGGGGACGGGTGACTCGTGGCGCGGTTCTGTGCGCGGGGTGAAAACCGGCGGCTGCCGCGCGGCTTAAGAGGTTGCGGAAAAAGGTGTTTCTAGCGCGGCAGTCTTACCGCAGCGGCTTAAAGCCGGTGTTCAAAACGCGCCAGTTATCGCAGCGCTGAAGCTCTGCGCCACCGAAAATCAACGACAAGGTCGACTTTCTCCGCAGGCGGTTACGCAACGCGTTCGGGAGGATTGGGTTGCTTGCCGTTTCCTTTCTTTGCGGCGTCCAGCCGGATGCGTGTGACTCGCGCCGTTTCCTGGACCAAGTCGCCGGTGGCGCTAGTTCCGTCTCCCGCCATCACTGAACCTGCGGCCAGAGCGAAGCGCAACGCGTCCGCTTGGTCGTCAAAATACAAAATGACTTGTCCCGACATAGTTACTTCTCCCTGGGTCTGACTTCGCATGGCCCGCATTGGCAAGCGCAGGTGCAACCACGAAAGATCAAATTAGGACGCAGCTGGCGTTGCGACAAACGTGCGTCGGTGATCTCTGCAACGATTGTCGGAGAATGCCAGGGCCGGTGATAGTGTTTTTGTTGGTTCTCGCCCGGGCCTGCTCGACGAGCCGTCTGCCCGGATGAAGTCCGCCAGGATGCCATATGCCATCGCATAGAGCCCGGGATTTGCCTCCGTGATTGTGAACCGAGCCGGTGGTTGGCACTGTCTTTTCTATGGCTTAAGAGTTGCATTTCCGGCGCTCGGGTGAGCGTAGCGGTGGCAAAAGGTCACTGTCCCCCGTTACGGAAGTTTACGTCCAAATATCCGCATGCTTTCCTGTTGGTCCGGTGCCTGTTATCAATAAGTGTTCCCTTATTTTTGCCCCTGGGAATTGCAACCCGGCTGCCTGGGGAGGAGTTCGTCAGAAATGGAAACTCGCCCGCAATCCTGGAGGGACATGAGCGCGGCGCCACGCTTATTGATTGCCTTGGTCGTGCTCTGCGGATCGATCGTGCTGACCTATTCGGTGTGGCATGGCAGGAGCGAGAATCCGCTCAAATTTTTCTGTTATCTGGTGATTGCGCTGGCGGCATCGCGGCTCAAAGTGAACCTGCCTGGTATTACCGGGACGATGTCGGTGAACTTCCTGTTTCTGCTGCTGGCTGTGCTGGAACTGAGCTTGTCGGACGCCATGGTGCTGGGCTGCGCCGCCGTCTGGGTGCAGTGCCTGGGCGATCGTCCGATCCCGCTTCAGGTCGCCTTCAACGTTTGCTCGACCGCGCTGGCCCTCGCGGGGACGTTCGCCACTTATCACTACTCCTTGTCGCGTTATCCGATGGGGAATCCCACTACATTGTTGTTTCTGGCGACGTGCGTTTACTTCGTGGCTAATACGCTTCCGGTTGCGGCCGTCATCTCGTTGACAGAGGGAAGGTCGCTACGAAAGATCTGGTCAGACAGCTACCTTTGGAGCTTCCCGTACTACTTGATGGGTGCGGGCGTGGCCGGCATGATGAGCTGGCTGCGCGGCTTTACCGACTGGCAGACGTCGTTGCTAACCCTTCCGGTGGCGTACCTCATCTACCGTTCCTATCGCCTTTACCTCGGCAAACTGGCAGACGAGAAGCGGCACGTGGAAGAGATGGCCGACTTGCATATGCGCACGATTGAGGCGCTCGCACTGGCCATCGAGGCTAAGGATCAGACGACTCACGACCACTTGCAGAGAGTTCGCGTCTACGCCGTCGAGGTTGCGAAGGAACTAAAGGTTGACCAGGAGGGAATGGAGGCCTTGCAAGCCGCAGCCTTGCTGCATGACATCGGCAAGCTGGCGATTCCCGAGCACATTATCTCGAAACCGGGCCGTCTGACGCCGGAGGAATTCGAGAAAATGAAGATTCACCCGCTGGTAGGTGCGGAAATCCTGGAACGGGTGCGCTTTCCGTATCCGGTGGTGCCTATCGTAAGGGCGCATCATGAGAAGTTCGACGGGACCGGCTATCCTAACGGATTGCGCGGGACCGAGATTCCGATTGGCGCGCGCATCCTGTCGGCGGTGGATTTTCTGGATGCGATGGCCTCGGACCGGCAATATCGGCGCGCGCTGCCGATGAATGAAGCGATGGCGCACCTGGTGCGTGAATCGGGAAAGGCTTTTGATCCGGAAGTGGTCAGGGTGCTTGAACGCAAATATCTGGACCTGGAAAAACTGGTCCACCAACGCACCGACAATCTGGGCAAGCAGAAATTATCCACGGAAGTGGAAGTCAAAGACGAGGACGCAAACGCTGAGCCGTCCATCAGGCCGGACGCCGGGTTCGAGGCGCAAGGGCGGCGGCAATTGCCGCCGGGCAGTTTTCTGAGTTCGATCGCGGCGGCGCGCCAGGAAGCACAAACCCTTTTCGAGCTTAGCCAGGATCTGGGAGCTTCGCTCAGCTTGGGCGAAACGCTCTCGGTGTTTGCGGTGAAGCTGCGGCGGGCGATTGCCTATGATGCGATTGCCATCTACATCTGCCAGGGTGAGGAACTTGTGCCGGAGTATGTGAATGGCGACAACTTCCGGTTGTTTGCCTCGCTGCGCATTCCGATTGGACAAGGACTGTCGGGGTGGGTCGCGCAAAACCGCAAGCCGATCTTGAATGGCAATCCTTCGGTCGAGCCCGGTTATTTGAACGATACTTCGAAATACAGCACGCTGATGTCGGCGCTCGCCGTTCCCCTCGAGGGCGTGCAGGGTGTGGTCGGTGTGGTCGCTTTGTACCACGCGGAAAAAGACTTCTTTACCACCGACTACCTCCGCATTCTGCTGGCTGTAAGTTCCAAGATGGCGCTCGCCATCGAGAACGCCATGAAGTACGAGCAGGCGGAGAGTTCGGCGGTTACCGATTACCTCACTGGTCTTCCGAATGCGCGCTCGCTATTCTTGCAACTCGACCGGGAACTGGCGCGCTGCAAACGCGACAACAACACCTTGACCGTGATGGTCGCCGATCTGGACCGCTTCAAGCAGATCAACGACCGCTTTGGACACCTGGAAGGGAACCGCGTACTGCGGCTGTTTGCGCACTCCCTGAAACAAACCAGCCGGGAGTACGATTATGTCGCGCGCATGGGCGGCGACGAATTCGTGGTCATCGCTCCTGGACTCACGCCGGACGCTGCCGCGCGCAAAGCGGAACAGATGCGAGACCTGGCAAAACAAGCGGGAAAGAACGTCTGCAACGAGGACATTCTATCGCTGAGCGTTGGCCAGGCCGTGTATCCCCAAGACGGGATGGACGCCGAAAAGATCCTCTCGGCAGCCGACAAACGCATGTATCTGCAGAAGCAGAGTCAGTCGACTGAGAAGAACCGCCGTCTGTATCCGCGGGTGCGCGGCCGGCTCACTACGGAAATTTCTGGAAGCGGTCAGGAACTGGCGATGCTGGGCATCGTCACCAACCTGAGCCTGGGCGGTTGCTATGTTGAAACCAGTGGCATTCTGCTGCCGGGATCGCAGTTGAAACTCACCTTCTCGCACGAAAATACGATTGTTTCGATTGAGAGCGAAGTGGTGCGCATGGACATGGGGATTGGAGCGGCGCTGAAGTTCAATGAAGCGACGCACGAGATCCGGGCCGCCTTGCAGCGCGTCCTGGAGCAGTTGGCCAGCGCGGAAGCAGTGGTGGATCTAAAACGCAGCCACAGCGCTGCTGCCGGACGCAAACTATAACGCCCATCCAAGTTCGCTGCTGGAGCGCCGGGCGTCCTCGCCCGGCTGCCTAGTTGCCCAAGGACGGGCGAGGCGCCCGTCGCTCCACCGCAAGCATCAAGCCGGAACGGCGATCGGCCGAATCTGGATCAGCGGTGCGGAGTTGCCAGAGGTGGGACGCGGTTTCGACAGCCCTTGCCGCAACATGTTCGCCGTCGGCACGCCCGTCCGGTAGAAGGACTTCTCGCAATCCGCGGTGGATGGGCCCCGCATATTTCCTTCCATATAGGCCAAGCCCGGACAACGCGAGCAACTGCTGACGTGCGAGCACGACGAGCACACGGTCAGGTCTTTGGCCTGGATCGAGCGGACCTCTTTCATCTGCGGGGAAAGATTCCAGATATCCAAAAACTTCTGCTGACGAATATTTCCCGTGGGAAGCGGAAACTGCACGCAGGGAAAAACATCGCCGTAGGGCGAAATGTAGCAGAAAGAATGGCCCGCGCTGCACGAGTAACCCTCAAGATCCTCCTCAGACGGCGGCTTGGGAGGCGCGCAGAACTCCTCCTGGCTACCGACCAGCGCAGGATTGCGAAAAACTTCCGTGAGTTCTTCTCCCGGAATGCGTAGCGAGAGAACGGACGTGTCGCCATCCATCATGGGCGTGATCGTAGGATCGAGCGTGTACTGCGCGCCGAGCGCGGCGGCAAGTTCTTGCACCCCGCTATGATCGGAAGAATTCACAGTCATCAGCACATTGGCGATGGTTACTCGCAGCCCTTGTTCGCGTAAGAAGCGAATGGCTTTGATGGTGCGCTCGAACGAGTGCGGCAGCTTGGTGATGGCATCGTGAACTTCGGGACGATGCGAGTAAACGCTGATCTGGATGGTGTCTACGCCCAGTTCGCGGATTCTCCGCGCTTCCTTTTCGTGGATCATCACCGCGTTGGTCTTGATCTTCACGCTGAACATGAGACGCCGGGCGTGTTCGACAATCTCAAAGAAGTCGCGGCGCATAAAAACCTCGCCGCCGCTGAGAGTGAGAAAGAAAACGCCTGCCTCGGCCAGTTGATCGAGCACGTCCTTGATTTCGGCGGTCGTCATCTCGCCGTGGTCGTCGTGATCGAGATAACAGTGCACGCAGCGCTCGTTGCAGCGATACGTGACATCCATGTGTATGGCGAGGGGCACGCCCAGGTTAAATGCTTTCTGCCCTACTTCACTCATCAGGCTCATCGGGGCGACTCCGAAGCCAGCGGTTGATTCGAAACGAGAAGAATTCCGTGGCCGGAAAGTTCGGCGACGAACTGCTCGGCATCCGCCTGGGCCTGTTCGGGATCGACGTCAAATTGCTCGCAGACCCGGTCGCGGACAATTTCCCGCAGCGGAGTGTGACCGTCGGCAGCTTGAAAGATGGCGGTGGCGACTTCGTTCAGCGTGAAGAACGTCGAATCGGCCGAGTTCATGACCATCATTTCGCCGGCCAGCGCGCGGGCGGCAATAGCCGAACTGCGCGCAATATAAATGCAATTCTCAGGCATGCTGAGGCACCCCCTGACAGTTGCGTGCGAAGTTACTGGCGAAATTGCGAACTTCGTCCCACACCCTGGCATCGGGATGAAACGTCAGGCGGCGACTGGGAACCCTGGCGACGAAATCGCATGCCGTGTCGAAGAGCTTTTCCACCAGTCCCTGGTCTTCGGCGAAGAACAGAATATTGCGCATCAGGCGGCGGACGGCCTCCGCGGACGACAACTCATCGACGCGGTTCTCTGGACCCTTCTCCAGAAAAAAAAGAGCGGAGACCGGCGCTTTGCAGTTCTCACCGGCCTTGGCCAGCTCTCCCGCGAAAGGGGTACCGAATGCCAAGTACCCGTCGGCGCTCGGGCGCAGGTAGGAAATTTCATCGGTAAGCAGGGTGATGTCCGCCGGCGCCAGTCGTGTCAACGTGGTTTTGCCCGCGCCGGATACGCCCGAGAACAGATATGACCGGCCATCGCAAATCGCACTGGCGGCGTGCAGCAGGAATCCGCCGCGCTGCGCAAGAATCAGGCTGTGCAGAATGCGCAGCACGGAATCGAGAGAATACGGGTTGGCATTTTGCCGCACGCTGCCACATCCGGTGCGCGGGTCCCAGCGGGCGTGGAAGTCTCCGCGTTCCAGGAGCCACTCGTCGCCTTCGCGGCGGACCCGAACGTCGTCGTCGGAAACGGCTCCCGCGCTGGTGAGATCAAACTCAAGCTCAAACTCGGGACGCGAAGAACTCAGGAACCCGTCATAACGCTGGCGCAGCAGTTCGAGGAAGCGCTCGTCATCGGTGGACAGAGCAATCGGGATCCCTCCGATCTCGACACACGCGGCTTTTCGGGGCGCGGCCATCATAAGGCTCCCATATCTGCGGGACCCAGCTCTGCGGCGGGTTCCGGGTTTCGAAATTCGCGCCCGGATGCCTTCCGGCGGCTGTGAAGTTTCAGAGCGAGACGGCGAGCCACGCCGCAATGACAGAGCAGCATTCCCAGCCCACGAGATAACTTCACGCCAAACCACTTCACGCCAAACCCCGGGCGCAGAGCGGGTGCAGAGACAGAGACGGCCCGTCCTTCGTCAGCGCTGCGCACCAGTCGGCCCAGCAGGGCTTCGGGAGGGAACCGATGGTCAGAACCAGGCAGGGAATCACCACGCAGCAGGAAGCCGCTTGGTTTGCAGGGGGCGACGAGGCGATGCAGAAAGAGGCGGCCGTCACGCAAGGCGAGCACGATCTCGCCAGGCCGAACGTCGTCGAGCGAACAGCTTGCGATCTCGACCACATCGCCTGGCCAAAGAGCCGGCAGCATGCTTTCCCCGTGGACTCGCAGACGCACGCGCACAGGTAGACCACCGCTGCGACGCAAAACGTCTGCCGCCAACGCTGAGCGTACCGCGCTCCAATGCGAGCACGCTGCACTCGTGGTGTTTTCCCGCGTCAGGAAGTTTTTTTCGAGGAGTGACATTGTTGTTGGGAGCCGGCGAGCTTGCCGCAAGACAGGGCGAGCGTCTCGAAAACCCGTTCGTAGCGGAATGCCGGCTTCTGGTAGCGCTTCTTTTCTTTACCCGCGTTGCCCAGTTGCTGGCGCTTCTCGCGGAGGGCCTGATTGTCGCTCATAGTTGGTCAAGCCAGTTGGTCAAACAAGAAAAAGCTGGCTTATCCCCCAGTTTGATAAAGTGTAAAGGCAGTGTACTACACGGCTTTCCCCGGTGCCAATATGACTTGGTCGCAAACGAAGACGAATCAACATCCTCAATAAAATGAAAGAGTTCCATCCTGTCGCGCTCTCCGCAAACTTAGCGAGAGGCCGGCGAGCGCCAGTGGAAGCAGGACGACGCTAAACCCGGCCAGGACGGCCAGTGTGGAAGCCATCGCGATCACGGACTGCCCCTCAAGCAACGCCCTGCGCATTCCGTCGATGGCGTAAGTGAGAGGAACCGCGCGAGCGAGAAGCTCAAGCGGGCGGGGCAAGCTCTGGATCGGGAACATGGTTCCGCTCAGAAACCAGAGCCCGGAACCGAGCAGCCACAGCAGAGCCGAGCCTTTCTGGAACGCAACCTGAAGCGTGGCCGCCGCGATCCCCAGGGCCAAGGCGATGGCCAGAGAAAAAATCAATACTGCCACGCACGAGAAAAAGTCGGCGTGGATCGATGCCCGGAAAACCGCCACCCCCGCGAACAGATAGACCAGCAGGTTGACCAGGTTTCCGGCAAAGGCGGAGATGGAGCTGAGGATGACGAGCTCGGCAGGGGCGGTGGAGGTCGTCATGAGCACTTCCAGCGTTCCCGTCTGCTGTGCTTCCTGCACCGCGCTCAGGAAGGCTTGCGCGCTCATTACGAAGAACGTGTAGACGCCGGTGCCCACCAGAAGGAAGGGGAAGTACTCGAGGCCACCGGGTCGAAAGCTGGGCCCGATGGCGCGAGATAGAAAATAAAAAGCCGCCAATTCGGTGAACACTCCGACCAGGGTCACGACGAAGCCGCTGCGGTGGCGGACGGCCGTGAGCAGATCGCGACGCAGGATGGCATGGAGCTTGTCCAGAGTTGAAGTCATAAGAACGAGATTTGTAATTTGTAATTTCTGATTTGTAATCCCAAGCCGGGGCATTGTGAGCGATAAATTCCGAAACACAATGGCAAATTACAAATTACCAATTACAAATCTTTAGAGCTTGAGCACGGCCTCATCGATCTCGCCCGTCATGCGGAAGTAAAAAGAGCGCAGAGCGTCAGCGCTTTCTCCGTCGCCTACACTGCGATCGGCGAGCAACTCGCCGCGATGCAGCAGCAGCAGGCGATCCGCGACGACGGCCGCCTCCGCGAAGTTGTGGGTGGCGAGCAGAACGGTGGTCTGCTGCGCTGCCAGGGCACGGATCGTAGCCCAGAAGTGTGCCGTGGTGCCGGCGTCGAGGCTGCGCGTCGGTTCGTCGAGCAAAAGCACACTGGGGCGCTTGACCAGGGCCCGCGCGATTCCCAGTCGCTGGTACATGCCGCTGGAGAACTTCACGACCAGCGTGTCGGCTTGCTCTTCGAGGCCGGTATCGCGGAGAACCTCTTTGATCCTTTGCGCCCGCTCGCTGCGGGAGACTTCGTCGAGGGCGGCAAAGAAATCGAGGTTCTCGCGAGCGGAGAGACGAGGGAAGAACGAGCGCTCCGCGGCGACAGCGATGCCGACGTGCCGCCGGACTTCACCGGCATCGCGCCGGGTATCGAAGCCGCCCACGAGTACCGATCCGGCATCGGGCAGGAGCATGGTTGAGATCAGCTTGAGGGCCGTGGTTTTGCCGCTGCCGTTCGGACCGAGCAGCACTAAGACCTCGGCGCGGGCTGCCGAGAAAGAAACGTCTTTCAAGGCAATGGTTTCGCCGCCCCGCTCCCTTCCAAGCCAATTGAACAGAGCTGGACGGTGGCGAAATATCTTGCGGACGGATTGGAAGACGACTTGGTCCATGAAAGTGCGAACGGCGAATGTGCGAACGACGACTGCGAACGGCGAACTGCGAACGGAGTTTCGGACGCGCACCGAAGACTCTGTATTATAGTGGCGATTCGCGATCCTATTGATTCCGGCTTGCCGTCGCTTGTCTATTGGTCGGGATCCGCTTCCATGACCATGACCAAACCCTTGCCTTCGTCTCCCGTGTCGAGCACTCGGCTGCAGAAAGAAGACGGATTCGATCTCCTGTGTGCGTTGGCTGGCGCGGAGTTGGCTCCGGAGCGGATCGAGCGCATTGCGAACTGGAATCGCTCCGCCCTCGACTGGAGCGAAGTTCTTCGCCTGGCGGAGCACCATGGAGTTCTTCCGCTCGCGGCACGCAACCTGATCGAACACGGTCGCGGGCTTCCATCGGAAATCGAGCGCTCGCTGCGATCTGCCTATGAAGCGACCCTGCGGCGCAACTTGTGGTTCACCGCCGAACTGGCGCGCATCATGCAGCATTTCGAGCGCAGGCAGTTGCGGGCGGTCCCGTTCAAAGGGCCGGCGCTGGCGCTATCGCTTTACCGCGATCCGGGGTTGCGAAGTTTCTCGGATCTCGACTTTCTGATTTCTCCCGCGGACTTCGAGCCCGCGAAGCAGGCTCTTGCCGAAATCGGATATCGCCCTTCTGCGGACCTTACCCCGGCCGTCGAGCGATTGTGGCTGCATACAGGCTACGAGCGCTCGTTTGACGGCGCGGCGGGAAAGAACCTAGTCGAACTGCAGTGGGCGTTGCTGCCGCATTTCTATGCGGTTGATCTTCACTCGGACGATCTGCGCGTGGAGGATCTGCTGGCGCGCGCCGGCCGGACGGTTGCGGGCGGGCGCGAAGTGCCTTGCCTGTCTCCCGAAGATTCGGTGTTGGTATTGAGCCTGCACGCCGCCAAGCATCTTTGGACGCGGCTGATCTGGCTTTCAGACATTGCGGAGACTTTGCGGCCCCAATCCCGAACCCAGACCATCGACTACTCGCGGGTGTTCTCCCGGGCGCGCGCGCTGGGAATCGGTCGCATTCTCGGCGTAAGTTTCTGGCTGGTGAAGAACGTGCTTCGGGCGGAGCTTCCCCAACCCGCGGAAGAAATGATTGCGGCCGATCCTCGGATGCCCGCTCTCGGCAGCGAATTCGCCGAGCGTCTCGCTCGCGGTGCGGCCTATAATTTCGAATCCACGGAATACTTTCGTCTGATCCTGAAACTGCGTGAGCGACGCGGCGACCGCTTGCGATATCTCTGGCGGCTGGTCTGGACGCCGGGCGTAGGAGAGGTTGCGGCGGTGCGATTGCCGGAAGCGCTTTTTCCTCTTTATCGAGTCGTGCGGATCGGGCGATTGCTGCGGAAGTTAGTCTGATCACGCACGTAGAGACGGGGCTTGCTCCGTCTCTTTGGACGGGAGAGACGCGGCAAGCCGCGTCTCTACGGGAAATTCGAAGGCCACTAATGCGTTTCCCCGTCGCCGGGCGCTACGTCTGGAGTGTCGACTTTCCGCGCGACGGTTGAGTTCGCTTGCGCCGGCGCAGGCTGGAATTCCCCGGGATCTTTGCCGGCCAGGGCGACGTTCATGAACTGCATCCAGATGGGCAGGGCGGCGCGGGCTCCGGTCTCTTTCTCGCCGAGGGATTTTTTTTCGTCGTAGCCGATCCAGACGCCGCAGGTGAGCGATGGAGAAAAGCCCACGAACCAGGCATCGGTGAAATCGTTGGTCGTTCCCGTCTTGCCGGCCAGCGGAAAAGGCATTTTGGCGGCGGCGACCGCGGTGCCATGCAGCACCACCTCCCGCAGCATCGAGGTCATGACGCGCGCGGTACGCGCACTGACGGCGTCCTTGATGTCGGAAAAATCTTCTTCCAGAATGCGGCCTTCATAGTCGGTCACCTTGGTGATGTAGCGTGGAGCGACGTGCACGCCATCGTTGGGAAACACGCTGAAGGCTGAGGTCTGCTCGAGCGGCGTGATTTCCGCCGAGCCCAGCGCCACCGGAAGATATGCGGGAATGTTTGCGGTAATGCCGAAGCGGTGCGTGTAGTCGATTACCGTCTTAATGCCGATGCGGTCGGCGAGCTTGAGCGCGGGAATGTTTCTGGACTGGGCGAGCGCGCGCCGCAGCGTAATGGTGCCCTCAAATTTGCCGTCGTAGTTGTGCGGCGAGTACGGTCCGGAGGCAGTTTGAAAAGTTACCGGCGCGTCCACAATGGTGCCGTCGGGGCTGCCGCCCTGGTCGATCACGGCGGTATAGACGTAGGGCTTGAAAGACGACCCGACCTGGCGCAGAGCCTGCGTGGCGCGGTTGAACTTGGAGAGGTTGAAGTCACGGCCGCCGACCATGGCCTTGATCTCTCCGGTCGCGTTGTCGATGGCGACGAGCGCTCCTTCCGCCCCTGAATCCTGCTCCAGACTGACGCGCGATTTTCCGCCCGCATCCAGCGAGAGCACTTTGATGTAGACGACGTCGCCGGCATGGAGAATGTCGGAAAGCTTGAGCTTGGGCTTGGTCCAGGCCACATCGGCCTGCACGAGCGTGGCCGTGCGCTGGCCGAAGCGGACCTCAGCGGCGACCGGCGAGACTTGTGTCACCAGCGCGTGCATGTATCCGTTTACTTCGGGTTCCTCATCCCAATCCGGATCTGCGTATTTGTCGAGCCTTTGACCCTGGGCAATTACGTTCAGGAGTTTGCCGTGCCAACCATGGCGGCGCTCGTAGGCGGCGAGGCCGTCGAGCAGCGCCTGGCGCGCGGACTTCTGCAGATCCATATCGAGCGAGGTGTAAACGCGCAGCCCGCTTTCATGAACCTGGTCGCTGCCATACTTCGCTTCGAGGTAGCGCCGGATTTCTTCCACATAGTGCGGAGCCAGCGAATTCGGATCTTTCTGCAAGTTGAGCAGGATCGGCTTGCTCTTGGCATCCGCCGCTTGGGCCGCGGTGATCTTGCCGTCCTCAAGCATGGCATTGAGCACGAGGTTGCGCCGCTTGAGGGCGCGTTCCGGGTGGTTGATCGGCGAGTAATATTGCGGCGCCTTGGGAAGTCCCGCGAGCAGCGCGGCTTCTTCCAGCTTGAGCTGCCGGGCCGGTTTGCCGAAATAGTATTGCGAGGCGGCCTCATAGCCGTAGGCGCCGTGGCCCAGGAATATCTGGTTGGCGTAGAGCGTGAAGATCTGCGGCTTGGTGAACCGGCGCTCGATCTGGATGGCGAGCAGCGCCTCCTGCACCTTGCGATAAAACGAGCGGTCGGGAGAGAGAAACAGATTGCGGGCGAGTTGCATGGTAAGCGTGGACGCTCCCTGCACTCTCCCGGCGGATGCGATATCGCGATACGCCGCGCCGACGATGCGCCAGATGTTGATGCCCGAGTGCCGGTAGAAATCTTTGTCTTCGATCGAGACCAGCGCATTGCGGAGAACTTCCGGATAATCCTCATAGCTGGCGATGACGCGGCGCTGTAGGGCAAAGGTACCGATGACTCGTCCCTGTCCGTCATAGAGTTCGGTGACGGAGCTGGGACGGTAACGTTCGAGCTCGTCGACTTGGGGCAGGTCCGTCGAGTAGACCAGCAGCAACCCAGCGGCCGCGCCCACCGCGGCGGAGAGCAGGACGAGCAATCCGAACAACAGGACGAGTCCGACCAACTTCCGTCCGGCAATTTCTATAGTCGGAAGATGTTGGTAGATGACTTTCATCGGAGAGCGAACCAAGGGCCAAGTTTCAAGGCTTCAATGTTTCAATGTTACCGGAAGCATCCGTTGTTGCGCTCAGGTCTTCTGAGTAACAAAAAAGAAATCGCCCGCCAAGGCGAGCGATCGGAAACTCTGAAACCTTGAAACCCTGAAACGTTTACCCCTTTGATTCCCGGTTCTTCAACACTTCCAACGCCTTGTTCAGTTGTTCGTCGATCTGGTTCTTCGGCTTTTCGTCTTTCTTGTCGCTGGGCTTTTCGCCGGGCGCTGCCTGCCGATCTTCGTCGGGTAATATACCGTCGTCTTCAGCAGTGTCAGCGATCAGGACGTTCGGTGTGACGGCCGCATCCTGAATTGCTTTTCCGCCCGGCGAATAGTACTTCGCGACCGAAAGAATCAGGGCGGAGTTGTCCTGCATCTCGATCAGTTTTTGCACCGAGCCGTCACCGAAGGTTTTGTCTCCGACCACGTC
>Ga0209117_1000334_pt1 | contig 22809 bp, 25 predicted proteins | sample BlaSpr_A8_OM2_M2_FD_187978 | JGI IMG/M metagenome (GOLD analysis project Ga0209117, IMG submission 187978) | Forest soil microbial communities from Thunder Bay, Ontario, Canada - Black Spruce, Ontario site 2_A8_OM2_M2 (SPAdes) (version 2) | ecosystem: Environmental > Terrestrial > Soil > Boreal... | reverse complement strand
CAGTCGGTGCCCGACAGCACCGCGACGGGTCCAGCAGCGATGTCACTCGGGAGTTGAGCTCTGAAACGATTGGCCCGGTTCTGATAGTCAGCAGACCCTTGAGGGCGCACCAGCGTGTTATCGATGAGCTGCCACTTCCCATTGCGGTCCTTGAAGTTGACCGACCCTGGGTAGATGACCTTGGTGAACTGGCCTTTACCTGTTACATACGTTCGGGAAGTCCGCGTACGCAGATCCGTAACCTCTTGTCCTCGCTCGACGCCCTCGCGGTTGGGCCGGGAATCGCCTGAAGATGCGTTGGAGCGAACAGCACTGGGAAAGGTTCCTGCCGCGTAGGCTGGCAGCCCATCAGCGAGTTGACCAGCAAGCACCACGAACGCGACAAGGGCCGCTCGAGTCGGCCCGGACAGGCGCGCGGAAACATTGGCGTGCAAACCTAAAAACCCCCACACCCGCGGTGAGAGCTGGAGGATGGAATTCACCCCAGCGCGCCCGTCAGGTTGCCAAGACTTTAGAGTTGGCTGAGAAATCTGTCAAGCCACAACATTTGCCAATGGCTTAACGGTCGCCGACGAGTTGCCGGCGATGGAGTCTCAAGCCATGAAGCGCTGTTTGCTAGGTTGCCGGGTGAGCGCTCAGAGCGATTTAGAGGCTCTCCTCTTCGAAGGCTCGCCCCGGGCAGCAATCGACTGCGCTAAGAGCGCGCCAAAGCGGGTGATGGACCAAAGCATCCGCAGCGCTTGATCTTCTGTCGGCGTCAGGCCTCGCAACGACGCAACCTTGCGGACAAGTCGTGAAATTCGATTCAACTCGATCGACAAATGCCTCGCTGGGTCGGTTGCGGGACCGACTGGGCTGAGGAAATAGCTCGTTGGCTTTCCGGTTCGAGCTGCAATTAGCCGGAGAACCCGCTCCGAAGGTCGGGATTTTCCGTGCTCGATTTCGCTGATGAGAGCTCTACTGACGTCGCTTCCCGCGACTTCGCCGAGGGTGAGACCTTTTGCCAACCGCGCCTGACGCACGCGCAAGGGCTTCACGTCTATTCCGGCTGCGCGCTTGCCCCGTTTCACCAGTCGCGGATCGTACTACCAGCGATCTGTTAAGCGAAGCGAAGCGCAATTCATTAACAGTCTCCTTGCTCCTCAATCGAATTGGTTGTGCCGAGGGCGTTCGGCGGCGCCATCGGAAAGCCAGTAGCAAATTCATCTGACCTGAGAGGCGGCGTCACTCGACAAGACGGAGGTGCTGCAAGTGAACTGCGGTGTCGTGGGTGCGTGATCCGTGGGCCAGCTCGATTGGAACGAAATAGCCTGGCCCTTCCGCGATAGATGTAGCTCTTTTCTGAAGCGTGCTGTCTGTCGGAGTACGCGGCGGCAGGCAAGAAGATCGAGGTGCCGGAGCAGACGTGTCCGGGCCGCGCAATGGTCATCGAGTGCCGAGGAGGAGCAAATGGTTGAGCTCGTCAGATCCGATTCCGACGACCGTAATTGCCCAAATCTGCTGATCTGACAAGCCGGCACGTTTCAGCCCCATTACCTCGTCGCGGTTGAGCGTCGTAACAATGAATGCCGGCCGAGGACGATCGGGGTGGACGGGTGGCCCGCCGGACCCTGAACTTCGATGGAATCGAAAACCCTCTGCAGCAAGCTGCAGACGCAGGTTTGCCACCAAGCGTCTCGCCTCGCGAGACGCCCAGCGCCGCGCCGCACGGAAAACTGCATCACCGAGTTCTCGCTTCCGGGCGAGCCTTCGTGCCTGACGTTGAGAGACGCCCAGGACAGGAGCGATTTGCTTCGCGCGAAAGCCCAACGCGCCCAGCCCCTGTCCAAGCAGAAGCCGATAGGCCACAGGATGGATATCCGGGTCCGTCTTCAGGGCGTCGAGGAAAACTACAAGCATTTGAAACTCGGGCGGTTGGTGCAACTGGCGGAGAGCCGCGCGATAGGTTCTCCTCGAGCGCGCCGAGTAGCGCCGCCCGGACCGCGAATAGGGTCGAATGTCACCGGCCTCTGACACACCGAGTTCCTGTCCAGCGCGAAGACGCGTTTTTCGCCACGCCTCTTTGAGATCTGTTTCCGTGGGTGCCGGCGGTACCGCCGGACTATTAGCGACCAGCTTTAGTAGCGAAACAATTCCGATGAAATAAGCGCCGTGCGGTCCGCGGTAAGCCTTTAGCTGCCCGCGGCGGATACGGAGCCGAAGCGTCTCGATGTGACAGCCCAGACGCCGCGCGGCTTTGTCGAGCTTGACCAGCCTGATGTCACCGGCCGGGCGGGTCCCGCTCTTCTTATTTCGACTCAACACAGTCAACGGTGCTCGATTGGCGACGCAGCTTCAAGGATGCGGTCAGAAAATCGCACAGTTTAAGTATTAGAAGCTTTTTGCGCCGAATGTGCCTTTTGGGCTTTGGCGGAATAGACGGCTTCTACGACTTTGCAGATGAATAGCCATTCGGACCGAGCGACAACGGTCCGCCTCGCCGAGAGCGAGTCGGAAAGCGGGGGTCTGCTGAAAGCGATTCTTAGGAACGTCCAATTTGCTCTCGTCAACGCGCGGCCGGCAGCCCGGCCACGCGGCTCATCGCCGCTAATCAACGGCTGGGTTGCAACTCAGATCGTCAGGAGGTCTGCATGAATTCACTTGTCCGTCGCTGTCTTCTGTCCGGCGTGACTGCCTTAGGCGCTACCTCTCCGACGCCATCACCCGCTCCAGTCGACTCGGCAACCCTGGGTCAGCAACAGCTCGCTTATTTCGAGCACCTTGCTGCGTCGATAGACCTCGGGGTGCGGCATGCGATCGTCTTCACTCTCCACGCGCTCGTGCTCGTGGCCGAGCTCGCAATCGCTGTAGCAGTAATCGGGCTGGCGGCAAAGCTTGTTCTTCCCCGCGTGCAGCATGCAATGCGCCGGCAGCCGCTTAGTGGACTTCGCATCGTGCCTCCGATCGATTCCCAGTTTCGGCCCGAAGCCTGGATCGCGTGTTTCAGGACGCTTTATGTGATTGCCGCACCTAGGTGGAAGAGCTGGTTGGTGGGCCAGCCCTCGATTGCATTCGAGTACCGCGCCCAGGCAGGGCGGGTGACGGTTTGCTGTTGGTTCTCTGCGGACATCGCGAGCACCGTGCGCAGCGCTTTGACCGCGACCATACCGGGCGTCGAGCTGATCTCTGAAGACACTCGCGAGATTCCCCAGGGACCGAATGCTCGGGCTCGGCTCCGACTCTGGCGCGAGCCGCTCTACCCACTCGGCGCCCCGCGACACGATGCCCTCGCAGCGGCGGTGGCGACACTCGTCGAGAGCTCCGATGGACTCCTTCAAATTGGCATCGCACCTGACACGGGCTGGGAGCGTCGCGCCGCGCACACGCTAGAGCACCAATCCGACGATCGCCCATCAACACCGTTGGCGATCAGGTTGCTGCTCAAGCTGCTGATACTGCCGTTCGACTTGTTCTTCGAAATCTTCTGGAACTCCTCGGCTTCGACCTCACATCAGCCAGCGACGCCACCACGACCCAAGTCGATAGGGCCGCCGCTGCCGGAGCCGAAAGCCTACGAAGCATGCTGGCGTGTAGACGTACGCATTAGCTCTAGGGACGAGCATCCCAGAATCGCCCGGCAGAAACTGTCTTCAGTCGCGGGGGCCTTCCACGCGCTCGATGGTGAGAACCGCTTGCGGACAACGCGCGTCTGGTGGCGGCCTGGTTTTGACGACTCGTTGCGGCGCCGGATTGGTCCCGTCAGCGGCAACCTCGTCTTGTCCGCCGGCGAGCTGGCGCAAATATGTCATCTGCCACTCGCCGGCGTGGCCATGGATTCAGCTCACGTACGCGTTGCACCTCAATCCGTGCCCGGTCGTGAGGGTAGCCAACTCGCTCGTTTGGAGGACGCGAAACTCACGCCGATCCATATCTCACAGAGCGATCGCCGCCAGCACCTCTGGATGGTCGGTCCGACTGGGAGCGGCAAAAGCACCCTGCTCATGAACCTCGCCCTGCAGGACATCGAGGCCGGCATTGGCGTCGGTGTGATTGATCCCAAGGGCGATCTGATCCGCGATCTCCTCGAGCGAATCCCAAGCGCGCATCAGGATCGGCTGGTGCTGTTCGACCCTGCCCAGCGTGACCGCCCGCTCGGCCTCAACGTCTTGGACTGCGACAAGCCCGACGAACGCGAGCTGGTCACGGACGCGGTGGTCAGCATCTTCCGCAAGACCTTCGAGCGCTTTTGGGGTCCAAGAACGGACGACATCCTGCGGGCCGCGGTGCTCACCCTGCTGCGCCACCCTGGCGCCACCTTGTGCGAGGTGCCCCTTCTGCTGCTGAACCGAGACGTGCGGGCGCGCCTCACTAAGAACCTCGACGACCCGATCGGTCTGCGGCCCTTCTGGCAGGAGTACGAAGGCTTCGCCGAGGGCCAGCGCGCTCAGATGGTGGGACCCGTCCTGAACAAGCTGCGCAGCTTCCTCATGCGACCCACCGTCCGCAACGTCCTCGGTCAAAGCCGATCGTCCCTAGACCTGCCAGGGCTGATGGACAGAGGCGGCATCCTACTCGTCAATCTCAGCAAGGGCACCCTCGGCGAAGAATCGAGCCGGCTGCTCGGCGCATTCATCGTCTCCCGGCTTTGGCAGGCGGCTCTGCGACGGGCTTCGAGACCGGAGAACTGGCGCCCGGACTTCAACCTCTACCTGGACGAATTCCAGAACTACCTCCACTTGCCGCAATCTCTCGATGACGTCCTGGCGGAATCGCGCGCCTACCGGCTCAACCTCACCTTGGCCAATCAGCACCTGAGCCAGCTGAGCGCTGCAACCGCTCAGGCGGTGGAGGCAAACGCACGGAGCAAGGTCGTCTTCCAGTTGAGCCAGGAGGACGCCCGGCACTTGGCTCGTGAGTTCTCACCTCTCACGGAGTCACATCTGCAAACCCTGAGCCTTCGCCAGGTCGCGATCCGACTCTGCGTGCAAAGCCATGCGGAGACTGCGTTCACAGCCGTCACTTTGCCCGCGCCACCAAGCCTGGGCGCCGAACATGCAGCTCACCTCGCCGCAGGCAGCCTCGAGCGATATGGCCGGCCGCGCGGTGAGGTCGACGCCGAGATTCAAGGGCGGCTTGCGAACCTAGGTTATCGCGGCGACTTCCAGGACATCGCGTGAACGAGCTGGCTTCACGCGCCCCTTCACGCCCCGAGTTCGAGCACCCTTCACGCGCCCCTTCACGCCCTGGCGTGAACCCCGCTTTCAATTCAAAACGGCTCGATTTCTCCCCGGGACTGTCTTCTTTCAAAGGAACACGTCCTGTACGAATCCTGGAACTTCATCGCGAAGAAGCACACCACTCAAGGGACAAGGTCGAGCCGACCCCGCGAGATCTCGCGATCCTGCAAGAGCTGGACTCGCACCGCTACCTGGACCGGGACCAGATCCAGGCTCTCTTCTTCCCTGGACCCAGAAGCTGCCAGTACCGGCTCCAGTGGCTACTCGAGCATGGCCTCCTCATCCGCTGGCGTGCTGCCACCCGTCCAGGCCGGATCTGCCACGCCTCCGTCTATCTGCTCGCTCGACGGGGGGCGGCAATGCTCGCCGAGTGGCGCGATCAAAATCCAGAGCCGTTCATCAAGCGCGCCGAACACGCGCTGGAACGACGCTTTCATCTGATCCACCAGCTGGAAGCAAACCAGTTCTTCGTACGTCTCGCCGTCAGCATTCGAGAGGCTAAGGACGTCGGCCTCTACCACTGGGTGGGCGAGCACGAGATCGTGGCCGCCTACGCCGAGTCCGAAGAGCACGGCCCGATTCCTGATGGATGGGGCCGCCTGATTACGAAAGACCGCGAACTGCTCCTTCAACTCGAGTGGGACCGCGGCACCGAGCAGCCGCGACGCCTTCGAGCCAAGCTCCAGGCCTACGTCCGCTACTTCGTCGATCGACCGCACGCCTCCGCTAACCAGATCCTTTGGGTGGTTCCGACTCGACCGCGGGAAGAGCAGCTCGAGCGCCTTCTTCGCGAGGTCGCTTATCCCGATCGGGAATCCTGCCGCTTCTGGACCACGACCAGCGACCTGCTCGGCGCGTCGGGACCGCTGGCTGCGATCTGGTTGGGCGGCGCCGACAAGGTCAGGCGCGCATTCGACTCGACGCCCGGCCTGGCTCGGACTGAGCGGCGGATCGAGGAGAGTATCGGCAAGCCTGAGTGGTGGCTACGCCGCCCTGGCGGAGGAGCGGGGGCGTGACCCCTCGGCTCCGCCGGCTCGATCCCCTTCGGAATGACAAGGGGCCTGACTCCGGCCCCCTCCCCGACCCAGGGTCCAACTTGGACCCCAGCACGCACGTTCGGGGGTCAAGCGCTGGACCCCTCCCCGCCGCACCTGGCACCAACGATCTAACGCCCCGCCACAGAATGCGAGTCAGAGGGCTGGACGAGGATGACGCGATCACTATCGCGCCGGCCCAGATCGAGGTCTGCTCTGACGAGCAGTGGCAGCGTGCCATCGACTTGCTGGCTGATCTTCTCGCGCCTGCCTTCCGACAGCGACTGGATGACAGCAAAGCTGCGTGACCAATTAGGTTGGGTTGTTGATTTAGCTGATGCGAGATATAGCAACCTAACTAGGTTGAGTTGTACAATTGAGTAGCCTAATCATGAGCAACCTAGCAAGAACTGCCTCCGCGACTGCGCGTGGCCGACCCACCCGGGAAGCGGTACACGCACGACTCGCCTTCATGGTCGAGGAACTGAAGACCCGCTTGGGCGGCCTGCCCTCACCTGACGAGGCCGAGGGCATCTGGACAGACATCTGGTACCACGAGGCTCACAGCTCAACTGCCTTGGAGGGCAACACCTTGGTCCTGCGAGAAGTTGAGGCGCTTCTCCGCGAAGGTAAGGCAGTCGGCAGTAAGGAACTCAAGGACTACCTGGAGGTCAGCGGCTACGCGGGCGCCGCTCGCTGGGTCTACAGCCAGGCTCTGGGCTCAGGTCCATGGGCGAGTGGCAAGCTGCTCACCATCACAGAAGTCCGCCATGTTCACCGGCTGGCAATGACTCCCGCCTGGGAAGTTGCTCCTCATCCAGACGCCGGCGACGACGAGAGTCCTGGGAACTGGCGGCAGCACGACATCCACGCCTTCAAACACGGGATGAAACCACCCGGGCACCCGCAGGTACCTGCGCTGGTTCGCGACTGGGTCGATAGCGTCGCCAGCTTGCCTCGCGATTCGTCACCAATCGCGCAGGCAGTCGCTGCGCGGCATGCCACTTTCGAACGCATCCACCCCTTCATTGACGGCAACGGTCGGGTCGGTCGTTTGCTCATGAACCTTCTGTTGGTTCGCCTTGGCTACCCGCCCGCGATCATTCAGAAGCGCCTTCGAGATCGCTACCTCGACGCCTTGAATCGTGCCGACCGCGGTGATCCAGGACCGCTAGGCGAGATCATCGCGCGGGCGGTCCTCGACAACCTCAGTCGCTTCGTCTTGCCTGCGGTGGCTGGGCCTGCGAAGCTGGTACCGCTGGAAGCCTTGGCAACAAAGGATCTGTCGGTTCTAGCTCTACGTAATGCCGCGCAACGTTTACGGCTGAAGGCAATTCGAGCGGCCGATGGCACCTGGCGCAGCAGTCGGCAATGGGTTGAGGAGTATCGCCGCGATCGCTATGCGACGCTGCGCTTGCCGAGGAAGCGTAAGGCCTTGAAGGAGAAGAGGTCGAAGTGAGAGTCGCGACATACACCCGCATATCGACCGACGAGGAACACCAGCCGTACTCGCTGGAGGCGCAGGAGACACGTCTTGCTGCTTACATCGCTAGCCAGGACGGCTGGGAGCTCACACGCCGCTACACCGATCGGATGACCGGCAGCACCCTGGAGAGGCCCGAGCTACAGCGCGCTCTCGCCGACGCCCGCGTCGAACGCTTCGATCTTCTGCTTGTCTATCGAGTCGATCGTCTGTCGCGCTCGGTGCGTGGATTGGCACAAATCCTCGAAGAGCTCGACCACTCACATGTTGTTTTCCGCTCGGCAACGGAGCCCTTCGACACGGGTACGCCTGCGGGCCGAATGATGGTTCAGATGCTTGGCGTCTTTGCCGAATTCGAACGCGCCACTCTGGTCGACCGCGTGATCGCCGGCATGGAGCGCAAGGCAGCCACAGGCGGATGGCTCGGTGGCCCCAATCCATATGGCTATCGCTATAACCCGGCCATAGCGATGTTGGAACCCGATGAGTGTGAAGTGGCGACGGTGCGAGCGATCTTCGACCTCTACGTCACCAAGAAACTGGGAACCAGGGCTGTCGCCAACTGGCTGAACAGTCACGGTCATCAGACACGGGCCGGCCGGCCATGGAGCGCCGTCACGGTCTTTGACATCCTCCGCAATCCGGTCCACGTCGGACGGATTAAGTTCCGCAGCGCGTCGTATCAAGCTCCGCACGTCGCCCTCGTCAGCCAGGACGCCTTTGATGCCGCGCAGACGATGCTCACTGCCCGGGCAGATGCGGCGTGGAAACGGCGCAGCAACACCAGCGATTATTTGCTAAGCGGGGTTGTCCGCTGCGGCAAATGCGGGAATCGCTTCCTGGGTACGGTCGCTCATGGGCGCAACGGACCGTACCGGTACTACACCTGCTTCTCACGCAATCGCTATGGCCGGCATGGCTGCCAAGCCGACCGGCTTCCCGCGGACGCCTTCGAGCGTGCCGTCCTAGCCTCCATGCAAACGACATATTCCGACAGCGACCTGATCGAGCGGGCAGTCGCCGGTGCCAGGAAGAAGGTGAACACCGCGCTCCCAAGAATGCGATCTGACCTGCGAAGTCTCGAGGCGAAAATCGACAAGGCCGAGCAAGCGCTGCTGCGTTACTTTGACGCCTTCGAGTCCGGCACACTTGCAGCCAGGCGGCTGGCCGGCCGGATGGAGGAGTTGGAGCAGCGCCTCGCCGAGCTGCGGATGCAGCGCGAGACGCTTCAGGACGAACTGGCCGACATATCGATCACGCCGCCGACCGCCAGCGACCTTCGCTCAGTAATCGGCGCGATCGCCGACGCGATGGACAATGGCATGCCCTCGCAACGCAAGGCGCTGATGCAGCAATTGGTGAGCGAGATCAGAGTCGAATCCCGGAGTGAAATCTTTCCGACCTATCGGCTGCCAGCGCCGCCGGTTCGCGTTATATCAGGAGTGGTGGGCCGCGGTGGACTCGAACCACCTACCTCCGCGTTAACCAAGCCTGTGCGCTGTGGGTCCGAGAGTGGCGACCGATGCGCTGTGCGGGGGTGTTATGTGGTCTGCCCGAGTAGGCTTGGGTGGCGATGGCCTTACTTCCTCCCGATTACTTCGACTGTGTGGCAGCCATTGGTACGGAGAGCGACAAAGTCAAACGCTGGGTCGCGTCGGCGTTCTTCTATGGCTTCCCTGTAGACGAGCCAGAGCTAGGACATCGAACCTTCCTTGTTTCGAACCGCCATGTCTTTGAGGGTTTTGAAGCCGTCTGGGTTCGGATTAACGCCGAGGCTTCAGAGCCAGCAAAAGAGTTTCGGCTGCCGCTTAGCGGCAAGGATGGTTCGCCCAACTGGTTCGCTCATCCGAATCCCGAAGTAGATGTAGCCGTAGTACCAGTCCACTTTGAGAACATGCATATACGAGGGGCGCGGCCAAAATTCTTTCCAGGGGCCACACAGGCGATCGGCAAAGCCGAAATGAGGAACATTGGGACGACCGAGGGTGACTTCGTATTCATCCTTGGCTTTCCGCTAGGGCTTGCTGGTGAGGAGCGGAACTTCGTCATCGTTCGTGCTGGGACCATTGCAAGGGTTCGCGACCTTCTCGACGGAAAGGCAAACACATTCCTGCTCGATGCCTCCGTATTCCCCGGCAATAGCGGCGGACCGGTCATTTTGAAGCCTGAGGCAATGACAATCATGGGGACCAAAGTCTCGAACATGCCTTACGTGATCGGGATCGTTCAGGGTTATCTGCCGTATGAAGATGTTGCTGTTAGCACCCAGACCAAACGCCCTCGCGTCATCTTTCAAGAGAACTCTGGGTTGGCAGTAGTGCACCCAATTGACTGCATCGACGAAACCGTTCGGGCGCACATCGAAGCCATCGAAGCGATGGACTAGTGCAGCGGCTCGGCTTTCCGTCAAGTAACTCCGTCGCCCGCTCCCTCCATTAGGGCGATGAGGTTTTCAACCAACACCCGTCAGCTTTGCGGCCGCCGCCGTGAGCCATTCCATGTCCTCGGCTGTGATTTCCTCGGATCGAATGATGCGAAGTCCGGTCATTGCGCGCGATAGTGGCACATGTTCGCGGGCGCGTATAGATGGCGCGTCCCGGAGTCAGCTTAAGTAGCCGCTCCCGCGCAACGATTTCTCAGCAACCGCCTTTAGTTCTTCGAGCATCAGACTGATGAGGTGAGCGACCCACGCCGATACACGTAATCTGAGCGCCGCCGCCATGTCGGGCCTTATGTCACTGGGTCGGGCATCAATTGCTTCAGGCTTCCCAACTACCTCTACGCGAATTGCCATTCGCTTATCACGGTCACGCGCCACCAGGGCTCGAATCGCGTAGTCGACGTTGGCTTGCGCAGGTGGCTGCACTGAGCCATAGATCGCCAAATAGATGTCGTTCTGGCTTGTCGGGCGTCGGTATCCCTCCAGTTCACCCCATTGGTCCGTCCTGCTCTGGTTCTGGCGGTTCACCGCGACTCCAGGAGGCATTTGGAGGCCTTTGAGCTGCTCGTCGACTTCGTTAGCGACGACGGTCAAAAGGGACATCGCTATCTGATCAAGTTCGACATGGGCAAGCCCACTCTGAGCGGTAAGGAGGACACGAAGTTCTTCAATTTTCCTGGCAGCTGAAGCGGCCACTTGGTCACCGATGAAACGTAGCGTGTCGGTAGCTCGATCGACAACGAACTCGAGGAAGGCGGCGCCGTCGCCCCTATCGGCTTGGGCCAACGCTTCGAAGTAATCGTCCTTTTGGTCGCTAAAGATCAAAAGTGGGGTCGACGCAGCTCGATACAGATACACGCTAGCGAGTGCTCGCGCAACGCGGCCGTTGCCGTCTTGAAAGGGGTGAATTGCTACAAAGGCGTAGTGCGAGTAAGCAGCCTGTAAAGCCGGATGTGCCTTTTCGAAATCCGTTGAAGACAATTCTTCAACGAGCCGATGCATTTCGGCCGGTGTTTGCAGCACCGGTGCGTACGCATGAACGCCACCGCCAAGAAGACGGACATGGTTTGGCTCGTCTTTGTAATGGCCTTTTACAAGATCGCGCTCCTGCCACCCGATCTTGGTAAGCACCTTGTACGTGTCCTGCGGAGCACAGATCACCTCATGGAGTCGGCGTATCCAGGCCTCGGTTATTGGCAACTTCTTGGTCGCTACGTCAAGGGCGAGCTCGTAGGCAGCTAGTTGAGCCGCGAATAGCGCGGGCACATTCGCGCCGATTTCGGAGAGTGCCGCCTGCCAGGCGATCGTTTGTAGAGCGACGCTGATTGTGAATCCGCGGTCGACTTCATACATGCCTTCAATCGCGCCGGTGTCCAGTGCCGCAGCGCGCATTGCGGCCCCAACCGCTTGACGGAGGTCGTCACTGTTCGCTGTAGCTCGGCGGCGCTCGACAAATGCGACCGCTGCGTCCCAAGCAGCCTGCACTTCTAAGAGCGCACGATTGACGTCCAGCATCTTCCATTCGTTGAAGGGTGGGATAGGTGTGTAAGTGGCATCGAGAGCGGCCACATCGGCCAGAGTCAACGGCAGGATCGGGATGGCTTCACCCTGCGGCTTTTCGGACATCAACTTACGTCCTAGTTTGAGCCCCCTGGAACCTTTAGGAGGCTTCGTCAACTCAAGTTAGAATTCGCTCCATCGTGGCCGTCGCACCGCCGCAGCTTTCCCCAGACGGAAAGTTTTACTGGGACGGGACCCGTTGGGTGCCAGTGCCCGCGCAGTCAACACTATCGCCCGCTAAGGCCTCGGGCGGTTGGGGTCGGACTCTTGTGGTCGGTGTCGTCTGCCTCATAGTCGGCGCGATCTGCGGAGGGGCAGCAGCCTCGTCTAGTAAGCCCAGCACCAGCACAGTCACGAGCACAACAGCCACGCCGAGCCAGGCGGCAGCGTCACCGAAACCGTCACCGATTCCGCGCCAACCAGTGGCGGTTTCCGGCCAGGGCTCCAAGGTCGTCAGTCCATTCCATCTTGCCGGAGGCAACTACAAGGTCACCTGGTCTGCACAAGGCCATGACAACTTCATCGTCCACATTCTTCTTGGCAGCCAAACTCAGTCCCTCGTCAACGAAATACCACCCGCTCCCGCCTCCGGCGAAACACTCTTCACCTCGCCACAGGAGTCCGATTACACGCTTGAAGTCAAAGCATCCACATTGACTTGGACGATCACGTTCACCCCAATCTGACGCACTAGCCCGCGACGGATCCAAAGGCGACCGGAAGGAGTAACGCGCCAGTTGCCAGCCCGATGTTGTCATCGTTCCGATACGCTGCCCCGAGTTCTGCATACTCCGCCAGTTCGTCGGAATTAAGCGGCACGCTCGCAAGAGGGTACTCCGTGAAGTTCTCGGGGTCTTGGGCGCCTGACCGCATTAGCCGAAATTTCTGGCCGGTGTGGAGCGGCAGAGCGGGCAGAAGCCCTCAGACGCTTGCGCGATCGCGGTCTCAGCTTGTTCTCGCAACTGCTCAGGCGGGCCGCTAGGTTACTCGTGGGAAGGCCCCCGGAGACCCTAAGCTGCTTTGGTTCTATACCGTGATTTCGGAGGTGGTCCATGACTTTCCCGTCCGCAAGCCCCGAGGTCATTTACGACCTAGCACGAGCCCGCTTTGACCATCAACTTTCAGCAGTCGATTCGATCGACGCTAAGCTCGCAGGCTTTTTCGGCATCGGTAGCGCTTTGCTCGGGATTATCGCTGCGGTCTACGCAATTAAGCCCGACGCGTTCAAGGGAGGCGGATGGGTCGTCTTAGGGTTGGCACTAATAGTCTTCATTGTGCTATCGACTATCTGCCTTGCGGGCATGAGACCGCGCAAGTGGCAAACCGGGCCTGTAATGCAAGAGGTCTATAACGACCACATTAAGCTTGCCGATGCAGAAATAAAATGGAGAGTCACGAGTGCCTTGCTGCGACAGCACGAGTTAAACAGGTCGACTTACGACACAAAGGTGAAGTCGGCTAAGGCGTCTCCGGTTCTGCTTGCGATTCTTGCGGGGCTGATGGTTGCAGCGGTGATTCACGTTGCGATTCAAGGATGAATTGGGCAAAGGATCGGCTCTCGCTCTCTGGGCTGTAGAACTCGGTACCTACGAACTCCGAAAAAGACATCACTGGCTCTTGCACGGGAGGTGTCTCAACCGGAGGTTGGGGTCGATTCGTGGGCGAGCTTTCGTCAGGGGAATCGTGATCTGGCATGCCATGTAGCTTACGCGCTGATTGGGTGCCCGCCTGAAGCTTTTAGGCGGGTTTCCAGGGGTACGATTGGACGTAAGCCGTGCCCGACACAGACGACCTCTACGCAAGCTTCGTCGCAATGCCTTGGGGTGCTGATGGCCGCCCCCACGCGACGGTCTATTACCTCGGAGTCCTTAAACGCCGAACGGCAGACAAGGTTGAGTGGGACTGCGGTCACCATCCTCGAAGCCCACACGGTCAGCATGGAACGGCTGTCGAGGCCATCAGCTGCGCGAGCCGCGAGCTAGCAAACAGACAGCCCGGCCGGAAACCTTAAGGTGAGGTGCTAGCCGGTTTTGGCACGGGGCTGCCCTCGGCGCTAGCGGGGGTGCCCCCCTTTTGGCGTCGCCGTGGCCTCCGAGCCCGATAACACCTACCGCAGTCGACCCAGTATCAGCCTCGCTCGAACTCGACTAAGCCGACAGCCACGCCACATAAGTGGGCCGTATGCGGCTCGTTATCAGGACTGCCTCGGCGGCCGGGCTCTATATACGTTTTGTTTGCGGACCGGTCCGCGCAGGTGGGAAGGGAATCCGCACCGAATTTACCGGGGGTCCGCTAGGGGGTCCGCTAGTCCCTTGAAAAATCGGGCCTCTCTGCCAGGAATTTAGAAGGAAGGTGCGGAGCGACCGGGAGCCGCCCCGCTTTCCTTTGGCAAACGGTTAGGTGTTGTTGATCGCGGCGTTATGAATCAAGTTCACGCTGTGGTGGGTTGTGAACCAGTTGAGCGCCGCGTCACGCTCGGCGTTCGTTGGAAGGAACGGCTTAGCGTCAGGTGCGTGCGCGAGCCACAGCAAGCGCGCTGGGGGCTCCGACGGGCCGCGAGGCTCGACGTACTGGTACTGGCTAGCGTTGCGGTCAGGCCAAGCAGTCGTGTCGGCGAACATTCGGTGATTGTCCCGGCCGCCAGTGCCGTAGATGATCTGCGCCGCCGCCATGATGGCCTTGTACCTCTCAGCCAGTCTTTCGAGCCGTAGATAGTCCCGCGAGCCGGACGGAAGGCGTACGGCAGCCTCTGTGGTCGCTGGACTGTCCTTCGGGCATGTTTTGCGTGTCTCCGCGATTAGGGCGTCAAAGGCGGGCCGTAGGCACTGTATGACGATCTCTTTTCCGTTTGACCGCATGAAATTGCGTACGCGGTCGTCGGCACGGTCCGCCGCGTTGTCGGCGGCCCTAATGGCATCCGCGTCTAGCTCCGCTCGCGCGCTGCCATCCCACGCCGGTAAGGTGCGCCGCAGATTTGACGACACTTCCATAAGTCGGACGCGCTCAGCCTCGGCGGCGATGAGTTCGGCCGGAAGCGTGAATTGCCCGGCGGGCGCCAGGGCTAATAGGTGTTCAAAACTCATGTCTAGACCTTCCCCCAATCCTTGCCAAATTTAGGCTTACTCGCCGTTACGTCGTCAATGATTCGGCCAGCTCGCGCAGCTTCAAGAATTGCTTTCTCGTTTGCCGCGTAGAACGCCTGGTCGCGGAGGTCGCTCCGCATGAACCTTGGTTTCGTGTCTGTGTCCGGTCGGATGATCGGACCATCGGTATCAGTTGTCATTTGTGTCATCTAACTCCTACGTTTGAAAAGTGTTCATCGTTCGGCGGCTCCGGACGGGTAAAAGTTTGGTAAACGGCGCCTCCGTCGCTGTCTCGCGTGACAGTTGCTCGAAAGCCACGGTTAGCCCGCGTCCAAGTATTCGCGGCGTCCTGCGCCGCCGGTAGGTTTGCGAAACTATCGCTCGGCGCACCAGTCGCATCGGTGACCGTGTACGTCATCGTTCGGCCTTCACTGGTACTGCGCGCGCTTCCTAAGCGCGCAGTACCTCTCTTTTATAGAGAGAGGTGTTGCACGTTTGTATTTGCTCATGTACCTCAGATGTCCCATCTGATGTACCTCGGGGAAGCCTTCATGTACCGTCGGCGGTACATCTAGCTCGCCCTGGCCGGGAAGGTGTAGAGGGCTCCGTGGTGCGTGCCCCTACCGCTGTCGAGGACGATCAATGCGCCCTCACTCACCATCCGGCTAACCGACCGTTGCGCGCTCTTGCGCTCTCGGCTTGCCTTAGCTGCCAGTTCCTCGCAGGTGATCCGCCGGGGGTTGACGCCCTTGGATCGCTGATGGGTTTCAAGGTGGCGGGCAATGATGCCCGCGTACATCGCATCGACTGGAAGCAATCTCTTTTCCTCCACAAGAATTAGGACGGCTGCCGGTGACTTGCGGTAATACCAATCTTCGGCGCGCTCGCGCGGCTTGCTTGTGTAGTGAGTGCCACGGACCCATTTGCCGGGGTTCGGCGCTCTCCGATGTTTTACGGGAGCCGCCTTTGGCTTGACTGTTGTTCGCTTGGCTACTTTTTGTTTGGCTCGGTAAAGCGTGTCGCGGGCCTCTCCGCCTAGTTTGTATTCGGCCCAATTGCGCGCCTTTCGATGTTGGTCGAGCCTGGCTAGTAGCTCGCCTCGTGCAAGGATTATTTGCTCATCCTCTGTAACCTCGATGAGCTTTAGGGCTTCGGTCAGGCGGTCGATTTCTACGTCGTGTTGGGCGATTTCCGCCCGCCTTTCAGTGATGTAGGCGTGCCGATCCTCCGCCCGCGCGATGATGCGCTCCGCCTTCGAAGGTTCATGCTCGGGGGGTTCGTCGGGGTCCGCCCCATATTCAGTCGCTAAGTAGGCTTCCTGTCTGGCCTCTTGCTCGTCAAACTCCCGTTCTTGCTCGGGTGTCCAGACGGCATCCTTTAGGTCGGCGAGAGTAAACGTGGTTGGTTCCACATTTAGACGGCGAGTACGTCGCCGGGCCGTTCGCGGTCCCGGCTAAGCGCCAAGACGAGCGCACGGCGCACGGATAGAAGCTCGCTACGGGTTAGGTGATCGGTTGAGCCGGTCGCGGCCTTGTAGACCCGGTTATAGCTCAGATTTGTGAATCGGGCCAACTCTGCGACGGTCAAACCGCAACGGCGAATTTCTTGAATCGAGAGCGGTCCGAGTACGCCTTGCGCAGTAGACATTAGGTGTCTCCTTGATGAAAAGTTTTTGTCGGTGTAGGCAAAGGGAAAGAACGCGAGTCCTTCACTAACAAATGTGGGAGCGTGTGAAAGTTCGTACGTAGGGACCGAGTGAACTCTCGGTACTCGCGATCCTTCATCCACGGTTTCAGGGATTGCCGAACCGATTGAGAAAGACCGCACGCCGGATTCGGTACGCGTAACTCGCCGGGGCGGCTGCCCTTTCGGGCGGCCTGTAGTTTGTGCCATGCTCGCCGCCGCGTATCGCCCTTTTCCTCGTAGCAAATCGAGTGAGCCTCGGCGTAGCTCAGGCCCATAAACATGAGTAGAGCGGTTACACGCTCGCGTACCTCATCCTGCGGCCATTTCTCTGTTGGCTCAGGTGTCGTGACCGGGGGCGGCAACCATCGCGGCCGGTCAATCTGCGCAGCTTCAACGACGACAGCCAAGGCCCGCACAAACTCACTGAGTAGCCGCGCCGGATCGTCCGTAGCCTGTCCGCTGAGCCAATTGCGGTATGTCTGTCTCTCTAAGAGCCAGGCGGTTCGACTGTACGTCTCGCCTTTCGAGTTGAGGGTTTCGGCTTGGAGCGAGAGGGCGGCAGATTCCATCGCCTTCTTATTCCGCCCCTCGAAGCCACGCCGTTTCCATGACTCATGGGCGTTAGTGTCTGTGACCCCGTAGAGAAGCGTGCGGAGCCCGCGCTCATATCTCGTGAGCATGGCCGTCCAATCTGCATGCCAATTCGGGGCGCCGACATAGCTCTCGACTTGTGGCATTGACGGATTAGGCCCGCATGCCGCGTAAATCTCGCTTAGTCTCGGGTCTCTCTCGATGAGGGCGTGGCCGCCGCGCTGCACTCTCTTGGAAGCGACATTGCCGCGCCACTTGGCAGGGAATCGCCCGGCGGGCGGATTCCAGGCTCCGCGCACCGATAAGGGTCTCTCGGGTCCGAAATCCGATACCCGTACGACAGTCAAGCCATTGAGGCGAAACCGCTTCGGCGTAGTGACGGCGACACGACGACGCGCAATCGTCGTCGGCGACGCTACCCACAGCCCGGCATTAGCAAGTGGACCCACTAGCCCGCCTTCCGGCGCCCATGGTGCCGCCGTAGTGCGAGCCCAACAAAATAGGCCCTTCGCGCCGCCTCCGCGCGTTGTGCGCGGTCTTTCTCGGTTAGCCTCCGGTCGGGATCAACCTCGCGCTCGAATCTGGACATGAATGACGAACGAGCCGCCTCTGTGGCGGCTGTACGGTCGGAGCATTTGGCCCACTTTTGGTAAGCCCCGAGCTTGCCTCCGATGCGTTGCCCGGAATTGTTGCTCTCACGGAGCACCGGCCCCTAAGAGTTGGCTATGTCGGTTCATTGTTTAAACGCAACCTCCCATAGAAATACGAAAGGCCACCCGCCGAAAAGGGGTGACCTCTCATCATTCTACCGCAAGGCGCGATATGCGCTATTGCTCTTTTACGTGAGCCGATCCCTAGGGCTTAACCGCCGCGCAGTCTCGGCGGCCCGCTGAATCGCAGCCGAAGCGCCGTAGCGAGCCATGATCTTTCGATCGCGCCAACGACCGAGCGTCATAACGTCCTCATCTGACGCACCGCCCGCTTTCATGGCGTTGGCCCATGTGTGCCGGAATAGGTGCGGGTGAATGGCCCGGATGCCCGCCAGGGCCGCCCGGCGCTTAACTAGGTGGTGAACGCCATCGCCGGTCAACGCGCCCTTTTGAGCGAGCCACAGTGAGCTATCAGCAGCTAGCCGATGTTGGGCTCGCACTCGAAGATAGCGGTCTATGTCGCGGGCCGTCTTGACTCCAAAGAACACGATTCCCTGCCGCGAGCCCTTACCCATGACCTGAATCGACCCCGAGTCGAGTTGCGATTTGATCGCCTCATAACCCATAGCTGCGACCTCGAAGCGGCGTAGGCCGGTATCCAGCATGAGCCCGATAATCGCCCGGTCGCGGCGAGACTCAAAGTCCTTGTCCTCACAGGCTTTCAGGAGCTTGTTTGCCTCCGCGTCGGTTAGTACGTCGGGGGCGGGCTCGTCAACCTTTGGCGCGTGCATCCGAAGCATTGGCGAGTGTTCGACCTCTCCCTCATCGACGCACCAGTTAAAGAACCGTCGAAGCGCGGAGAACCGCGCGCGGATCGTCGCTGGTTTGACGCCGCGTTCCTCTCTTAGATAAATGAGCCAGTTTTCGACATGCAGTTTTTCGACGTGAGCCGGATCGACAGTTGAGTGGCGCTCAAGTTGGAACTCGTGAAATTGACGGCCAGCTTCCGCGTAGATTTCCAAGGTTCGGCGACTCGTAATCCTTGTCGAGTCGGCGCGAAGCCCGCGCTCGAAGCTCGCCCATAACGCATTCCATGGGTCGGTTGGATCAGGTAGGTGGACGATCATTCGGCTAACCTCCGTTTCGGCGGGTCGGCCGGTAGGTAAATTACCGCGTCGGCCCGTCAGCCGCGCTTATTCTAGCGAAAAGGGGGCCGCAGTTATCGGGCTTGGATGCGCTGTAGGTAACAGTTCGCGGAGTTTTGTGGCCTGAATGAGATCAAAACCGTGGTGGGCCGCGGTGGACTCGAACCACCTACCTCCGCGTTATCAGCACGGCGCTCTGCCAGTTGAGCTAGCGGCCCAAGGCCCAGCGGGTCGAGCAGGCTCGATCCCAGGAATTGTGAGTCTACTGGGTCGCTTGCTTCGATGAAGCCCTAGACGGGCGTTGATGGACGGATGGCCACGAGATCCTCGTCCTCAGGACCCGCGATGGCGTAGGCCCCCATGCCGATGATCCCCAGTCCGAGCAGGTGGAGGACCAGGACCCCGACGAACCAGCCCCACGCGCTTTGCATCCCGAGTTTGATCAGGGCGCCAATCCACATCACGAGCATCAAGATGCCCGCAATGCCCAGCGCGAGGTACCCGAACACAATGGCTGGAGACGCCGCGGCGCTTCCCTGGGCCCCCGCCGAACGCGCGCTCGTGACCAGAGCGAGAAGGGCGATCACGTAGATCACCCAGGCCCCGATATACCAGCGTGTAGTTGTCCGCTTGCTCATTGGCGCGCCTCCTGCTTGTTACTCAACAAACCTGATGCCCCTATTCGGGGAACGTGCACCCGGCGCGCCAATACCCGCTTGAATGCGGAGGAGGAGTGGCAGGGGCGCAAGGATTCGAACCTTGGGCCCTCGGTTTTGGAGACCGATGCTCTGACCAGACTGAGCTACGCCCCTTCGCCCGATATGGAATTCTACCCGACGTCCAAAACCTCACTTTCGCGGCCCGATTAGCATCGGGGAGTGGCTGCTGACGATCTGCCGGTACTCATCGCCGGCGACGTCCATGGCGACCTCGAGCGCCTGTTCGAAGCGCTCAAACCGTACCCGGCGGACAGCTGGCGAACCATCTTCCTCGGTGACCTGGTCGACTACGGCCCATTCGGCGTCGGCGCCCTGCGTTACGCTCGAGACCGAGCCAACACCACCGTGCTGCTCGGCAACCACGAAGTTGCGATGCTGTGGGCGCTGCGCGATCCGACGCGCATCGGATTCTGGATGGGCATCGGAGGCCAGCGCCACGATCTCGACGAGCTCGCGAAAGATGCCCCGCTCCAGGAATGGCTGGGCAACCGACCCGCGATGGTCCGGCTCGCCGATGGCACCCTCGTGCAGCATTGCGGAAGCGATACGTACGCGAAACTTCTCGAGAGCAACGAGACAGAGCCCATCGATGCGATCAACAAATGTGTCGGCGAACTCCTCGCGAATGGTGAGGAAGCACAGCTCTGGGAAATGCTCAGCGGCCGCAACAGCTTCCCCACGCAGCCGGAGCGGCTCGAGCGCTGGCTCGAGGTCACCAGCAGCCGGCGCGTCGTCTTCGGCCACAACCCGCATCTCAGCCCGCGGCCGGAGGTCTCTTACGGTGGCAAGGCGATCAACTTCGACGGCGGTTTCAGCCGGTTCCACCGCAAGTACCGGCGCCTTTCGCCGCCCGGCGCCACGGTCGCGACGCTTCCACCTCTCGCGGACTAATCTGTGAGCGGATGCCTCAGCTCGTGACGGACGTGCGACCATCCGGCGCGCTCGGACGGACTCCCCCGGAGCCCATGATCTCCTCCGCCCGCATCGCTCGCCGCGTGCGCCAGCTCGGCCAGAACATCTCCCACGTCTATCGCGACATCGACACACCGCTCGTCATCGTCGTGATCCTCAAGGGCGCGACCGTCTTTGCCGCGGACCTTCTCCGCAGCCTCAGCATCCCCGCCGAGCTGGAGTTCGTGCGGGCCTCGAGCTACGGATCAGGGACGAGCCGCGGCACACTCAAGCTGGCGCACATGGTGGACGGCCCGCTCGTCGACCGCCACGTCCTTCTTGTGGAAGATATCGTCGACTCCGGCCACACCGTGCACTCGGTCGTGCGGCGGATCCGCCGGTTGAAACCGGCTTCGCTTCGCATCGCGGCACTTCTCGACCGCCCAGCACGGCGTGACGTGGAGGTGAAGATCGACTTCCTCGGGTTCACCATCCCCGACCGCTTCGTGATCGGCTACGGCCTCGACTACGCGGGCCTCTACCGCGAGCTGCCGGGGATCTACGCGCTGAGCTGAGCCCCGGGCCGGCACACCTTGCACGGCCGGAAGCCCGCTGCCCGAGCGCTCGCCTCGTCATGCAGCCACACGATGTTCTTTTCTAGCGCGTGCCGCCCCGTGTGGCATGTCGGATAGCAGAAGACCTTCGTCGTCTTCACGCCCTGGTAGCGAACCCCCTTGCTCGCCAGCTCCTGTAGGCGATTGACCCGAACGCCCTCCATCGTGAGGATCGCCCGCTTCGCCTCCGGCCCGCCGCCACCGTAATTTCCGATCTGGCCATCGGTGCGCACCACGCGGTGGCACGGGATGAAATAAGGGATGGGGTTGTTGGCAAGTGCGGTGCCCACTGCGCGCACCGCCGCCGGGTGGCCGATCTCGCGCGCCACCCAGCCGTAAGGCCTCACCTCGCCGCGCGGAATCTGCTTGGTCTTGCGGAGCACAGCCTGCTCGAACGGGGTCAGGCCGCGCAGGTCGAAGCGAAGCCGGTGCCGCCCTTCCAGCTCGTCCTGGATCTTGGCCGCGAGGTCGGGTGGAGGGACCGCCTCCACGAGCTGCCGGCCGACCTCCTTGTGAAACCGCGCCTCGAACTCGTCGGCCGAAGAGTCGCGCGCTGCGGAAGAAATGCCCTGGCGGTTCCACGCCACGTAGACCGCGCCCAGCACGGTGTCGAAGCGCGCATACGAGTCCGCCATCCCAACGTGGGCGAGCAGGCGATCGGCGAAACCGGCGGGCGCCTTTACCTCGCCCAGCCGCTTCAGGTCAGTCGTCAGTGTGGTCATCGTCGTCTCCTCTCAGCAATTTGAGTCCTCTATGTACGTTCGCCTTCACCGTCCCGACCGGCTGCCCGAGCGCGTCGGCCGCCTCCTCATAGGACAGCTCCTGCACGTGACGCAGGACGACAGCGTCCCGGTAGCGCGCGGGAAGCGCCGAGACGCGCACGGCAAGGGCTTCCAGCTCAAGGTTCAGGAGCGCGCCATCCTCCGTGCCGATCGCACGGTCGGGCTCGCTTCCGTTGAGCTCGACGAGACGAGGCCGGATACCGCGCACTCGATTGCGGACCACATTCAGCGCGATGCGATGGAGCCACGCTTTCTGCTTCAGGTCTCGGATCCGATCAGGCGGATAGGTGACCAGCGCGCGATAGGCCTTCAGGAAGGTGTCCTGCGCGACCTCTTCCGCGTCGTGGCGGTTGCCGGTCAGGGCCAGCCCGAGGGCGAAGACGCGGTTCTGGTGTTCGTGCACCATCCGCTCAAACGTCCGCTCAGTCCCGTCCATCACTCCTTAAACACTCTTTCTGACGGTTGGTTGCAAATTCCACCTTCCCCATCCGGCGCGCTTCGCGCGCCGGCTTCCCCACAAGTGGGGAAGCGACTCCTCCCCACCACCTGGGGAACCATCTTCCCGCGCGAGGTGTATTTAATGCGTTCCGATGGAGGGCCGACCAAAGGATGAATCCGAGCTGTTCGCGCGCGCTCAGCGCGGCGACACGGCCGCCTATGAGGAGATCGTGCAGCGCTACCAGATGGTTGCCTTTCGGACTGCCTACGTGATCACCGGGTCTGCGGCTGACGCCGAGGAAGCCGCCCAGGATGGATTCGTCAAGGCCTACCGGGCACTTGCCTCGTTCCGCAGCGGGGCTGAGCCGAGACCCTGGCTGCTCAAGATCGTCGCCAACGAAGCCCGCAACCGCGTCCGCTCCGCCGGCCGCCGCCACCACCTGGAGCTGCGCCTGGCGGAACGCTTCCGCCCGGGGG